>JABLTN010125584.1_pt1 | contig 18806 bp, 18 predicted proteins | sample 7160141 | NCBI WGS metagenome assembly JABLTN01 (sample SAMN14651226, study PRJNA627086) | human gut metagenome | isolation source: feces | host: Homo sapiens | reverse complement strand
TTCCATGTATCTATATTTCTCATCGATAGAGTTGTTCTATATCCTATTAGTCCATTTATATTTTTAGGATAGTGTTTCCACATCATTCTTCCTGTAATACTCACAATAACGGGCACTAATAAACTACATATCCATAAAGCAAACATATTCTTTCTCCATATATACCTTTTTTATTATAACTTTTCTGTCGCAAAAAAAGTCTAAACTGTTATGTCTAGACTTCTTTGTTTATTTTGAATTAACCAATATGTTTTAAGAATGCTTTATAAGCACGGTATCCTTCAAATACGTCTGCTTTAGAAACGATTTCACATGGAGCATGCATATTTTGAACAGCGATACCAGCATCAATAACATCCATATTCAAGTTAGCTAAGATATAAGCGATTGTTCCGCCTCCACCTACGTCTACTTTACCTAATTCACAAGTTTGGAATTGAATGTTATCTTTTGCCATGGCTGCACGAATTTCCGCAATGAATTCAGGGTTAGCATCATTTGAGCCACTCTTTCCTCTTGCACCAGTATATTTGTTAAATACAATACCTTTACCAAAGTATGCAGCATTTTTAGGATCATCAACATCCGCAAAGTTAGGATCAACAGCACTAGATACATCACTTGATAACATCTTTGATGCTTCAAATGTTTCATTTAGTTTAACAAGTGATTCAACACCATTCATAGATAGCATCTTTGCAATCGTATTTTCAAAGAAACGTGATTGCATTCCTGTTGCACCAACTGAACCGATTTCTTCTTTATCAACTAAGATACAGCATGATGTTCTTTCTGGTTTTTCCATTTCCATAATAGCTCTCATAGATGTGTATGCACATACTCTATCATCATGACCATAACCTAAAATCATTGAAGAATCTAAACCATAGCTTCTTGCATTACCAGCAGGAATAACTTCAATTTCAGCAGAAATGAAATCATCTTCTTCAACACCGTATTTTTCTTTTAAGATATGTAATACACTAGCTTTTACAGCCTCTTTTTCTTCTTTTGCTAGAGGAATTGAACCAACTAGAACATCTAATTGTTCACCAGTTACTACTGTTGAAGCTGGTTTCTTCATTTGTTCAGCAGCTAAGTGAATTAATAAGTCACCAATACCTACTACTGGATCTTTTTCATCTTCACCAACTACGATATCAACTGTTGTACCATCTTTTTTGCAGATAACACCATGAAGTGCCATTGGTCTAGCAACCCATTGATATTTTTTGATACCGCCATAATAGTGAGTATCCATTAAAGCTAATCCATCTTTTTCATATAATGGCTTTTGTTTTAAGTCTAAACGTGGTGAGTCAATATGTGCACCTAAGATATTCATACCTTCTGTTAAAGGCTTTTCACCAATAACAAACATGCATAAGTTCTTGTTTTTATTTACTACATAAACTTTGTCACCTGCTTTTAAAGGTCCATTAACTGCAGCTAAATTTTTGAATCCATTAGCTTCAATTAAAGCTACTGCTTCTTTTACAAATTCTCTTTCTGTTTTTGCTTTACTTAAAAAAGCACGATAATCTTCTGTGAAAACATCAAGTTCTTTTAAGTCATTTTCGTTGTACTTTTCCCAAACTGTTTTTAATTCCATATTCTTTCCTCTCTACATGATTAGTATTATATCATCTACCATACACTTCTTCGCCATGAACTATTGTCATTATGACTTTTGTTTTTAAAATATCTTCAAAAGGACACGTTGTAATGTCTGAATCTAATACTACTAAGTCAGCTTCGTATCCCACTTCTATTTTTCCTCTAGAATCACTATGAGACATCATTTCTGCACCTCTATCCGTATATGAAGAAATAGCTTCATCAATTGTTAAACATTCATTTTGATTCATTTCAATGCCCGTAATTGTTGATTTTCTAGTAACTGCTAAATATATACCTTTTAATACATCAGGTATTTCAACTGGAGCATCTGATCCATTTGCACATCTTGTATTTTCTAGTAATGTCTTATATGGATAACTTGTATCTTGTAGTTCTGGCGCAATTCTTTCTTTTAATACACTTGCATCAGAATCGATAAATAATGACTGGAAGTAACAATCTAACTTCATCTCAATGATTTTATCAATCTGATCTTTTCTTAATATTTGTGTATGCACTAAGCCATAACCTAAAGGATTATTTTCTAATACTTCCTCTTTAAATACTTCTAGTGCTTGATCTACCGCTTTATCACCTATTGCATGAGCAATGGTTGGCATATTGTAAGTATTAGCTAAATGAATGATTTCTTTTAAATCTTCAGTATCATATAACAAAGTACCTTTTGTTTCAGAATTTAGATATGGTTTTGTTAAAGCTGCAGTATAACCACCAAGAGAACCATCTAATATCACCTTTAATGGGCCTATTTCAAAGTTATCATCACCTACACCAGTTGTATAACCATCATCTAAGAAATTTGCTAAATCTTCTGCTTCATTGAATTCACATTGTTCCTCGATATGCAAAGTTAAATTACCTTGATAAGATTCCTGTAAAAAAACATCAAGTGGATTTGTATAATCTTTTGTTAAAGACACAAAATCATCTGAACAAACACTTGTAATACCATGTTTATTTAACTCTTTCATTGCTAAAGATAAATAATGCTTCAATTCCATTTTTGTTGGTTCTTTCCGTAAAGAAAGAATGATATCCATTGCCTTTTCTTCAACAATACCTGTTTCATAGTCAATTCTGCCATTTTCATAGGCAACACTTTCCGTAATTCCTGCTAGTTCTAATGCTTTTGTGTTAGCCACTAAAATATGCCCACAAGCTCTAATTAAAACAATTGGTATATCTTTTGATATATCATCCAAAAATGCTTTAGTTGGGCCTTTGTGGTAAGGATAACTGACTTCGTTATAACCTCTAGCTACGAATAGTTCTTCTTTATTCTTTGGTAAATGTTCAACTATTGCTTTTTTGATATCATCTAAACTTTGACAATATTTCAAAGATACAATACTTAATGTATAACCTAGACTCAACATATGAATATGAGAATCAATAAAACCAGGTAGTAAAAATGCCCCTTTTAAATCAATCAGTTCATCTTCATTTGTTATTTTCTTTAAGATATTTTCTGACGAGGCAATCTCTTGAATGATGCAATCATCAATAAGTAAAGCATCCTCATCTTTTTTATAAATATTTGCATGAATAATTGCCTTCATTTTTTATTTCACCTCATCATAAGGATATATAATTCCTGTCTGTTTACGAATTTCTTCTATTGTAGAAATAATATCTACTGATAAAGCATGTGATACTTTTTTGGATTCAATATATCCATTTTCATAGCTTTCTTTAAAATCTTGAATTTCACTAATAAATGGATTTTGTACATGATCAAATAAAACTTCTTCGTTTTTTGTTTTACGATCAACATATGTTACTTTATTTATTAATGACGCACCATGAATAACTAACATGCCATTTTCTCCAGCAATAGTACATGGATAAATTGAATCTGAAGCTTTTGAGTTCATTACTACCGCTGAAAAATCAGGATAAGTAAATATTGCATTAGACGCAACATCAGCACCTGTTGGTAATAAAGATGCACTTGCTTGAATCTTGTCAGGTTTACCAAATAAACCTACAACATCAGCGATACAGTATACACCTAAATCCATAATCGCTCCATTACATAAATCAGAGCGGAATGTAGTAGGATCTTTACCCTCTAAATAAGCATCATAGCGACTGGAATATTTAGAAAAATCAAATACTACATTATGAATTTTTCCTACTTTATGCAAATTATTTTTTATCACTTCAAAACCTCTAGAATATAAAGGCATAATACCATCATGCACATATACATGGTGCAAAACGGCTAATTCATATATTTCTTCAGCCTGTTTCTTTGTTACCATAAACGGTTTTTCAGTTAATACAGGATATCCCGCTAAAATACATTTTTTTGTCAATTCATAATGAAGAACATTTGGTACAGCCAAATAAATCGCATCTGCTATTTTCTTTTCCAGCATTTTATCTAATGATTCACATACTGTTTCAATATTATATTTCTGAGCAAATTTCTGGGCATTTTCTATATGTCCGCTTGTAACACAAGTAATCGTTATATCATCAATATGACTAGCGCCTTCCATAAATGAATCTGATACAAAATTTGTTCCTACAACTCCTATTTTCATAAAAATTTCAAACTCCTTCTCTATCAAGTATACCTCAAGAATAAGCTATAATAATTTTGGGAGAACATTTATTTATGAAAATACTGATTACTTGTTTTGATCCATTTGGAAATATGGAAATTAACGCTTCAAGAGCTGTATTAGATAGAATTGACACTTACAAGTTTGATGCTGAAATTATTAAGCTTGAAATACCTACAGTACGCTATAAATCACTGGAAATGATTCAAAAAGAAATTGAAAACTGTCATCCGGATGTTGTTATATCCCTTGGTCAAGCTGGTGGAAGAGCTGATATTACAATTGAAAGAATTGGCATCAATGTGGATGATTTCCGCATAGAAGATAACGCTGGTAATAAACCTCAAGATGAACCAATTTATCAAGATGGTCCTGATGCTTATTTTTCTACATTACCAGTTAGAGAAATTGTTAATGCAATAAATAAACATCATATCGCTGCTTCCGTTTCAAATACTGCAGGTACATTTGTTTGTAACCATGTACTGTATGGAACTAGATATTATTTAGAACATCATTATCCAAATATAAAAAGTGGTTTCATTCATGTCCCATTCATCAAGGAACAAGGCGAACCACTTCATAAGCCATATATGGAATTAGAGGATATTGTTAAAGGTATTGAAATTACTCTTGAAACAATTATTTCCAGATAATTTTCGTATCTTGGTATTGTTCTAATTCACCAATTGTATTAATGACATCCTTTTTCTCAAAGGATGTTTTTTTCGATACCACAAATGCAGAACTACCATCTTTACGATAAATAATTGCAATAACTGTACCGACATATTCATCAACTGCTTCATCTAACCCAAAGATATAAGCATTTTCAAAGTTATCTTCTAAAAATTCGCTTTCATTTACATAACCAATATTAACCGGTAACAGTAAATCAGGAATCAAGCTATGAAAACTGCCATATGGTTGATCTACAATAACATGAACTTCTTTTCCTAGATAATCCTGATAGAAAAGATATTCCATCTCTATTAAAGAAATAGACTCATTTAATTCTTCAGAAACAACATTAAAACCTAACTTTTCAAATTGTTCTTGATATTTAGTAAATACATGAATATGTAAAGCACTGCAGCCAATATGCTTAAATTCTTTTTCAACAAAAGATAATAAGATAAATTGATTTTTAAGTGCTGATTCTTCATTTCTTGAAGCAATCATCAAAATATCAAAAGTATATGTATCATAACAAATTGCCCCGTCTAGGTCTTTTTCAAATATGCCTATATACGAGCCTCTTGCTTGAATATCAGTTAGATATTTTTCAAAGTTATCTCTTTTTTCAGAATCAAGTTCAAAGTTACACATAGAAATAAATGAAGCTCTAAATAAATTTTGAGCATCAAGTATTTCTTTGTTATCTAATGAGCGAATATCCATTAAAAATCAAGTTCCTTATCATATAAAGCAACAGCATCCTGAATAATTGTGTCCATGATTTTCTTATCTGTCTTCATTACAACTACAGTTACACCCTTTGATTCTTTTTCTGCTGTTTCTTTTAATGTATCAGCTAGATTAGTATCTACTTTTTCTGCTTCTACAAATAATGCATATTGCATTACCATACCAACATACATTGCTTTTAACCAGACTCTATCAACTGTTTTAAGTTCACAGCATTTGTCATATACTGCATTAACTAAAGCTGTAGGATAAACAGATGGTTCACCATATCTTACTTCCTGTGGTACATTTACAGGAGCACTCTTTGTTATTTCACCACGGTTCAAGCGATTAACTAAATCTGTTGGTAAAACAATATTATCTGACATTGGATTTAATACTACGCCTAAAGTACCATTCTTTGAATCATTCGCGATTAAATCATAATCTGCTAATGTACGAGCGATATATTGAACGGTTTGTCCTGGTTGAACAGCAAGTTTCTGAGCTTCTTCCATATCTGTAAAAGCTGGGAAAAAGGCCTTTCCATCTTTTGTATTAATAATGACATATTTAATTTTAGCGTCTTTTGGAAGTTTAATTTTTCCTGTTTTTCCTGCTGGAATAGGAACACTGAAAATTACTGGAGCTAATAAATTAGCTTTTTTTAGTTCTGCAAACATTTTCTGTTCATTTGCAGCTGTACGTTCATTTTTCAAAGTAGTTAGAGCTTCTTTTAAAGCTTTGTTATCAATTTGTGCTGTTTGTTCTTTATTTGCCATATTTCTTGCACCTCGTGAATCATTATATCGTATTCGTCAAATAATGACTATTATGTAAAAGATACAGTTTCATTAATTATTAATTTATTATTCACATTTCTATCACATAACAAAGCTAAAGTAGTATTGTAAAAAGTAAGGAGTAAAAGAATATGAGTGAATTAAATAGTCATACAGAACAAAATGAGACAGAAAATCCAAATGTTATTGATGCAGAAGTTCACACAACAACTGCAAGCGTCTCATCACCTATAAAAAAAGAAAAGAAAAATCATCCTGTTTTAGTTGTATTACTTAGTGCTGTGTTAGGTACAAGTGGTGGTGCCTTAGGTGCGTATTTAGTCACAAGTAACAATGCATCTTCAAAACAAGTTATTGTTTACCAGGATACAAATGGTGCAACAACATCAAACACTTCTAATACTGCTAATAGTGGTTTATCTATTAAAGAAATAGCCGCTAAAGCTTCTCCAAGTGTAGTTGAAATCAATATCGAAGGTCAAACAACAGGTTATGGTTTCTTTGGTGGAACTTATACTACACAAGCTGCAGGAAGTGGTGTCATTATTTCTAAAGATGGTTATATTATTACAAATAACCACGTTGTTGAAGGAGCTACTTCTATTACCGTTAAAATTAGTGATGGTACAGAATATGCTGCTACATTAGTTGGTACAGATTCTAAGAGTGATATTGGCGTCATTAAGGTTGAAGCAGATAACTTAACACCAGCAACAATTGGTGATTCTTCAACTATTTCAGTTGGTGATACAGCAGTTGTTATCGGTAATCCATTAGGAACTCTTGGTGGTACAGTAACAAATGGCATTATTTCTGCAACCGATAGAGAAATTAGTATTAATAACGAAACAATGAACTTAATACAAACAAACGCTGCAATTAACAGTGGTAACTCTGGTGGTGGTATGTTTGATGCTAATGGTAACTTAATTGGTATTGTTAACGCAAAAGACTCTGGCACAACCAGTTCTGGTACAACAATTGAAGGTTTAGGATTTGCGATTCCAATCAATGAAGCTATGAACGTAGCTAAGCAACTAATTGAAAGTGGTCAAGTAACTGATAGACCTACAATTGGCGTTACATTACAAACCATCACAAAAGATTATGGCAACTACAAAGCAGGTTTATATATCACAGATGTTTCTAAAGGATCTGGTGCTGAAGCTGCAGGTTTACAACCTGGCGATCAAATTGTAGGTGCGGATGGTACAGAAATCGCTTCTTATACAGAGTTATCTAAGATTCTTCGTAACAAGCATGTTGGTGATATCTTAACATTAACTATTGTTAGAGATGGTGAACAAATGGATGTTGATGTTACCTTAACTGGGGCATTAACAGAAATTGCTAAAGGCTAAAAAACTACATAATGACAAATAATTATTATGTATTAGGAAACGGTGCTATTTTATTAACACCGTTTTTTCTTGTGTACTAAGACTAATAAAAAGAAAACCCATCTTGACTTCTTATTAGAAATATAATGGATTTTAGTATTCATATTAGTTTTTTTATTATTTACGATCTATATAAGCTCTTAGTAAATCAAATGTAGCTATTACACCATCAATATGACTTCTTTCCATACCGTGACTATGAGCTACCCCTGGTCCAATTAAACCACCTTTTATATTATTACCACCTTTTAATGCAGCACCTGTATCTGATCCATAAAATGGATAGATATCAATCGCATGACGAATGTTATTTTCTTTTGCAAGATTACTCATTAAAGTTGTAATGTCATAATCATATGGTCCACCTGAATCTTTTGCACAAATTGATACATCTCTTTCTGTACAGCTTAAATCTTCACCAATGCATCCCATATCTACAGAAATAAACTCTTTTACATCTTCTGGCACGTAACTCGCTCCATGACCAACTTCTTCATATGTAGAAATACAAATATAGAAACCTCTTTCTGGCACAATATGATTTGTTTTATAAGATTCTAATAAACTCATTAAAATACAAACACTTAGTTTATCATCTAAGAATCTAGATTTGATATAGCCACTTTCACAAAGAACTGTTTTAGGATCATACGCAATATAGTCACCATTTTCAATACCTAACTTTTGCACATCTTCTTTGCTTGAAACAACTTCATCAATTCTAACTTCCATATTTTCTTCAATATGTTCTTTTGTACTGCTGTCTTTAAATACATGCACACTTGGAGAAGTAGAAAGAATTGTTCCTGTGTAGCACTTGCCATTTCTTGTATAAATACGACAATATTCACCATCTAATGTATTTAATAATGGTCCACCTACTTTAGTAATTGCTAAATTTCCATTAGATTTAATAGAACGAACCATTAAGCCTAAAGTATCACAATGAGCACTAAATGCTAAGGAATGACGATTATCTTTACCATCTATTGGAATATATAAATTTCCTTTTTCACTTCTAAAATAAGATACATTTAATTCATCACACTTTGAAGCAATATAATTGATTGCTTCTTTACAAAATCCACTTGGTGAATCAATTGCGAATAATTCTTTAACTAACGTTTCAAAATATTCTTTATTCATTTGCATTACTATCCTCCTCTTGATTTATATCCTCTGTACCTGTTGAATCAGGCATTTCACCTGTTTCAGGTACTATTGTAGGTGTTGCTGTAATAACAGGTTCTGGTACAGGTGTAGCTGTTGGTTCTATTGTAGGAACACTAGTAGCTACTGGTGTTGGTGCTACGGTAGGTGCAGTTGTTGGAACACTTGTAACTACTGGTGTTGGTGCTGCAGTTGGCGCAACTGTTGGAACTATTGTTGGAGTTGGTGTTGATGTTGCTTCTGGAGAACTTGTTGGTTCTTCATTTTCTTCTACAATACATCCTGCATATGGATCACCTGTAAACCCTTCGTTGCAATAGCATCCACCACTATCATCACCCCAGGCATTTTCTCCACAAGACGTACTTGTTGCTTCATCTTGGGTAAAATCTTTATTTGTTAATGGATTAACTGTGAATAATCCTGAAGGAACACCAATAATCGTTGGAATTGCATTTAATGGTTTAGGTCTATCATCTTCTGTAATATAACTATGCTCTCTAAAATATTGGAATAATGTAGTTAACCCTTTCTTTGATAAATGTAAACCATCATGGTCCATAATACCTGACGCTGCGTATCCTGTCTTAGCATCTTTTAATACTTCTGATGAATTCAAAAACTTCCAATCGTTTTCTTCACACATCTTAACAATTGCTTTGTTATATGCATCAATTTGCGTCATAGTTACATTTGGATAGTCTCTTTTCTCACTTACTGGTGGAATTGCATTTACGATAAGATCGGCATATGGATAAGCTTCTTCAATAGCTTTTAATTGTTTTGTATATCTTTCAATAAAGTTAGTCGCATCAGTACTTTTACCTGACAAATTATTTGTACCAAAAGTAATAATAATTCTTTGTGGTTGAAGTATTTTAACCGCATCTACCATCGTAAATCTACCTGTGCTGAAATCAATAACTGGCATAGTTGATATTGCATCAATACCCATACCTACAACACCAATTGAATTTTCTTTAGTTGTAAATGTTTTTTTGTCACTGTCAGTAAATGTTAAGAATCTTGCTGTGTTAGAATCACCCAAAAATAATGTTGAGTTAATGTAATCTTTTCCAGCATCATCTGTTTTCTTTAAAATAGTACCTTCATATTCAGTATCATTTATTTTATTTTCATCAGGCTTATATGTATCGGTTGTTGGTGTAGGTGTAACTTCAGGATTCTTGGAATAATTCATATTGCAACTGACAATTCCTACTATAAGTAGTAATAGACATACACATAACAATCCTAATAAAACAAGTGCCTGGACATTTAGTTTTCTTTTTCTCTGCTTTTTCATTTCTACTATTCTATTACAAAAAAAATAGAACCGCAAAAGATCCTATTTATCTTCCGCAATTTCTTTTTCAAGAAATGCTTTCAATTCTTCAAAATCATGCTTTCTTTCTTCTGTTACTACTGGATATTTTGGGTCCATATCTTCTAATACAGATAAGATAATTTCTCTTACTACATAGCGCATATACCATTTATTATCTGCAGGTACTTTTTGCATAATACACCACAAATACCATGTGCAAGCTCTGTAGAAGTAGATACCTTAAAAGGCAATAAACCTACAATTACCATCATTTATTTAGCATTGTCTTTTCTCTTTCTTGTGGTATACTTAATAAGCTTAATTGCAGGAATACCCAAGTGGTTGAAGGGGCAGGCTTGGAAAGCTTGTAGGTCTGTAACAGGGCGCCAGGGTTCGAACCCCTGTTCCTGCGCCATAAATAAGTTAGAAAAACCGCATAATTATGCGGTCTTTTTTATTTATAATACTTGTGATAAGAATTCTTTTGTTCTTTCATTTTTAGGATGCTCAAATACTTCTTCTGGAGTTCCTTCTTCTGCAACAATTCCACCATCAATGAATAAAACACGATTACTGATTTTTTTAGCAAATCCCATTTCATGCGTAACAATTACACAAGTCATACCAGATTCAGCTAGATTCTGTATTACTTCAAGAACACCTTTTACCATTTCAGGATCTAATGCACTTGTTGGTTCATCAAATAACATTACATCTGGATGCATTGCCATAGCACGTACTATAGCAAGACGTTGTTTTTGACCACCAGAAAGTTTTTTAGGATATTCATTTGCCTTACTTTCTAAACCAACCATTTTTAATAGTTCCACAGCTTCTTTTTCAGCATCTTTCTTTGATACCTTTTTTTCAAGCATTGGTGTAATTGTAATATTTTCTAAAACAGTCAAATGAGGAAATACATTAAACTGTTGGAATACCATACCAATTTTTTGACGATGCTTATCTAAGTCCGTACTATCTTGATTTAATTCTTGTCCTTCAAAATATACATGACCTTCTGTAGGTGTTTCTAATAGATTCAAGCATCTGAGAAATGTAGATTTTCCTCCACCAGAAGGACCTATTATTGATACAACTTCACCCTTATATATTTTTTCATCAATACCTTTTAGTACTTCTAACTTACCAAAAGATTTCTTTAAATTCTTCGTTTCAATTAACGGCATATCTAAATTAGTCACTGACACTCAACCTCTTTTCCATTTGTTTAACAAGAAAACTTAATACCATCGTACAGATGAGATAAATGATGGCGATAATAATCATTGGTTGCCAAATTAAGAATTTATTGGCAAGCAATGTCTTTGTATACATTAATTCATATAGCATAAATGTTCCTGCAAGTGATGTTTCCTTAATCATTGAAATATATTCATTACCAAGAGAAGGCAAAATTGCTTTAATTGCTTGTGGGAATATAATTTTCACCATGCAGTTTTTCTTACTCATACCAAGAGATCTTGCTGCTTCTGTTTGACCAATATCAACTGATTCAATACCACCACGGAATATTTCTGATACATATGCACTTGAGTTAAGAACTAAAGATACAACTACACATAAATCTTTAGATAATGCATTTAATGCAGGAAATGCAAGTGGGAAAAAGAAGTAAACAATATACATTTGTACAAGTAATGGCGTACCACGAAGTACATTTACATAAACTGCTGCAATTGATGACAGTACTTTGTTCTTTGATAAATGTAGCAATGCAACAAATGCACCGATAATAGAGCCAAAGAATACAGCAATAAATGCATATTTTAATGTTCCTACTAGACCTTTCATAAAGATAGGCCAATATTGTGTCCAGACACCCCAAAGAGTATTACCAGCTTCTTTAGCCTTTTCTTCGGCATCAGCTTCTGCTTTTGCCTGTGCATACCAGTCAGCATATAAATCTTTTTCTTTAACATCTTCGATAATATCATTTATAGCATTAATTAAAGCTGTTTCACCTTTTTTAGCAGCAATGACGTTGCCTGCATAGTCTGCATATGGTGTTAAATCAAAATCTACATTTGATTTTGATAATGTTCCATTTGATTGTTCAGCATATTTTTCTGCTGTATTACAATCCAAAGCAACAGCATCTACTTTCTTTGAATTAAGCTCTAGTATTGCTTGATCAAGTGTAGAAACAAGTGTTAACTCAGCATCCGGAATTTCATCAGTTACATACATTTCCTGAAGAGATGAAGCTTGTGCATCAATCTTTTTACCTGAGAAATCATCTAAAGAGTTATAGTTATCTACTTCATCAGTAAATACTAATAATGTATGACATGCTGCTTCACTAGTTCCTTGATAACCTTTAGATAGTTCATAGTTTTTAGCACGGTCTGCTTTATAGCCAAAACCAGAAATTGCTAAATCTGCTTTTCCTGTATCAACGGCTGTTAATACAGCACTAAAGTCCATTGTTTCTACCTGTAAAGTAACACCTAAACTGTTAGCGATATATTTCGCTAAAGTCATTTCACTTCCTTTAACTTCACCTGTATACATATCTATATATTCATTAGGTGGATAGTCAGGAGAAGTAGCAACTACTAATACTCCTTTATCTAGAATTTCTTTTAATTTTCCTTCTGCATTAGATAAATCTATATCTGCTTTTCCTAATTCTGTCTTTTCTGTTTCATTTGTATCTATATCAACATTTTGTGTCGAGGTACAAGATGCTAAAGACAAAAATGTTATAACGACAAGTAATGTTTTACATATTTTATTCATTTGTATTCTTCCCTTTTCTTTCTTTGTAATTTTGTCTAATTTCTATCTTTATCTTATTTCGTCGGACTTTCATACGTACCTCCTATAAACAAAAAAGCCATCTCCTATTCAGAGACGACTTATATATCGCGGTACCACACTGATTGCTAACAAAAAAGTTAACCACTCTTACGTTAACGCCGTATTTACGTTCTTTCCTATATTCTTCAGAAAGACTTCTCCCAGATGCGTTTCATTAAATCTCTAATCTACTAGTCTTCCACTCTGTACTAGCTCGCTATAGACGATAACTTAACTACTCTTCTGTTCATAGAAGTTATTATAAAGATTAATTGCTAAAGAATATATTGTCAAGAAAAATTTTTCAAAAAGTTAAAATGAAACTTTTTTCATCGCTTGATATATTTATCAAATAGCACATGCATTCAACAAAAAAACTAGATACTTCAATCTAGTCAATTTATACCCAATTCATCCTTTAATGCTTTTTGCAATGTTTTTGATAAGCTTATTCCTTTTTCACTAGCCAGTTCGTATAACCATTGCGGTAAAGAAACAGTCTTATGAATAGACACCTTTGCATGCTCTTTTTTCCAACTAACATCATCATATTCAACCATAGAAACTAATTCACCAGGATACCTTTTCATAATTTTTCCAAGTTCTGTAGGCTCATCAAAATGATCAACTTGGAAAAACTCCTTAGAATTTAACCATTCACCCAAAACATCATCAGCCATACATAGTGCATCATTAAATGATTTTCCTTGAGTTAAGCAACCTGGCAAGTCAGGAAATTCAACCCAATATGTATCGTTATCTTCTTTATGAAATACTGCCGGATAATAAATTTTTGCCATAAGTTTATACCTTATTGAAGAGTGTTTGTTTATAACAAACAATACTTTATTTAAGTCCTGCTTGTTTAAGTATTTGTTGTTCTAAACCTTTTCCCAAATCCTTTGCATGACGTGGAACTACTGTCTTTTTCTTAGTTATCGGATTAAAGAAGATTGTATGATTACCACCTTCTTGCCTAATAAATCCATTTTTTTCTAGCAGTTTCATCATCTGCTTTGCGGTCATCGGCATAACTCTTCTCCCTTTCATGCAATATAATTATAATACATACTAATATGTATTGCAAGATTTCTAATACATACTAGTATGTACTATTCTATTTGTTATCTATAAAAATGTTATTTAATTATATTGAAAAATTATTATATCCCTAGAAATATGAAAGCCGCATAAATTAGCGGCTTTTTGCATTTAGTGGAGCAGGCGACGGGAATCGAACCCGCGTATTCAGCTTGGGAAGCTGACATTCTACCATTGAATTACGCCTGCATAAATTTATTTTAGCTCTATTTATTTGAACAATAAATAGTAAAATAAAAGGAATGAAAAAGATTAATAGAGAAGATGTAAAAAATATTGTTGAATGGTTTGCTGTTAATAAAAGAGATTTACCATGGCGAGCAAATAATAATCCTTATGCTGTCTGGATTAGCGAAATTATGTTACAGCAAACACGTATTGAAGCTGTTATTCCTAAATACCTTGCATTTATGCATGAATTACCAAATATTGAATCATTAGCTAGTTGTGATGATGATAAACTCATGAAATTATGGGAAGGACTTGGTTACTATTCTCGTGCTAGAAATATCAAAAAATGTGCTTTAGTTTTAAAAGATAAATATCATTATAAATTCCCGCAAACAAAGAAAGAATTAATCACACTACCTGGTATTGGACCTTATACGGCTGGAGCTATTGCCTCTATTTGTTTTGGTGAAAAAGTAAGTGCTGTTGACGGTAATGTATTACGTGTATTAGCACGATATTTTGGTTATAAAGAAGATATCAGAGATTCAGAAACTGTTAATCTTTTTTCAAGCATTATTGAAAACTCATTTTCTTCAAATGATGATGCTTTATTTGTTCGTTATTTTACACAGGGTTTAATGGAACTTGGAGAAGTCATTTGTATTCCAAAAGGTACACCAAACTGCTCATCATGCCCACTTTCTAAACATTGTAAAGCATATATAAACGATGAAATCTCTTCTATTCCTTATCGCAGTAAATTAAAGGAAAGAAAAATTGTGAATAAAACTGTTTTGATTGTTCATTCAAAAGATAGATTTTTAATACATAAAAGAAATAATACTGGATTATTAGCTAATCTTTTTGAATTTGTTAATATTGATGATGCAAGTAAAGAAGATGTAATAAGTCTAGTTGAAAGCTTGGGTTTTCATATACTTAATACAAAAGAATCTATTACATCAAAGCATATCTTTACTCATATTGAATGGCATATGCAGGCTTATGAAATAGAGGTCAGTGAATTGCACCAACCTCTATTAGAAAGCTATTATTTTTTAACTCATGATGAATTACAGAAAGTGTCTATACCTTCTGCTTTTCAAGCATATTTAAAACATTATCATTTACGTTAAAGATTATCTTGTTTAATTAAATCTCTAATTGCTTCAATCGCACAATGAATTGCTTTATCTGTGTCATGAACTTGAGGATTTTCTAATCCTAGTTTTGCACGTTCCTGGTTTGCGACTGTTAAAAGAACAGTTCCACAACGTACACGTAAGTAGCTGGCAACGATAAACAAAGCAGAACTTTCCATTTCACTAGCCTTGCAGCCAAGCTTTAACCATGCATCCCATTTTCTCATTAGTTCTGGACCGTTTGGCAATGTTTCAGGGCGGTGTTGACCATAGAAGGCATCTTTACACTCAACTACACCAGTATGGTATGGAGCGTCTATTTTCTTTGCGCCTGCAACTAATGCATTAGTAATCTGTAAATCAGGTACTGCTGGATATTCAATGGGTGCATATTCAACAGATGTCCCTTCCATTCGTACGGAACCTGTTGCAATGACTAAATCACCACTTTTTACATTTACATCCATTCCTCCGCACGTTCCCACACGAATAAATGTATCTGCACCACACGCTGTTAATTCTTCCATCGCAATAGAAGCACTTGGTCCACCAATTCCTGTTGAAGTAACAGATACTTTCACACCATCTAAATAACCTGTATAAGTTACAAATTCTCTGTTATCTCCTACTAGTTTTGGCTCATCAAAATATGCCGCGATTTTCTCACAACGTTTTGGATCTCCAGGAAGAATAACATATCTTCCTACATCTCCTTTGCCGACTCCTACATGATATTGTTTACCAGAGCCTTCTGCATAATCTATCATAGTTTTTCCTCCTTTATTTTGAAGCTGGATTCAAATCAATATTGATTCCAAAACCAGCAATTTTCCAAGTTCCAGATTCATTAATCAGTGTCATTTGGTATCCACCATGCCACGTTCTATCTACATCACCATTACTAGCATAGTAATCGAATGAAACATGGCCTACAGCTGTATCTTCTGTTTGTGAAATGATATCAAAAGCATTTACATTAGAGAAATTAGAAATACTATGTGTTGTAAACCAGTTGTTCTGTAAGCCGCTGATTCTCTTGTACCAGTCAGAATTACGAACAGAGATTGCAGCAACTTCCCCTAAAGAACCTTCTTTTGCAGGGAATTTTGCACATGTTATAGCATAATTTTTAAATGTTTCCGCTAAATCATTATTTGGTTTACCCACAAAAATTGTATTGCTTATGGCATCTTGAATAGCGATATAGCTTGCATCACTTGCAATTGTAATTGATTCAGGATAACTTAACAAATTATCAAGTTTATATTTATCTACTTTCACTGCACTGCTGTTACTTTCTACACCAGCAAAGTTAGAAGCGACAACATTACTTTCACTCATATAAGATTTATCAAGTTGTATGCCATTTACTACAGGTATTAGTCCCGTAGGAACTTCTAAAACATAATTATTATCACCGCTAAATAAAGTTGAAGCTAAATAAGAACCATCAGATGCTTGTTGTAACTGTACAGTTGCTAAGTATTTTCCTTTAGAAGCTAATTGATATTCATTAGTGTTAATACTTGCAAATTCAATATCACTTGCTTTGACATCACCATAAATTCTTTCCATTTCAGCAATATAGCTTTCTTTTGAATTTAAGTGTTTTGATACAGCAAGAGAATCTTCATATAAACCATCAAAATCTTTATTTTGAATTTTCTCTAAATATAAAGTAATTGCACTTTCTGGAAGTTTCTTTTCTTCTTCAGCAAATTCTTTTTTTGCATTTTGAAGTGATACAAAACAAAATGCACATCCAATAGCTAAAGTAACTAAGAGGATAATAATTGATAAAGACATTTTAACTTTCTTCATTTTAGTTTCCTCCTTTCACTAAGAACACTGTTGGTAAATTTCTTGATCCATATAATGAAACCGGAGTATTTACATATTCGCCATCATAAATCATCGCTGATGAGTTACCACCATCGAGATTTGCTGCCATAACTGCATCATTATCCTGGAATATCTTAATAATATCTTCATATAAAGCACCAAAACTTGTTGGTCCTCTACCATCGACAACTAGTAGCATAAATGTACCATCTGATCTTTGTCCGATTGCAGTACGAGGATTTAACATACCCAAGTTATCAGAACCTTCTTTATAAACAACATTGTAGTTATTGATAAAAATTGGTCCAAAAGTAACAGCTTCCTGAATCCCCCATGAAAGAGCTTCATTAGCAGTAGCACCTGCACAGATTAAATGATTTTCTTTATCAATACCTACTAGAGATACATAAGTATCTTTTGGTCCATAAACTAATTCACCATTATGAATAACTACACCTTGAGGAATAGATCCATTACCAGTACCCCCAGCATCCTCAAATCCACCACCATTGATACCAGCTACAGCATTATACATAGACACATATGTTTCAAGTTCTGGAGCACCTTGTGAAGTACCTAAATATGGATTAACAGCAACGGAAATATCTTCTGGATTATGAACAAGCATTAAATATCCTTGATATGTAGTTCCATAAACATGCTTAATTTCAATTCCATTTTCGTCAATTTTATCTGGACCGTTTGTATCTTCGGTAATATTTAATTTGTTGTTACGAATTGCATTCCATTCTTCTTCACTGTAAAACTTCTTTGCGGTTTTATAATCACTTGAATTTTCATCTAATTTACGAATCAAACTATAGCTGTATGCTTTATTACTACCAGCATATTTCTCCTTCGTATATAAATAACTGGTCGCAAATATTGAACCAACTACAATGAGTGCAACACCCAGTAACAAAATAATAACAGGAATTCCACTTTTATTTTTTTTATGCTTCATTATTTTTCTCACTTTCTCTTATCGATACAGTTATTATAATATTCTAGAAATTTTTACACAATATTTTTAAAAAAGTGTTGCAAACATAAAATCACCATGGTATATTTAATAAGCATTATTTGTGGCGCGTTGGTGAAGTGGCTTAACACACCGCCCTTTCACGGCGGCATTCACGGGTTCGAATCCCGTACGCGTCACCATTTTTATTTATAGGGGTATCGTACAGTGGCAGTACATCGGTCTCCAAAACCGCTGATGGGAGTTCGATTCTCTCTACCCCTGCCATTTAACTGATAAGACTAGCTTATGCTAGTTTTTTTGTACTTCAGAATACTTCAGCGATATTTTTTCACAAGCTGAAGTGAAAAGTTAAATTCCAGTTTAAAAAGACATAAATGGAATTTAGTTGTTCAGTAACTTCCAAGTTGATTTTACTCTTTCAGTAAGA
>JABLTN010070258.1_pt1 | contig 18821 bp, 27 predicted proteins | sample 7160141 | NCBI WGS metagenome assembly JABLTN01 (sample SAMN14651226, study PRJNA627086) | human gut metagenome | isolation source: feces | host: Homo sapiens | reverse complement strand
TATTCTTTTTGTATTTGACTTTTCTCGTTCTTCTAAGTGTGCTACTTTTTCAATTAATTCTGTATCTTGCATCTTTACACCTCCTAATCAACATAATAATTTATATAAAATGCAATTTGCCCTTTTTCAAAAGTCTTTTCCGCATCCCAATTAAATAAAAAGACTTCTCCTTTAGTATTAATTTCACAATAAACTGTACTATAGCTTCTCGAATATGGATTAAATCTAATTTGATAAGCTGGTTTGTATTTGTCTGGTAATGTTCCAATTATATTAGTCGCAAATGCTTTTAATGTTACATTTTTTTCTGATACTGCCCTTATAAATACTTGCTTTCCTATCATCTTATAATAACATCCATAATCTTCATTTAAATTTTCCCAATCTTCATCCTCTGCCTTTTCATACCCCTCAGGCACTACATCTCCATCAAAGTCTATGACTGAACCAGCTGGTATGCTATCATTTGCTTTTATTACTAATTCTTTTAATTCTCCGTTTGAGTTTCTTACTTTCATAACTTCCTCCTAATCTGTTGTTTTTGTATATTCCAGTATAATATATAATTTCCATCCACCAGTAGTTTGCCAATCTCCTATGTCCATTCTTAATACTTGTTCATTTTTATTCAGATAAAGTTGTTTATAATTATGGCTTGTGTTTTCAGAATGAACAGAGCCTAATGCATACAAACTTCCTGTTGATGGGTTATATATTGAACCACTATATCTTGTAATAAAATCAATATTTGAATTAGTATCTAATTGATATTGAGTAGTTCCTGCTACTGTATCAATATGATATACTTTTCGATAAATTGTTTTTCCATCAATCCAAGTACCAATAGCTTGCTCTTTTGTCGAATATATATCTTTTGTCATTTCTTTCACTAGTCTCATACTTGGTGCATTACTTGTTTTATCTTCTACATTTTCTGTATCTACTATTTTTCCTGAAATCGGTATTGTTGTGTTTTTCTTTTTTATTTTCATAACTTCCTCCTAATCTGTGGTTTTTGTGTATTCTATTGTTAAAGTTACTTGTTGATTTTTATAAGCTTCACTGCCTATTTTCATATAAATTTCTCCTGAATTATTAACAACATAAGTTGCAATATTATATTCATTTGTAAAATAAAAATTTATTGGTAATAATTGGTTTGAAGCTGCTATAAGAGCATTTCCATAATATTTTTTTATAATAAACGTTTTATTAAAATCTGCTATTTTTGTAGAATTGGTTGTTGATGGTGTAGTAAGAGATAATGTTTTACTATATAAAGGTTTTCCATCAATCCATTTTCCTGTTACTTGTTCAGTAAAAGAATATTCTTCTTCATTTTTTATATTAAAATTATCATACAATTCATTACTATTTTTAATATATATATTTGGCTCTACATAAGCATTATATGTTGTTGCACTAGAACCTTGTTCTATTTGTAAATTACTTATTTCATAATTATAAGCAGTTCCTTTAACAATACCTTCCAATATAAATGTAACAAGATTTATATCATCATTAGGGGTAAATGTAATTTTATTATTTGATGTTTTTATAGCTGTGATGATTGTAGTACCTTTTTTTAGTTCTAATTTTAAAGTATTACCAGCATTACTTCCATATAATGTATATGTTTTGCCTTTTTTTAAATCAATACCTACGCTTCCCCCATAAGCGTAAGTATCTTGGGCTGTACCTGTTATTTTTATTCCTGTTACAGTTGGTGTAAATGTTATTCCATATGTTGTACGAGTTGTTAATCTAGAAATATCTAAATAATTATTTCCTTTTCTAAACCACACTTTTTCCCCAGCTGTCGGTTCTTCTGCTCCTACATATACCTCAGCTTTGCTTAATCCAGCGCTCTCTTCAAAGTCTTCATCTTCTATTATTATCTTTGCTGTTTCTGGTGCTTCTTTTTCGTTTCCTACAAATACTTCGTTTGCTTCTATATCTTCCCAATTAGCATCTCCGTTAGTTTCGCTTTGCTTTGTTAAGACTTGTCCTTTTGTTCCGCCTGTTGGAAGTGCTTGGATGTTTTCTATTTTTTGATTTATTTCTTCTTTATTATAATAATTATCCAATTCCATAATATCTGAATAAATAATCCATTCTTTACCATTCCATATATAATTTTTATTAGTTTCGATAACACCATATATATCTCCACTTTGAGGATTAGAAATTAAATCTAATTCACTTATATTTTGCTTAATCCCTTTAAATGCTAATGGATTTCCAAATTTATCAATTTGTTCTTTTATAGCTGTTGCCATTTTTTCTGAATATAAGTCTAAATCAGCAAGATCATTAGATTCAAAAATTGGTATATCATACTCTATATTTTTCAAATTACTCTTCTCCTTTCAATTGATTTACTGTAAATTCTTTTAATTTTGATACAGTTAATTGTTTAATTTCGCTATATGTTAAATATCTAATTACTTTTACTTTCAATTTAAAAATAGAACCAGTTTCTATGTGATCTGGTTCTACTATTTTTTCTATTATTTTTTGCATATTTTTATCCTTTCTCAGCTAGCACAAAATAATATTTTTGTGCTAAGCGGTTCTTTATCAGGTGGAAACAATTTAGAATTAAATTATCCATCTGGATTAACAAAAGATAATTGTGTTTGCATTTCAGCTATGTTTCAAAATCCTGGCAATGGAATGTGGGGATTAGCAGGAGGCATATTTAATAGTTCATCTTATGTTTCAGGTTCAATCACAGCTAAAGTATCATTGTCGTCAAAAATAAATGTTCAAATTAGAAATTTACAAGTAGTTGATGGTGAAAATCAAACAGTTTATGCAAATTCTAGTCCTAGTGCAAATTTCAATTATAAGATAGTATTGATGAAAATTAGCTAATTTTCATTAGTACTACTCTAAAGCTTTTGTTTCCAGTAGGACCAACGTCATCATGTGAACCACAATTAAATTGAATGTTACTATCTGTCATTCTTACACCTGTAACACAAGTGCTTTGTATATTACCATAATCATAATATGTTCCTGAAGTATTAAGTCCTGACAAAAATGGTATACAATTATTTTTATTACATCCTGTAGGATAATTTATACTAGTACTACCAACACCGTTTTTAAGTTCAATAGTACCTGTTAGCACAAAAATATTATTTTGTGAAGTATTAATTGTGACATTTCCACTTCCATCAAAATTAGCACTTCCCTTGACTGCTCCACCTATTGCAATGCTTCTTGCTGTTTGCAATTTTGTTGCTGTAGCACTATTTCCGTGTACAACCTTTTGCACTATTTGCAGTTGTAGCAGTAGAAGCATTCCCAGTACAACTACCAGAAGAACCACTGCAATTACCTGTGACATTTCCTTTGACATTTCCTTCTATTCCTCCTTCAAAAATTGTTTTTCCCTTTACTGTTCCACCTGTACTTTTTAATAAATAATCGCTTCCATCTTTCACATTTGCTAATTCTTGTTTTATTTCAGCCATCACTTTTTCGCAGTCTGCTTTTATTTGAGCATATATACCTGTAAAACTTAAAAATTTTCTAGTATCTTTAAATTCTATTATACCTGTACTTCCTGTTCTAAAACGGGCAAATTCTAGCTGATAGATATTATTTTCACCATTATACATATTTATATCTTCTTGAGTTACACTTGGATATGCCGAACTTGATTCTAATATTTTAAATGAAACTTGTTCAAAAACATCTTTTGTTGAATCTTTTGATAAATCTATCTCTAAAATTAATAAGCAATATGACGTATTTGTGCCAACATTTACTGTCTCTGTATCTATTACTGCAACTGGTCTTCCTGCTATTTCACATAATCCCTCTGCAATAGTTATAGAATTATTTGTTTTGCTTATATTCATACCATAAAAAATACCATCATTTTTATTTAAAAATTCTTGATGTATTCTAGCATCTACTTCTGCATTTGCTAACTGATTTGTAAATCTAAAACCTTTTATCATTATTTATTCCTCTCTTTCAATAATTTATCTATGAACTTGATTCTCATATTTCCACACGTTATACTTATAAAGTTATCGCCAGTATCTGAAATTGCTGAAATATAAGTATCTAATATTATATTGTTATTAGTTCTAACATTTAGTGGTGTTCCTATCTTTAATTTATTTACATCAAATAATTTACTATTTCTGTTTATATTAAATGATATATAGTGATTGTATGTATTCGATTTAAATGTATCTAATGCTGTTTGTCTTGCATCCTCTGATTTTGCTGTATATACTGTTTCGATTTTTCCTGTTGCTCTATTTTTATTATCTTTGTCTTGTGTTGTAGTTCTATCGCTTAACAAATACCATTTTTGTACATCAGTATCAGTTTTCACAACTACTTTTGCTACTACACTCGTTTCAAATTTTTCTACATAATTACTTATATCTGGTATAGTAGTATCTATTAATTGTGTTTCTGCTTCTTGTTTATATATAGATAATTTTATTTTTCCATCTTTATATGAAAAATCTAAAATAATGTTATAATTTTGACTACAGTTTGTAATAAATGTATGAAAATTATAAATGCCCTCTTCGTTATCTACAGACCTTTTGATCTTTGTATGACTTTTTATTTCAACTTCTAGCCAATTAATATTCAATAATTCATCATCTGAATTAGTAAAATTATTATATATTTCCTTTGCAATAAAATCTTCTATTCCAGAATTTTTAATTATGTCTTCGTTTTCAAGAATAACCTTTCTATCAAAAATATTTGAAATATAATCTAAAAATATCTTTCTTTTAGCTTCGCCATCTTCATTTTCTATGTTTTTAATTATTCCAATATAATCTATACTTCCATTTCTTTGCAAAACGACTATGTCTCCATTCTCGGCATTTATTTTTCTCATCACTTCAAAAATAGTTGTTTTGTTTGTTTCTTCATCTATTACGTATTCATAGTTTTCAAATTCAATAACATCTTTTATTTCTAAATCTGATTTATCTAAAAAATATACTAATGTTTCTTCTGATTTTTTACATTTGTTTTCTTTTACTAAGATTTGAATCTTTTTATTTGTATTTTCTATATTTCCCAATAAATCTTCAAATTTTATTTCAGCATTATATATTCCTCCAACAAGTGGAGCTTTTATTTCTGCTTCATAAAATCCACTTTGTTTATTGAATATTAATTTATAACTCTTATTATTAAAATTTGCTTTTACTTCCATTGATTACACCACCTTGTATTGTGGAAAAATAATCAATTTAGCATTTAAAACATCATCTTCCGCTGTCAATCTTATTTCTGATACTCCAATAGGTAACTTAAAAATATTTTGTTTCGTTATATCTATATATGCTTTTTTCCATAAATTTTCTTTTGAACCATCTTTATTTTGTTTTTGTATATAAATTTCTCCTGTTTTACTTGAATATAAAAACTTTTCAAACTCATCTATAGTAATAGGAATTGTTATTTTAGCATACTCTTCATTATCAACAAAAATAGAAATAGATGGATTTTGCACAAATCCATCTATTTCCACTTGAAAAGGTGCTTCGATATGTCCTTTGTTATTAAATTGAATTGCTCTAATATTGTAATCTATATATCTACTATTCCATTTATAATCATATCGCATTTCATCTTCATATGTTTCTATTTTAAATATTGTCTCATTTTGTTCATACCATAAAGAAAGACAATCAAACTCAACCGCTTCTGATATTATTCCATTTGTTTGTTTTTCCGATTTTCCTATACTTTTTATATTTACATCTCTATAATATGTTATGCTTTTATTTTTTAATGGTATTTCATATACAAACTTTAATTTTTGTGCTGTTTCTACAAAATTGCTAAAATCAAAAAAATTATCATAATTAATAAAGTTTGCTGTTCCTGATATAATTCCCTGTTCCAATTTTCTTAAATTAGCTAGAAATTCATCTCCTAATTGTTCATAATCAGTTGAATAACTGTATCCTAAGCCTGATGGTTCTGTTAATAAACAATTTTTTTCTATATCCATTAAAGAATATTCTTGTCCTTTTTCATTTATTAGTTTGAATTTTCTTACCACATTCTCCTCCCTCTCTTTCTATAAAAAATAAACACACTTTATTTAATATCTTTAATTTCCTGTATATGTTCCTTTATCTCACTGTCACTCATTTCTTCATATTTTATTTCCAATGCTAGAGTCGAAAGTTTCGATTGTAAACACATTATTCCTATATTATTATTATTGTTATATTCTTTTTTTAATTTTTCAGATAAACTTCCTAATTTTTCAGATACTTTGTTTCTTTCTATTTTTCCATTTTTATATTCATTTAAAACACTTATTGATTGTTTTTTGTAATTATTTAAAGAAAAATTTTCTTCTTTAATAAAAACCCCTAGTATAGCAAAAATTGTAATCAATAATACTAATATACTTATAATAATTTGTTTTTTTTCTTTCATAAACATCCCTCCACTTCTAAAGAGATTATATCACTTTTATTCAAATTTTTTTGTCAAATTTTGTCGAAATTCTATATTTTCTAGTATTCACTTCCAAACTTTCTATTAACATAGTTAAAACATTGTTCTAATCTAGTTTTATCTAGTTCTTGTACGTTAAAAATAATTTGTGGAGTTGTAAATACTGTTTTCGTTCCGTCTATTACCTTGCTACTTAAATTTCCTTGCAATTTACCAAGATCTTGAATATTAGGCATCTTTATATTTGTATCAAATTTATCATTAATACTTGAAGCTAAATTTTGTGCAGTATTTATTACCTCCCTCTTTCTTTTGTTCATAACATCTGAAATTGGTTGTATATAATATTCAGCAAATTTTTTCATTTTTTTAGATGGTGAGTGTTCATCCCATCCATCCTTTCCTGTAAAAGCTTTGTTTACTGCTTGCGCTAAACCAGAAGCTACTCCTAAAATTTTTCCTTGCCAAGTTTTATTTTTTAATCCATTCCATAAACCTTCTAGAATATTTTTTCCGTTCTTCTCTGATACATCGCCTTTATCTAATTCTTTTAAAACAATATCAGAATCTTCTATACCAATTTCCTTTAGTAATTCTTTTTTTGTGTCATCATCTAATCCATTTAAATATCCTGTTATAGTTTTTAAAGCCTTACTTTTTGCATCTGAATTTCTGTCAAATTCTTCTACTGTTTTTTCTCCTAATTCAGCTGCTTTTTCTTTCATTTGTGGAGTACCCGCAGCAATTATCCCTGTTGATTCCTGTATCTTTTTCTGCATTTCAGGTGGCATCTTGGCTAATTGTTCGCTATAAGTTCCATAACTTTCTGTTGCAATTTTCTTCCATGCTTCAACCTCTGTTGGTCCTAATTCTGATAACGTTTGTGTTCTATTTGCTAATTCGGTAACTAGTGAGTCTAAATTATTTTTTGCCTGTTGTGAAAGTTGTAATGCTACATTGTTTCCAGTATTCGAATAAATATCTTGATATATTTTAAGACTATTACTTTGTTCATCTATTGATTTTATTAATTGTTCTAAAGTTTTAGTTGTCCAATCTTCTGTAGAAGATATTATAATATTTCCAATCTCATTATATTTTCCTTCTGTAAATTTAGCATATTCATCTTCATATGTTTTTACATTATCAGTATATATTTTTACTTTTTTTTCAGTATCTTCATATGCTTTAGATAAATTTCTCAATTCTAATATTTTATTATATTCTTTTGTTGAGCCTATTTCTTCAATGTCTCCTGGTGTTAGAGTTTTATTGTTCATCTTATCTATATATTTCCCATATTTTTCTCTAACTTCATCATAAGACATTCCTAATTTTTCTTGTATATTTTTTAATTCTTCTACTGCTTGTTTTTGATTTTCTATTGCATTTTTATATTTTTCTTCATCAGCATTTAGTTTTATTTCTGCTTTTTTCTTCTCTATTGTTTTATCTATTTCTGATTGTAATTCTTTATAACTTTCTATAACATTTCCATTTAACTTATATTCTGTTCCTAATGCTTTGTTCATTTCATTTAGTATAAAAGAAACTCTACCTTCATATCCTTGTTTTACTTTTCCATTTTCATCAACTAATTTAGTTAATTCATTTCTTAAACTTTGAACTGAACTTATATGTGATAATTCTGCATCTCTATTTTTATCGATTTCAGCATTATACTCTTCGAGTTTTTTTCTTGATTCTTCTTGTGCCTCGGCTAATTTTTTTGCTTCCTTTTGTGCTTTTATTTCTTCTGATGTAAAATATGCTAGTGCTATAGATAAAACCGTAATAGCAGAAGTAACTCCTATTATTCCTACTGGTGAAGCCAATACTGTTAAGATTTTAGTCAATATTTGAGCATTTCCAGATGCTTTTAGAAAACTTTCTGTTGAAGTTTTTCCTACTAATCCTATTGCTTGTGACAAAGTTCCTACTGCCTTTGCTCCTTTTCCCATCGTATCCCCTAGCTTTGATACTATTTTTATTGCTGGTCCTATTGCAGCAACAAAAGCTGCTGTTTTTATTATATTTTCTGTTTCTTCATCTGTTAACCCATCTATTTTATCAATTAATCCATCAACTTTATCTAAAAATTTATTTACAGTTGGTGTTAATTTATTTCCCATGTTTGTTGCCATATTATTTATTTTATTTGTTGTGATTTTTAATCTACTATCTAATGTTTGATATCTTTTATTTGCTTCATTTGTCAATGCAACATTTTCATTCCAAGCTTTTGTTCCTGTTTTTAAAGCATTGTTAAACAAATCGCCTGCATTTGCTGCTCTTAATAAAGAGTCTCTCAGTCTTACTTCTGTCAATCCCATTTCTGATAGCATAGTAATAGCACTTTCTCCTTTATCTTGTGCATGACCTAATCCTTTTATAAATTCAGACAGAGCTCCTGCTGCATCTTCTTTCCATGCCTTTTTAAACTGTTCAGCAGTCATACCAGATACTGCCGCAAAATCTTCTAAATTCGTACCAGCTGTAATTAGTTGTTTTACTTCTGTACTTGTCATTCCTATACTTTGACATAAATCTTTGAAATCTTTAGAATTATTAGCTGATAACAATTCTAAATCTCTTAAAGACATTCCTGTCTTCTTTAATACACTATTTAATTTGTTTCCACTTTGTTCAACGGCATTTTGCATTTTTACCATTGCTTTTGATATTGCTGAACCTCCCATTTCAGCTTCAATACCAACCGAACTTAATGCTGTTGCAAGTCCTAAAATTTGTCCTTCTGACATTCCAACTTGATGACCTGCTCCAGCAAGCCTCATTGCCATATTTACAATATCAGCTTCTGTAGTTGCAAAATTGTTTCCTAAATCAACTATAGATGAACCTAATTTGTCAAAATCCTTTTGTGACATTTGTGTTATATTTGCAAATTTAGCAAGTTGTGATGCTGCTTCATCTGCCGTTAAATTTGTTGAATTTCCTAAATCTATCATTGCCTTCGAAAAGCTTAATATATTATCTGTTTGTATTCCTAATTGCCCTGCTGCCTCTGCTACTGCTGAAATTTCAGTTGTACTTGATGGAATTTCTTCTGCCATATCTTTTATTCCTTGCTTCAAATTTGCAATTTGCTGTTTTGTTCCATCTACTGTTTTTTCAACACCTGTAAAAGCTGTTTCAAATTCTTTTGCTGAATTAACCGCTCCAGTCGCAACTGCTGCAATAGGTAACGTTAGTTTTGTTGTAATTGTCGTTCCAATCTTATCAATTTTATTAGATATATTTGATACTTTTTTACCAAATTCTTCTATACTTCTTCCAGCTTGAGTCCAATTAGATGCTTCTGCCTTTAGTGTTTTTAATTTATTTTCAGTATTAACTATTTCTCTTTGTAGACTTCTATAATTTTCATCTGATATTTTTGTTCCATTTTTAATTTCATCATCTGCATTTTTTTGTGCTTCTTTTAATTTTTCAAGCTTATTTGATGTTTCTTCTATATTGTTTTTTAGTATTGTCTGTTTTTGTGATAACATTTCTGTATTCGAAGGGTCTAGCTTAAGTAAAGAATTAACTCCTCTCAATTCCTTGCTTAAACTAGCAGTACTAGAATTAACCTTACTCAATGCTTTTTGTAAGCCACTTGTATCTCCACCAATTTCAATTACCAATCCTTTTACACTACCTGCCATTTTTACCTCCATACAAAAATAGATAAGAGGATTTACTCCCCTTATCCTAATAATTTATCTATATCAGCTTGCGATGCTTTTTTATATATATTGTTTGTTTTATTTTCTTTACTAGAAATAAATGAATATTGTATTTTCATTACTTCTATATAACTAAATTTTTCCAAATCCAATGTTGTTAAGCCTAGCTTCAAACAAGAAACAATAAATTCGTGTTCAGGGTACTCTTCTTTGATGTCTCCCACATTTGAAGTTATTTTTTTTATTTTTTCATAGAGTTCATTATCAACAAAAGCAATTTACGGCAAATTCCGTTACCTCAACAATCCATTCATCATTTGTTTTTATACTTGATATTTTTTCAAGCCAATTTTCGTATTCTTCAATTTCTTTGTTAGCTGTATATATCATTATATAAGCAATTCTTGTTGCTGCTTCAACAAATAAGTCCATATCATCAATCATCAATGTAGATAAATTGTTAATTATAGCAACATCGTCTACCTCTGGATTTTCATCTTTTAACTTTTTTGTTAGATATACTTGTTTTGTTAAAAAATCCTGCAATATTTTAATATCATCAAATATTCCTCTTGCAAACATTTCTCTATATTTAACATAAGTCAAAGCATTACAATCTATTTCATATTTTTTACCGCAAATTTCAATTGTTTTCATAGGTTACCTCCTAAATTTCTGCTGTTGCATCTTTTTCATATACTTTTTGAAAAAATGTATCATAAACAGCCTTATTTTCATTACTTGGTTCTATTACTGCTTTTATTGCTTTGTCTGTTGAACGTGGAGACATAGTAATAGATATTGTATCTGTTTGTGGGTCTGTGCTTTCTTCTTTTGTTTTATTTTCTGTTTTTGGTCTTGTTGCTGTACAATCAAAGTAAACAAATCTTCTCTTTTTTGCATCTCCTTCTATTTCTCCCATTAAAGCAAATCTTGCTGTGACATCATCAGCATTTTCAAATAATGCACCATTTTTATCTTTTATTTGACCTAAAATTTCTGTTAAGAATTGTTCTGGCGCTATTGCTAATTCTAGATCCCCAGAATATCCTTGGTTTGATGTTGCTATATAATATTTTATATTATCTGCATAAAAAGTTGTTGTATCACCTTCTGGGTCAGCATTTAACCCTACTGCACCTGGCATAGCAAATGGTGTTCCATATGTAATGTTTCCTTCTGCTTCTGTTATTTTTGCAATGTGTACATTGCTTAATCCAAATTTTACTTTATTTTTAGTTTCAGACATTTTTATTCCTTCTTTCTATTAAATTTCAAAAAAATAACTTACTTGCCATACATCTTCGTCTGACAAATAAGTTTCTTCTGTTTTATTCCAAGATATATCTTTTAAGATTATATCTTCTATTTTGTTCTGTTCTTCAATATCTTTTCTTATATATGTATAATCAAGTTGAATTTTTATTTTTTTCTGATATACTTGGTTATCGGCCATAAAATTGGTAGATTCTGTTGTTATAGCAACTAAATGTGGCGGTTCTACTTCATCGTCAAACATTCCATATGCATATTGAAAACCTTGTTCTTCACATTTTTTTTTCAATTCTTTTAATGTCATTATTTTGACCTCCTTTTAATAACTGTTGTCAATTTTTCTTCGTATATTTTGTTATATTTCTCTTCAAGTGGTCTTATATGTGGTATTGCCTTTGTTCTTTTGCCATTTCTAGTTGCATGTCCAAATTCTAATAAATGTGTCAATTGATAATTAGTCTTGTTATGAATTTTTACTATATATTTTCCTTTGTTTTGCTTTCCTGTTTGCTTAGTCCATCCCTTATAGTAAGGATTTTTTCTCGTGCCCTTTCTTCTAGGAGATGTTTTCTTTATTTCTTTTACCGCTTCTTTTGTTATATCATCTGTCGTTTCTTTTACAGCTTCTCCTATTTCTTCTTGGTATTCATTTAAATATTGTTTTAATGTACTTTCTAGCTCTTCGGCTTTAATGTTTTTGGACATTCTTTACTTTCCTTTCGCAAATTAAAATTAGTTCATCTGCAGTTGCCTCTTGAGTTCTTATTATTGAATATTTATTATTCATATATATAAGTTCCTTTTGATTATCATAATTTAAAACACTAATTCTTAATCTTAGTGATGGCTTATAACCCTGTTCATTGGCTCTATAATATTCATTTGCATATATATCTTCTAATTTTATTATCGGAATTTCTATTTCAGTTATTTTTGTACTATTTTTTTGTACTCCAATATCATCAACTTTTGAAGTGATAGATAATAATTTGCAACTTATATCATGCATTATTATTCACCACCTTATATTCTTCACTCAAACTTAAATTATTACATAGAAGACTATATGTTCTTTGTGCAAGTTCTTTTTCTTTTATATCTATATTTCCAAAATTAGCTTTTACAAACATAACAATTGCAGATTGAATCAAACTATTTTCTGTATCTTCTGTTGCATTAATTCCAATTCTTTTTAAATCTTCAATTCCTGCTTTTATCAACATTTTTATTTCTTCATCTTTTAATGTTGCTGTTTCAACAATACTTAAGCACTGTTTTGCTATTTTTAACAAATTTTCCATATAGTCCTCCTTTTAAACTAAACTTCTGGATTTGCTTTTTTTACTCTTACAAATCCATTGTATTTTGATACAGTTCCACCAACTATAGCATCAGCTCTATAGCAAATCATACCTTTTTTGAATTGGTAATCTGTACTTTCTTGAACTTCTAAATCAGAAAATACTGGTAATTCAAAATCCATTAATGAACCATAAATCATGGTATATTTTCCAACTGTTGTTTCTTTATTAGAAATAGAATTACAAGCAGAGTTTATAACAAATGGTACTGCAAGTCCTCCATCTTTATAAGATATTGTTCCTCTTGCTCCATTTTTTGTTATACTATATACAAATTTTCCGTCTGGTGTTTTTACTTTTGCAAATGCTTTTAAATCATCTTTAGATAATATTAATGTTTGTGGTGCTTCTACATCCTCATTTCCACCATAAGCAAAAGTAATTTCGTTTAATGTATCAGCATCTATTCCTGCTAATTCAATATCACTTGTACCATCTTCTGTTGGCATTACTTTTGCATCCGCATTATAAATACCTTTTATTGTATTTGTTGTTCCAGCACCTACTATTACTTGTGCACCAATTTTTTTCTTGACTGAGCTTGTTACTCTTTTTGATATTAAAGCTAAGTATGCAACAGCAGGTAATTTTTTAACTTCTTTTGTTACCTCAATATATGATGTTATTTTTGCTCTACCTGTTTCTACATAATCTGTCTCTACATCTACGTCTTTGTATTCTCCACCTTCAGTTGTATAGTCTCCTTCTCCGTATCCTTTTTCAAAAGCTACTGAATAAGATTCTCCTCCGTTTAGTGGAACAGTATTTAACATATCTACTATTCCTGATACAGCATTAAAGCTTTCAGAAATTTCGTTTTTGTATTTTTTAGGTACTAATATTGTTCCACCTGACACAGATACACTTCTTTGTTCTGCACTATCAAAAGCTATTTTAACAGCTTTTCCTTCTTTTAGGTCTTTTGCTCTTTCTTCAATTATTTTTTCTTCTTCCACTTTTCTTTCCTCCTTATTTGTTTTTTCAATAATTTTTGCATTTGCAGGTTTTATATTTCTTTTTTCTAAATCTTCAATTGCTCCTTTTAACAAACTTCTTTCGTCCATTTCATCTGTTTTCTCTTCTTCAACTTCAACATCTTTCAATTCTTCGATTTCTTTTCTTATTTCTGCTAATTCTTCTGGTTTAGCATTTTCTAATTTTTTTCTTAATTCTTCTTTCTTTTCGTTTAATTCTTTTAAAGTCATTTTTTTACTCCTCCTATTTTAAATTTTTTTACAGTTCTACCACCGATTTTATAAATTCTCTATTTGATTTCTACCAACCAAAAAAGAAGCAGTTCTACCACCGCTTCTTTTATCGAGCTTATAAACTTAATAACAATTTTAATCTTTCTTTTTCGTTTTTAAATTCTTGATATTTTCTTTTCTCTTCTTCGTATTTTTCTTTGCTTCTTGCATATATTTCTGTACCGTCGTAAGCAGGGACATCAACTACAGATACATCAAATAATTGTGAAATTTCAGTAATTCTTCTTGTATCGGTCTCATAATCCCATTCTTGTTTTCTAACAGAAAATGCAAAGCTCATTTTATCAAGTAACCTTGCTTGTATCATTTTGTATATATCCCTATTTTGTGTTGTATCGATTAAATTTGCTCTTATCTTTAAGCCTTTTTCGTCTACTAACAACTCTAAACTTTTATTTCTAGTTCTTGCTAATATTAAGCAATTATCATTATGATTATACTTAAACACACAATCTGACATATTGCAGTCATTAAAAGCATCTCTGCTAATAATTTCTTTACACCATCCTAAGTCTGTTTCTTGTTCAAATACTGCTGCATATCCTTCAATTATCATCTCGTCTGAATCCTCTTGTAATGCTCTTAATTCACTAATCCTCATTTCCTTTATTGCTTTTTCCATCTTTTCCACCTCCTTGATACTGGTCTGCTAAATTTGCATTTATTACATTTAAAGTTTGTAACCTTTTCTTTCCTTCTTCACCACCAATTGCTGGTAAATCAAGTATTTCTCTACCCTCATCTACTGTTATTAATCCTAATGCACCTGCTTCTTTTATCAAAGTTATTTTTGTTTCTGTTTTTGCATATTTTATACGATTTACAGAAAACTCTATTCTATGTCCTGCTTTTATTGCTTTTTCACTGAATATTGCATTAGTAAATGCTTGTCCCATTTGGATTGCACGAGGTTCTAACACACTTTCATAAAAAGCATTCCATTCATCCGCTGTATATTTACTTTTTATAATATTCTCTGATATCATAAAATAACCATATATATTGCCATTTACCATTTCAAGTTGTTCTTTTTCAAGTAAAACTGGATTTAAATTAATTTCTTTAAAATCCATTCTTGCATCTAAACTACCTATTCCATCTGTACTAGATAACAAACTCTTTACAAAATCTTCTTTCATATTTTTTATATCTTTATCTTTTAATATCGCATTTGCCGCTTTTAAAATGCCTCTTAATGATGCACTTATTTTTATAGCATTTTTTATTCCGTCATCTGCGACTGTTTGTGTTTCTATTGCCTTATCTAGCACCTTATTTGTATCTCCATAAAAATCATGCTTATTATAGAAATTCCTTAAATGAATTATTCTACTATATTTTACATAGTAGGTATTTCCATCTATAAATTGAAACTTTAGCCAAACCTCATTTTCATACTCTACTAAGGTACAAAACAACGGATTTAATGGATACAAGCCTCTTAAAAATCCTTTGTCATCTATGTCTATATAAATGTATTCATTATTTTGTGCCAGCAATAAGCTAACTACCTTGTATATAAAATCGTATGTGGTCATAAATTGATTTGGTTTTACACTAATAATATAATTTATTTGTCCAGAAATATGATTTTTCAATCCTCCATTTTGCTGATAATGTTTCGGCATCATTTTTGCGCAATGTGTTGCTATAGTATTAATACATTCTCTTGCAATTATATTATCCTCAATATTTTCTGAAATATCTGTATATGTTGGATTATATCCGCTTAGTAATTTCAATGTAGTTTCATTAACCATATTTTGAATTTTATTACCAAATATCATGTTAAATAAACTTCGCTTTTCTTTACTCATTTTACTCCTCCTGTAATGCTAAATAATCATTCATTTTTTCAAACAAAACACAGTAAGCTATTATTAAACTTACCGTGCCATCTATTCTCGCTCTTTGTTTTTGTCCTTTGACAGGTCTTATGTTATCATTGTCATCCCTTTTTACCGCAGTATTACATAAACACCATTTTAAAACAGGATTATTATTATAATTTATTTTTTTATCTATCAAATCTGCTTCTAACTGTTTCATTGGGTTACTCATTGTCTTAGGTCCTTGTCTTACTTCTAACATATCAAAACCATTTTCTTTCATTTCATCTATCCAATAATTTGAGTTCCAAGGGTCATATCCTACCCATAATGGTGCAATTTCATATTCATTCTTTATATTTAAAAACCATTCTGTTACTTTTGAATAATCTACTTTTGCTCCTTCACATACAGTTACCAGTCCTCTCTTTTCCCATTTGTCATATGGTATCTTATCATCTTTTATTTTAAATTCTAATCTTTCACTTGCTATAAAATATTGTTGTAAAACATATTTCTTTTTATTTTTAACAATCAATAAAGTTGCACAAGTTAAATCAGTTGTACTTGATAAGTCTACTCCAGCAACTGCATAATTATCATATAGATCATTAATATCATAAGTTTCCTCGTTATTAGCAATATCAAATGTAATCCATTTATCTTGATCGTTTTGTCTTACATTAAAATCTTTGCACAATAAATTTGTAAGTTCTGTCGGATTATTTTTTGCTCTATTAACTTTATCTCTTAAATCTTTAATATTCTTTATTGTTCCAAGTCCGCGGATTGGCTTTGTACCACTTTTTTTCATCTTGCCATTCGTCTGCATTATCTAACTCGTAGATTATTGGTAATACTGTTTCATCAACTATTCCATTTTCTTTTCCTTCGTATCCATCTATTATTGCAGAAGCATATTCATATTCATTATCAAATACACTTTCTCTAATTGTTCCCATTGTTGATGTTTCTAAAAGTAATGGTTGCTCTCTTGCAGACATTGAATCATACATAACATCTAGTAAGTTTTTATCTTTCCATGCATGCACTTCATCACATATTACAAAATAAGCATTTAATCCATCAAGTGAATTAGAATCAGATGCAAGTGCTTTAAAAAAACTTTCTGTTTTATCATAGAATAATCCATTTACTAAACATCTTACTCTTTTTGTTAAAACAGGACTCTTTTTTATCATTCTTTTTGCTTCTTCCCAAACAACTTTTGCTTGATCTTTTTTAGTGGCAATAGAATAAACTTCCGCTCCGCCCTCACCGTCAGATGTTAGCATATAATTTCCAAGTCCACCATCAATTGTTGATTTACCATTTTTCCTTCCAACATCCAAAATACCTTTTTTATATTTTCTTAACTCTGTTTCTTTGTCTATGAAACCAAATAATGCTTGAATAAAAGCTTTTTCCCAAAGGTCTAATATAACTGGCTTTCCTGCCCACTTACCTTTCGAATGTTTACAGAACTTTTCTATAAAATTTATTGGTCTATTTCCTCTTGTTTCATTAAAAATATATGTATGTATTTCTTGTTCTTCTGTTATTTCATTAAAAAAAGAAACCTGTTTAGGATTATATATATCCTGCACAAGTTTCTTGTATGTTGCTAATATTTTATGACAAGCCTTATCTGGATTTTTCAATAAAAACTGATAATACTCTTCAATATATGTCATAACGAACCATTGAATCGTTCAAATTCATCATCCTCATTTATTTTTTTCTCTTCTGGTAGCATATCATTTAGCTGTTTTATTATACTCATGTAGTTTTTTACCATTGTGCCATATGTCTTACTTTCTATTGATTCCTTAAATCCAAATTGATCCTTACCATTTACATATGTTTCTTTTACACCATATACTTTTATATCTTCTTTAAGTTCATCAAGTGTTATAGACATAAAAGAAGCATTTTCAATTAGTTTTTCTGCCATTTTCTTTTTATTAACTGGTAATTCTTTGAATAATTTTTTTAATTTATTAGTTTCCTTTTTTATTTTTTGATTTTTTATTATGAGTGCTTGACTACTTAGTTTTTCACGAAAATCATCTTTTTCTTCTTCCATTTCTACACCTCCTTGACTACACCCCTCACGTAAAACAACTTGCATATTTTTCGAACCCCCACCCACCGTTCTCCCGTTAGGTCAATTTTTAGAAGCTACTGGGGGTGGCTTTACTCTGTTTACATAATTTTTACATTTAGAGTTTTATTACAATTATTTATTATTATTTTCTTACTAAATCTCCATTTTCATCAAATATATATTCTTCTTTATTATTGATAAAATGTTCTTTGTTGTGACAATCTTGACACAAGTTTTCTAAGTTATCTAGATTAAAGAATATATTGTCATCTTCATAATTTAAATCTGTAATGTATTTTTTATGATGTACTATTACTGCTGGATTATATATTCCGCTTCTTTAAACATCTTTCACACATTCCATTTGTTGTTAATAATTTATATTCCCTTAATCTTTGCCATCTTTTGCTTTTATATTTTTTTGCAATTTTAGGATTATCTCTATATGTCATTACTTAGCTGTCTTTCTAGTTTTCTTTATTGCAGTTTCTTTATTAACTACTTTCTTTGCTGTTTCTTTTTCTATTTCTTTAACTTCTATTGCATAGTGTTCTCCGCTTGTTAATTTTAATGCTAATATCTCATCTGCTCTTTTGTCTTCAAATTCTACAATATGTCCTGCTTTATATTCTTCTTTTGTATTCTTATCTGTTGCTTGAATTAAAAATTTTATTTTCTTCATTTTTCTTCCCTCCTTTTCTTTTTAGCTTATATCTAAAACAATAATCATAATATCTGCATTGTTCACATCTTCTTTGCATACAATTCGCATAATTAATATCTTTCATACTCTATTCCTCTTCTGTGCATGTTAATTTGCC
>JABLTN010104558.1_pt1 | contig 18842 bp, 18 predicted proteins | sample 7160141 | NCBI WGS metagenome assembly JABLTN01 (sample SAMN14651226, study PRJNA627086) | human gut metagenome | isolation source: feces | host: Homo sapiens | reverse complement strand
TGGTCGCGCTCGGAGTCGAGCTTGACCTGCTCGGGCGTCTTGCCGGAGGGCCGACGAGACATAAAATCTGCCCCTTCGCCTCGGGGTTGAGCTGGCGCACGGCGATAAACTCTAAAATGCGCTCCTTGACCTTCTGCAAGCCGTAGTGGTCGCGGTCAAGAATCTTGCGCGCGGCGTCTACGCTGGCGCGCTCCTTCGTCTCCTCGCCCCAGGGCATTTCCATGCAGGTGTCGAGATAGTTGCGCAGCACACTCGCCTCGGCGCTGCCGAACGGCTGCTTGGCGAGCTTGTCCACATCTTTCAGCAGCTTGCGCTCCACTTCTTCGCTCAGGTGCGCCTTGCTGATCTTCTCGCGGTACTCGTCGAGTTCTTCGTCCTCCCCGCCCTCACCGATCTCGTTCTGTAAGACCTTGATCTGCTCGCGCAGGACAAAATCCTTCTGAATTTTTCCGACGCGGGAGCGGACCTTGCTTTCAATGTCCTGCTCCATGGCGGTAACTTCGATCTCGCGGCGCAGAATCTCGTTCATGCGCTGCAATCTCGGCAGCGGGCGCAGCTCGTCGAGGATATCCTGTTTGTCCTGATAGCGCAGGTTGAGCTGCTGGGCGATAAAGTCAGCGAGATAGCCAGGATCGTTCGTCGATAAAATGGCGGCGTAGACATCGTCCGGCAATTTCTGCGCGAGCTCGGCATATTCCGTCACGCTGGCGTAGGTCTGGCGCAGCATCGCCTCCGTCCGCTTGCTATGGCGCGAGGTGGCCGGCTCGTCGATGAGCTCGACCTGCGCCTGCAAAAACGGCTCGCGCTGCCACAGCCGCTTGAGGCGGGCGCGGCACGCGCCCTCCATCATCACGCGCAGCACGCGGTCAGACACGCGCAAAATCTGCGTCACGCGCGCGACCGTGCCGATCTCGTACAGGTCTTTTTCCTCCGGCTGCTCCACGCCGATCTCACGCTGGGTGACGAGAAAAATCTCCTCCCCGTTTTCCATGGCGCGCTCAAGCGCGTGCACGGAGATCGGACGCTCGAGGTCAAAGCTCGTGTTCATGCGAGGGAACACGTTGAGCCCGCGCATGGCGATGACCGGAAGATTTTTTGTTACAGGTTCCATGGGGTTTCTCCTTATGAAGCGGAGTCTGCCGGCAGCGACGGCTGCGGCGCCTCCCCTTCTTTCTCTGTGCGGTGGGAAATTTTCGGCTGTTCCGTCCCCTCCACGCAGCCCGGCGTGATGGTCACGCGGTCGATCGTGCGGTCGGACGGGATGTCGTACATCACGTTCATCAGCAGACCCTCCATTACCGCGCGCAGGCCGCGCGCGCCGATCTTGCGCTCGATGGCCTTGTCGGCAATCGCTTCGAGTGCCTTGGGCTCGAACGTGAGCTCAGCGTCGTCGTAAGAAAACAGCTTTTGATACTGCTTGACGAGCGCGTTTTTCGGCTGGGTCAGGATCTTGACAAGGTCGTCGCGCGTCAGCGCGTCGAGCGCCGTGATGACCGGCAGTCTGCCGACCAGCTCGGGGATGATGCCGAACTTCAAGATATCGTGCGGCTGCACCTCGCGTAAAATCTTGCTTTCATCCACGTCGTTTTTGCTCTTGAGCTCCGCGCCGAAGCCCATCGACTTGCGGTCGAGACGGCTCTCGATGATCTTCTCGATGCCCTCGAACGCGCCGCCGCAGATGAAGAGGATGTTGTGCGTGTCGATCTGGATGAACTCCTGATGCGGGTGCTTGCGGCCGCCCTGCGGCGGGACGTTCGCGACCGTGCCCTCGACGATTTTCAGCAATGCCTGCTGCACGCCCTCGCCGGAGACGTCACGCGTGATGGAGGTGTTCTCGCTCTTGCGGGCGATCTTGTCGATCTCGTCGACATAGATGATTCCGCGCTCGGCGAGCTCCACGTCGTAATCCGCCGCCTGAAGCAAGCGGAGCAGAATGTTTTCCACATCGTCGCCGACGTAGCCCGCCTCGGTGAGGGTCGTCGCGTCCGCGATAGCGAACGGCACCTTCAGAATGCGGGCGAGCGTCTGGGCAAAGAGCGTCTTGCCGCTGCCAGTGGGGCCGAGGAGCAGGATGTTGCTCTTTTGCAGCTCCACCTCGTCGTCGCCGCCGAAGAAGATGCGTTTATAGTGGTTGTAGACGGACACGGACAGCGCGACCTTGGCCGCCTCCTGCCCGATGATATACTGGTCGAGCACCTCGCGAATTTCGCGCGGCGTGGGGATGGAGTCGGGCGCTTCCAGCTCGTCGTGCGGCTCATAGCCGTCCTCCAGCACGTCCATGCACAGGCGGACGCACTCATCGCAGATGCGCACGCCCGGCCCCTGGATCATGCGGTGCACTTCGTGCTCGCTCTTGCCGCAGAACGAGCAGCGAAGCTCTTTTTTCCTATCTTCACTCATAAGTCAAACTGTCCTTATCTCTTGTAAATGACCTTGTCCACAAGGCCGTAGGCCTGCGCCTCATCCGCCGTCATCCAGTGGTCGCGCTCGGAGTCGAGCTTGACCTGCTCGGGCGTCTTGCCGGTGTTCTCGGCCAGGATCTTATTCAAGCGCTGCTTGATGCGCAGGAAGTGCTCCACGTCGCTCTCCATATCCGTGACCTTGCCCTGCGTACCGGCGGAGGGCTGGTGGATCATAATCTCCGCGTTCGGCAGCGCAATGCGCTTGCCCTTGGTGCCGGACGAGAGCAGGAACGCGCCCATGCTGGCGGCGAGGCCGACGCAGATGGTGGACACGTCGCACTTGATATACTGCATCGTGTCGTAGATCGCCATGCCGGCCGTCACACTGCCGCCGGGGGAGTTGATATAGAGCTGGATGTCCTTGTCGGGGTCCTTGGCCTCGAGGAATAAAAGCTGCGAAACGATCAGGCTCGCGGTCGCATCGTTGACCTCTTCGCCGAGGAAAATGATGCGGTCTTCCAGAAGGCGGGAGAAAATATCGTAAGAGCGCTCGCCGCGGTTGGTCTGTTCAATGACGTAAGGGACTAAACTCATCTTGGTAACCTCCTTGTTCATACCCTGTTCAAAAAATTGGTATGTACACAATCAACCACAAATGGCAGGCATTTGTGGTTGATCGTCGTTTCTATCTATTATGGCCGCTTTGCCGATTATTCAGCCTTTTCTTCTTCCTTCTTGGCGGACTTTTTGGCAGCGGTCTTCTTGGCGGGCTTTTCCTCGCCTTCAGCGGCTTCGCCCTCGGCTTCCTTCTTGGGAGCCTTCTTCTTTTCGATCTTCGCGCTGTCCACGACGACGCTGATGGCCTTGTCGCGGATGATCTGCGTGCGGACGGACATGGCGTCAAGATACTTCTTGAGCTCGCCCACGTCCATGCTGTACTTCTCAGCAAGGTCGTTGTACTGCTTTTCGACCTCCTCGTCGGTGGCCTCGAGCTTCTCTTCCTTGATGATGGCGTTCACGGCGAGGTCCATGCGCACCTGACGGGTCGCGGGCTCCTTGCCCTCCTCCAGGAACTTGGCTTCATCCATGTTGGTCATCTTGCAGTACTGGTCATAGGGGATGCCCTGAGACTGTAAGCGCTGCTTGAACTCCTCGAGGAAGCGGGCGCACTGCTCATCGATGAGCGCATCGGGGATGTCGCACTCGATGTTCGCGGCGACCTTCTCCATCAGCTCGTTCTCGACGGCATACTTGGCGGACTGCTCGCGCTGCTCGGTGATCTCGCGCTTGATGCTGTCCTTGAGCTCCTTGAGCGTGTCGTACTCGGACACGTCCTTGGCGAAGTCGTCATCAAGCTTGGGAAGCTCCTTGCACTTGATCTCCTTGGCCTTGACGTGGAAGACGACCTTCTTGCCAGCGAGGTCCTTGTGATAATCCTCGGGGAAGGTGATGTCGAGATCCTTCTCTTCGCCGGCCTTCATGCCGATGACCTGATCCTCAAAGCCGGGGACGAAGCTGCCGGAGCCGAGCTCGAGCTCGTAATTCTCGCCCTTACCGCCCTCGAACGCTTCGCCGTTGTCGAAGCCCTCGAAGTCGATGACGGCGATGTCGCCCTTCTTGGCCTTGCGGTCGACGGAGACGAGGCGGGCGTTGCGCTCGGCCATCTCATTGAGGCGCTCCTTGACATCGTCGGCGCTGACCTTGATCTCTTCCTTCTCAGCCGTCAGGCCCTTGTACTCGCCGAGCTTGACCTCGGGATACACGGCAACGGTCGCCTTGAAGGTGAAGCCGTTCTCGTCGATCTTGTCGTCCACGATCTCGATCTCGGGATAGCCGACAACATCGAGGCCGCTCTGGCCGATGGCCTGCGTATATGCCTCGGGCAGGGCGATGTCAACGGCATCGCTGTAGAAAACGCCCGCGCCGTAGAGCTTTTCGATCATCTTGCGGGGGGCCTTGCCGGGGCGGAAGCCGGGAATGCTGAGCTTGCCGCGGGCCTTGGCGTAGGCCTTGGCAACGGCGGCTTCAAATTCCTCCGCGCCGACCTCGACGGTCACCGCGACTCTGCTCTTTTCCAGCTTTTCAACATTTTTGACAGTCATGATTTCTTTTTCCTCCGTTTAACATCAGATAATGATGCTTTTGCAAAGTGGAATTATACCATAGCTTCCTCAAAATTTCCACCCTTTTTTGCATCAATTTATGTCTTAATTGCAAATTTTTACAGGCTGAAAGGCGACATAATCCGCCGCGATCAGCGCATATTCGGTTTTTTCGCGCATCCCCTCGAACGCGCGGCGGTGCGTGTAGCCGTGCAGATGCCCGTAATAGCAGCGCTCGACCTCGTATTTGTCGAGAAGCTCGAGCATCTCGGGACACTTGTAGCCCTGATAGATGGGCGGATAGTGCAGAAAGCAGTAGATGGGCTTCCCCTCCGCCGCCTTGAGCGACGTTTCAAGCCGCAGCGCCTCGCGCGCGAGCATCTTGCCCGTGTGCGTGCCAGCGGCGTCCTCTTCATAAAACCAGCCGCGCGTGCCGCAGATGGCGTGGTCGCCGTAGAAAAAGGCGTTGTTGTAGAGAATATCGAGCGTTGTGATGTCGTGCTCGGCAAAAAACTTTTTCATCTTCGACGCCGTGCCCCACCAGTAGTCGTGGTTGCCCTTTAAGAGGATCTTCCTCCCCGGCAGCGCGTCAATAAACTGAAAATCCGGCAGCGACTGCTCGAGCGACATCCCCCACGAGATATCCCCCGCGATGACGATGACGTCGTCATCGTTGAGCTTCGAGAAATTTTCCCGAATGCGCTCGACATAGTTTGCCCACTTGGGGCCGAACACGTCCATGGGCTTGTTCGTGCCGAGCGATAAGTGCAGGTCGCCGATCGCGTATAATGCCATCGCGTGCCTCCCTTCCAAAGTCAGATCAAAATGCGTTTTCGATGTAGCGGATGCGCGTTTTGCCCGCGCTGCGGTGCACATCGGTGTAGACCTCCGCCACGTCGAAGCGGGCGGGCACGTCCAGCTCACGCTCGCTTAAATACAGTAGCGCCGCGGCACGCAGCTTTTCCTGCTTTTTCACCGTGACGTACTCGCGCGGCGCACCGTACTGCAAATTTGTGCGCAGCTTCACCTCGACGAACAGCAGCACGCCGTCCTTCTCGGCGATGAGGTCGATCTCGCCGAAGCGGCAGCGCCACTCTCGTTCCACGATGCGGCAGCCGCGCTCGCTCAGATACTTTTCGACCAGCGCCTCGCCCCAGTCACCGTCCTGCTTCGTGCTCATCGCCGCGCCTCCCACTTTTTGAGAAACGTCATGCGGTGCACGGGGCTCGGGCCGTACTGATCGAGCATCTGGTAGTGGAGCTTTGTGCCGTAGCCCTTGTGCCTGGCGAACTGATACTCGGGATACATCGGGTCGAGCACTTCGACCACATAATGGTCACGGCTGACTTTCGCCAGCACGCTCGCCGCGGCGATGGATAAGCTCGCGCCGTCCCCGCCGACGATGGTCTCGTGCGGCGTGGTGATCTTTGCCGACGCGCCGTGGTCGCGGTTGCCGTCGATGAGCGCATAGTCCGCTGGGATTTGCAGCGCATCGATGGCGAGCTGCATCGCCTTCATGCGTGCGCTCAAAATATCCGTTGCGTCGATCTCCTTCTCGTCGACGGACGCGATGGCGTAGGCGACGGCTTTTTCACAGATGACGGGAAACAGCGCCTCGCGCTTTTTCTCCGTCAGCTTTTTCGAGTCATTCAGCCCCTCGATCTCACAGTTTTCCGGCAGGATGACGGCGGCGGCGTATACAGGGCCCATCAGCGGCCCCGCGCCCGCCTCGTCCACGCCGCAGACGGATGAAAAGCCCGCGGAGCGGGCTTTGTCCTCGTAGTGTAGGTTGACGCTCATGTGCGCTCGCCCTCCGGCGGGAATTCGAGCGTAAAGCGGCCGAGCTTGCCGCCGCGGAACTCGTCGAGCAGGATACGGCTCATGCGCTCGGTGTTGACCTCGCCGCCGGAGATCAGAAAGCCGCGCTTGCGCCCCGCCTTTTCGAGCAGTGCATAGCCGTCGTCCTCTTCCGAAACGGTGAGCTTGTAGCGCTCCTCGATGGCCTTGGGATAATTTTTGCCGAGGTAATCCATCAGGCGCATGGCGAGCTCTTCGATGTCGACGACCTCGTCGCGGATGGCGCCGGTGAAGGCTAAACGCACGCCGACGCTGCTGTCCTCAAATTTCGGCCACAGGATGCCTGGCGTATCAAGGAGCTCGAGCGTCTTGTCGACCGGCACCCACTGCTTCGTACGCGTGACGCCGGGGCGGTCCTCCGCCTTGGCGCTCTTGCGGCCGGAGACCTTGTTGATAAACGTCGACTTGCCGACGTTCGGGATGCCGAGCACCATCACGCGCAGCACGCGGCCGATCTGGCCCTTGGCCTCGTAAGAGGCGATCTTATCGTGCAGCAGCGTGCGCACGGCGGAAGAAAACTGCTTCACGCCCCCGCCCTGCTTCGCGTCCGTTTCGATGACGGCGCAGCCGAGCGAGCGGAAATACGCCGCCCACTTTTTCGTCATCTCAGGGTCGGCCTGATCGACGCGGTTCAAAACGATCAAACGGGGCTTGCCCGCCGTCAGTTCGTCCACATCGGGGTTGCGGCTGCTCATCGGGATGCGCGCGTCCAGAATTTCGCACACGGCGTCCACGTTGCCGAGCTCCGCCGTGATCATGCGGCGGGTCTTGGTCATGTGCCCCGGGAACCAGCTCAGAGAATCCAACTGCATTTGCTCGTCCCCCTTTACTGCAAAAGGCCGATGCGGCCAAACTCGCGCTGCTCGGTCAGATAGTCGCGTCCCGGGAAGACGAGGAACACCGCCTTGCCGATCAGAAGGCTCGTGTCCACCGTGCCGAGCGAGGAATCGCGGCTGTCGTTCGAATGGTTGCGGTTGTCACCCATGAGGAAGACTTCGCCCTCCGGCACGGTAAGCGGGAACACGGTGCCCTCTTCGCGATAGGTGTAGTCGTTGATGTAGTCCTCGTCCAGAAGCTCGCCGTCCACATAGACCTGACCCAAGTTAAAGTCGATGTCCACGGTCTGGCCCGCGGTGGCGATGACGCGCTTGACGATGGGCTTCGAGTCAAAGGTCTCCTTGCGCGCGATGACGATATCGCCGACCTGATAGTCGCCGCAGAGCAGCGAGTTGACGACGAGAAGCCGGTCGCCATCCTGCAGCGTCGGGATCATTGACGGGCCGGAAACGCCCATCAGCCGCACAAGAAACGTAAACACCAGCACAACGACCAGCAGCGCCGAGACGAGAGACGAGACCGTCTCATACACGTCGCGTCCGGGGATCTTTTCCACGATCTCCTCCTGCGGCTGCTCGCTGATCTCCATTTTCTGATCAAATTCGTCCATTTCGGTCTCCTAAACCCAGCGCCGCGCAGCGGCGGACTAACAGTCTCCCTCTGCGGCAAAATACGCCTGATTTTCTAATGTATTATTGTAGCACGCTTTTTGAAAAAGGCAACAAAAAAAGCATGGCGGAAACGCCATGCTTTTTTGTTCTCAAAGAATCTGCCTTACAGCTTCTCGCGGATCTTGGCAGCCTTACCGACGCGGCCGCGCAGGTAATACAGCTTGGCGCGGCGAACATAACCGCTGCGCACGGTCTCGACCTTCTCGATGAGGGGGGAGTGGATGGGGAACACCTTCTCGACGCCGACGCCGTAGGCAAGACGACGAACGGTGAAGGTCTCCTCAAGACCGCCGTGCTTCTTCGCGATGACGATGCCCTCGAAGACCTGGATACGCTCGCGGGAGCCTTCCTTGATCTTGACATGAACGCGGACGGTGTCGCCGACGTTGATGACGGGCATTTCCTTTTTCAGCTGCTGGGATTCGAGCTCTTTGATGAGATCCATGGATATTTTCCTCCTATTTATAGGCGTTCTTGACCGCTTTTCTTCGGCGCTGTCGGGACTCTTTCACCCGCGCACGGCAGAGGACCGCCCTTTTCAAGCTATGGTAGCATATCACATCCCCAACGGGAATGCAAGCATTATTTGCAAAAACACGGCAGAAATCAGCGGAAAACGTTCATTTCCGCGTCGTAGACCTCTTTTCGGCGCACGCGAACAAAGTCCGGCGCGATCTCCGGCAGGTGCCGCGCGACCGCCGCGCCGATCAGCGCGGGGTTGAGACCCGGGTCCTGCGCGGCGACGACCGCATCGGCGAGGATCACGCCCTCCCCCTCCGTCAGCGTGAGCGAGCGGATGAGCGGCGCAATGTTGAGCTCGGTCATGCCCTTGTGCTTCGTGCGCTTTTCGACAAAGATCTCCTCCTGCGTAAAAAACTTGCGGATGCGCTCGCACGCGCCCTCGGGCACGCCGTTGTCGTATTCCATTTCGAGCTGCGCGCGCAGGTTGACCATCTCGCGCACGGGGCGCGTCACGCTATAGCAGTCCAGCACGCGAAGGCCCGCGGGCATGCCGGTGTTCAGCGCCTCGGCCACGCCCTCGCCCGTGCTGTCTTCCACGCTTTCAAAGTCGAGGATCTCGCAGTCGCTCGACTGCCCCACGGGCAGGGGCAGCACGATGGACAAAATGGGGTGCGGGTGGAAGCCGTTGGAGTGCTTGATAGAAAGGCCCGCGCGCGGGAACACGCGCTGGAACGTGCGCATCACGTCAAGATGCGAAATGTAGGACGCCTGATGCTCCTTGACAAAAACCAGCCGCAATTTAGACATCGCATTTCCCTCCCACCAGGCAGTTTGCGCCGCAGGCGTTGCAGTGCGTGCGGCAGTCCGGCGTCGTCACGCCCTCATAGCTCAGCGCGTGCTCGCGCTTCAAATACCCCGGTGCAACGCCGCAGGAGATCATGCTCCACGGCAGAATTTCATCCTCGCTGCGGCGGCGGTTGGCGTAAAAGTGCGGGTCAAGGCCGCACTCCTCAAAGGCCTCCATCCAGCGGTTCAGATCAAAATAGTCCTCCCACGCGCTGAGCGTTTCTCCCTTGCGCCACGCGGTCTCGATGACCTTGCCGAGCCGGCGGTCGCCGCAGGAGATGACCGCCTCCATAAAGCTCGTGGGCGAGGGGTGCCAGTTGTACGTGACGGACTTGGTGTTCATCGCCTCGCGCAGGAGCTTGACGCGGCGCTCGTACTCTTCCATGGGGATCTGCGGCTCCCACTGGAACGCCGTGTGCGGCTTTGGCACAAACCACGAGGTCGACACCGTGATGCGCACGCCGCGCGTCTTGTTGAGTGCGCTTTCGCGCCAGGCGTGCATGACATGGGCCGCGATGTCGGCAATGCCGAGCACGTCCTCGTCCGTCTCGGTCGGAAGGCCGAGCATAAAGTAGAGCTTGACCGCGCTGTATCCGCCCGCAAACGCGCGGCGGCAGGATTCGAGCAGATCTTCCTCCGTCAGATTCTTGTTGATGGCGTCGCGCAGTCTCTGCGTGCCCGCTTCGGGTGCAAACGTGAGGCCGGTCTTTCTGCCCTTTTGCAGCCGCTCCATCAGCGCCATGGAGAAGTTATCCGCACGCAGCGACGGCAGCGCGAGCGTCACATGCCGCTGGGCACAGAAGTCCTCTAAGTCGTCGCACAGCTCGACAAGGTGCGGATAGTCGGACGTCGAGAGCGACGAGAGCGTCATATCCTGATAGCCCGAGTCCTCGACGGCTTCAACGGCGTAGCCGCGCAGCAGCTCCTCCGAGCGGTTGCGCACGGGACGGTAGACATACCCCGCCTGACAGAAGCGGCAGCCGCGGATGCAGCCGCGAAACAGTTCGAGCGACACACGGTCCTGCACGATCTCGGTCGAGGGAACGATGGTCTTGGTCGGATAGTAGGCCTTGTCCATGTCCCGCATGATGCGCTTTAGGACGACCTTGGGCGCACCCTCGTTTGCCGTGATGGACTTGACCGTGCCGTCGTCGTTGTAGGCAACGTCGTAAAGGCTCGGCACATAGACGCCCGGGATCTGCGCGGCGCACACGAGAAACTCGTGCTTGCTCCAGCCCTCTCGCCGCGCCTGACGGTGCAGCTCGATGAGCTCGACATCCATCTCCTCGCCCTCGCCAATAAGAGCAAGATCGATAAAATCCGCGATGGGTTCGCAGTTGTACATCGCCGTGCCGCCCGCGACAACGAGCGGTGTGAGCGCCGTGCGTTCGCTCGCGTGCAGCGGCACGCCTGCTAAGTCCAGCATGTCGACCATCGCGGGGAACGCCATCTCATAGCCAATGGAAAAGGCGATGATGTCAAAATCCTTGATCGGGTCAAACGATTCGAGCGCGTAGAGCGGGATGTTCGCATTTCGCATCTCCTGCTCCATGTCGCCCCAGGGGGCGAAGCAGCGCTCGCACCACACGCCCTCAATATTGTTCATCACACCGTACAGAATGCGCATGCCGAGGTTCGACATGCCGATCTCATACGTGTCGGGAAAGCAGAAGGCGACGCGCGTGTCGACCTTGCTCTTGTCCTTCATGATCGCGTTGAATTCCCCGCCGACATAGCGTGCGGGCTTCTGCACGCGGGGCAAAATGCGTTCCAATCTCTTATCCACAAAAGTTCTCCTCTGAAGTAAGCAAAAATAAAAAGCCGAAAATGGGCACAAACATCCATTTTCGGCTATTCTACACTTTTATTGCGCGACGCGCAAGTCTCAGTTCTTTGAGCGCGCTCAAAAGCAGTGCCAGTGCGGCAAAAATAACGAGCGCGCCGCTGCGCGTCTGCACATAGAGATACACTACCCCGCCCAGCAGCGCGAGTGAACAGAGAACGCCCGCAAGCGCCGCGACCGCGTCGCCCACGAGCGGGCCAAACAACGCTGAGACCGCAAGATTCAGCGCGTGCGAGCCGTCGAGCGGCGGGATGGGCAGCAGGTTGAACGCGCAGAGCAGAATGTGCGCGCCAGCGAAGACGAAGCCCTCCACCCACACATAGTGCAGCGAAAACCACGCCGTCAGAACGCCGCAGACGAGGTTCATGCCGCAGCCCGCGAGCGTAACGACAAGCTCACGCCCGTAAGAGAGCCTTTGCGCTCCGCGCGCGTGCAGCACCGCGCCAAACGCGCTGAGACGCACCCCCTCGATGGGCACGTGGAATGCCCGCAGCGCCAGAAGATGCCCGCACTCGTGCAGCGCGGCGGCCAGCAAAATCGAGAGCACGATCGTCAGCGGACTCACGATGGCCGCGAGCAGAATGAGCAGCCAGAAGCTCCACGAAACGTGGAGCCCGCGTTCAGGGAACCACATAGTAAACGGGGTTCAGATACTCTTCCCCGTCGTGCACCTCAAAGTGGAGGTGCGAGCCCGTGGCGTTGCCGGTCGAGCCAACTTTAGCGATCGCATCGCCCTTTTTGACACTCTGTCCCGCGCTCGCGGTGATGGCGCTACAATGGGCGTAGAGCGTTGAAAATCCGCCCTCGTGGTTGACCGTCACATAGTTGCCGAGGATATTGCTCTCCCCCACCGTACCGACGGTGCCGTCGGCAAAGCAGGCGACAGAGGCGCCCTCCTCGCCCGCGATGTCCATGCCGTAATGGAAGCACTCGCCCGCGCCGTTCGGGTCGTCGCGCCAGCCGAACGGCGATGTCACCGTGCCGGACAGCGGCGTCGTGTACGAAAAGCCTAAAATGCGCTGCTCGCCCACGGCGAGTGCGGGCAGCTCCCGCGCGCTCGTGAGGTCGGAGACGTCCTGCTCCGAGACCGTCATGCCGATCAGATTGCCCGAGACCTCCTGCGCCTTGCTCTCGCCGCCAAACACCGCGACATAGGCCTCCGACAGCGAATCGCCCCAGTCCTGCTCGCCGGATGCCGCACGCCCGACCGCGGAAAACGCCGAGATGAAGTCCGCGTCGCGCACCAGCCACTGCCCCAGCGTCCCGCGCAGCGCGCTTAAGTTCCCCGGCATCAGCAGCTTGAGGCCAATGAGCGCCACAAACAGCGCCCCGCAGACGATGAGCTGCACCCAAAGCCGCGGCACTCCCATCTCCTTGCCGCGAGACACGCGCGATGTGCGCGTTCGCGGCGCAACGCGCTTCCCGCTCCCGCTGTATGTTGTCCACTGCCGCCGCTTCTTCATGCCGCCCGCCTCCCGTCCATTTCTGCCATAGCCTATGTGGACGAGGAGAAAAAAATACCTCCGCCATGTAGCGGAGGTACTTGAGGCCATTTTATTCTTCCATTTTATACGCCGCGTAGACGTTTCTTCTTGTAAAGTCAGTTACCTTGTCGAACATGGCGTCCGGCAGTTTTGTGACGGCGTCCTCGGCCTTGGTGCTCGCATCGATGAGACCGTTTTCGCGGCAGTAGGACATTGCGCCGTCGTAGGGGCCGGCCTTGCCGGTCTTTCGCAGCTGGGCGACACGGCGGGAGAGGGCCTCGTCGCGCGGCGCGAGCAGCATCGCGAGTTCGCCGACGGTTATTTTATCGTCGAGGCGCAGCTTGTTGTCCGTGAAGACGATGGCTCGCGTCTTTGCAAGCGCGACGAGCTTTTCAAACAGCGGATCGTCGCGCCCGACATCCGTAAACGGGCTCTCCTCCATCAGCTCGCCCACGCTGACAACGCGGTAGCCGTACTCCTTAAGAAGCGCGAGCTGCTTGCCCAGCGCGAACGCGACCGGCGTGCGCTTGGCCATGTTGTAGCCGTCCTTCTGGAAGATGATCTGTCCGCAGAAGAAGTCAGGGTCCTTTTCGAGCGCCTTGCGCATCGGCTCGACCATCGCGTCGATCTCCGCCTGAAGCGCCGCCTCAGGGTCCTCGTGCGTCGAGGGCAGCCAGCCCGCGCCATCGAACGACGCGGCCATATACTGGTACCCCATGCGCTCGTAGACGTCGTAACTCGTAAAGCCGCCCGCCATCTTGTCGACATAGTGCGGCGGGCGCGCGAGCGTGAGCGTATAGCCGTAGCACTCACGCATCAGCGTGTCGAGGCGCGTCAGGTCCGCGACCGCGGCGTCAAAGCCAGGCAGGTACTCGCGCGCGCCGTAGACAAACGGCTTTTTGCCGAAGATGATGTGGCGGTAGCCGTGGTTTGTGATCTGATGGCCCTCGTCGAGCATGCGGCGGATCAGGCGGTCGTTGTGCACGGCTCCGCCCTTGTCGTCGCAGTGGATATCGGGGTAGTGGTCGAATTTGACGCCGCCCCATGCGGCGCTGCCGAGCTTGCCCGCCTCGTCGGGGTAGTTCTCGCTCGTGTCGCCGATGACGTCGAAGCTGCCCTTTGCGCCGTACTGCGCGAGCGTGTCGAGCAGCACATCCGTCAGCGTTTTGCCCTCAAATCGGTCGGGCGATGCGGGAAGGCCCATCGGGCCGTCGTCGAACGTCATCGCGCAGATGCGTTCGCCCGTCTTCACGCGCTCGATGCGGCGCGTGCAGCCGACGTAGTGCTTTTCCGCGGGCGTGATGATCTTCTTGACGATCTTCTTTCCCTTTTTGCCGAGTTTAACGATCCATGACATGCCATCCATCCTCCCTGGTGGTAAAGTCCTGCAAGGCGCATTTTACGGTAAAGAGCATTCCATTTACTCGTCTTTTTACGCCTGCGTTTGTCTTCTCTCTTTTGGTCTTCTGGCTTCTCGCTACGCACATTGCGCGGCCACGGCGGCCTTCGACCTGCTTCGCGCCCCGCAGGAGCGCTGCCTTGACGGCGGAAAGCGACAGCTCGTCCGCTTCCAGCACCGTCACGCCGCCGCCGACCTCTTCTGGCACATGTGCGTCGCTGCCCGCAGTGACGGGCTTTTTCCATTTTTGCGCCAGCTCGCGCGCCATGGCGTTGGCGCTTTTGTTCTTGCGGTCGGCACGGCTGTTCCAGATCTCGACGCCGTCAAGCCGGCTCATCACATCGTCGAGCCGGTTCGCGTCTGTGCTGTGCTCAAAGGGATGCGCGATGACCGCCAGCCCGCCCTGTGCGTGAATGGCCGTGACCGACTCGGAAAACTTTCTCGTTTCGATGGGTTCTCTCACAAAGAGACCCAGCAGATGCCCGCGCTCGGTCGAAACCTCGGTCGCGGGGATGACGAGAAAATCGTCGAATTCCGGAACCTCGTCCAGCACGCGGTCGTGGTCGCAGATGGCGACACCGCTCAGCCCGCGCTCGCGCGCAAGCGCAACGATCTCGCTCAGGCTCATGCAGCCGTCGAACGACCGCTCGGAATGAATGTGCAGATCGAGCCGCAGCTCCATGATCCTCTCCCCCTTCTCAGCGCTCAAACAGGCTCTTTTTAAGGTATGCGCGCATGACCTTGCCATCGCCCTTGGCGCTCAAGGCCTCTTTCGCCGTGAAGAAATCGCCGAGACCGCGCAGGCCCTCCTTGATGCGGCCCGCCTTCAGATAGCTCAGTGCAGCGACCGTGTCGTTGAGGAAAAAGCGCATTTTTACACCCGTCCGGTAGTCCTTCGCCGTGTAGGTGACTTGCCCGCCCTGCGCGGTCTGCGCGTAGTGCGCGACGATGGGACTCTGCGCCGCCTCCGTCATCGGGAAACTGCCCCACACGCGGGGGTTGACTTCCAAAATACAGTCCCCTTTGAACTCAACCATGGCAAGGCCTGTAAAGTGAAACGACTTGAGCAGTTCGTAAGCCTCGTCGATCATCTTTTCATCATAAAAGCTCTCGCAGCAGGTCGACGGCCCACCTGTGATCGGATACTCGCGCACGCGACGGTGGCAAAGCGCGCCGAGCAGCTCGCTCTCGCGGCCGAGCAGCAGGCTCACGCCCGCGCCCGCGCCCGTGATCTTCTGCTGCACGATGGGGCTCGGGTCGTAGCGCTGCATCTTTTCCATGATGGCGTCGAATTCCGCCTCGTTGTTCGCCACGGCGTAGCGGTCGGCAGCCTTGAGACCGAACTTTTCTCCGCAGTGCGGCTTGACGACGACGGGATAGCTCTCCGGCGTGCCGTCGTACTCGCGCGGCACAGGAATGCCAAGCTCCAGCGCGCGCTGATGCACGCTCTCCTTGTCGTTGAGCGCGTCGAGCGTCTCCTTCGGCGCGATGAGGAAGTTCGCCAGCGCGGCAAACTCCTCCCGACGGGCGGCGACGGTGTTGAGCGTCACCGCGCCGACGCAAAATAGCACCGGATGCTCATACTCTTTGAGTACGCTCAGCAGCTTTTCGGCGTAATCCGCATCCGCGCACGCGCCGTCGATCCAGCGGAAATCATCGCAGGACTTCGACACCGACACTGCGGGTGCACTCTTGACGTCCGCCCTTGTCTGCGTCACGACCACGCGGTAGCCCGCGCGGTGCAGCGCACGCACCGCCGCGATGGACGAGCGGTATTTTCCATCCGTCACAAGCGCTGTTTTCATCTTATCATCACCGCCGTTTTTCTTTTGTTCTGCCTGCCATGATACCAAACTCCCCCGCAAATTGCAAGAGCGCGCGATCCATCGCCTGTATTTCATAAAATACAGTTTATCATTGAAAAAAGCGATGAAACGCCTTGCTTTTTTCGTCCTCTCATATTATTCTTTTCAAAGTAGAACGACATTCCGGAGGAAACCCGTCTTATGAACGATATCAGCCTCAAGCAGCTTGAAATTTTTGTCGCCGTTGTGGAATACGGCGGCTTCACCCGTGCGGCGGAGGAGCTGTTCTTCAACCAGTCCACCGTGAGCGCGCACATTTCGCTTTTGGAGCAGGCGCTCGGCAAGGAGCTCTTCGTGCGCTCCAACCGCCGCCATGTTCGCTTGACGAAGGAGGGCGAACAGGTCTACCCCATCGCAAGGCGCATTCTGAATGACTGCGCCGCGCTGCGCACGCTGTTTTCCGACGCGGACAGCGCCCCCGCGGTCGCGCTCGGCGCGTCCACCGTGCCGGGGCAATATCTGGTGCCGGGCTACCTCGCCGCGTTTTTGAAGCGCGAGCCGGAGTTCCGTTATTCCCTGCGCCGCGGCGACAGCGAGCAGGTGCACCGGATGCTGAAATCCGGCCAGATCGCCGTCGGCTTTGTCGGCGCAGTCAGCGAGCCGGAAAATGTCGACTACTTCCCTCTCTACGACGACAGGCTCGTGCTCGCCGCGCCGAACAACGAGCACTACCGCGCGTTCAGAGAGCGCGGCGTCTACGGCCGCGAGCTGCTGCTCGAAGAGCCGTTCGTCTCGCGCGAAGAGGGCTCCGGCACGGACACGAGCCTGCAAAACTATCTGCGCACGCTCGGCCTCTCCCACGATATGCTGCATGTCGTGGCGCGCGTGGACGATCCCGAGGCCATCAAGCAGATGGTCTCCGGCGGCGTAGGCGTTGCCGTGCTCTCGGCGCTCGCCGTGGAGCAGGAGGTTCAAAACGGCACGCTGCTCGCCTTCGAGATGGACAAAAGCGCGCTCAAGCGCACGATCTATCTCATCACGCTCAAATCGCAGCAGCTCTCCCGCATGGAGCAAAAGCTCGTCGACTTTTTGAAAAGCCCGCACCGCAGGAAGCGCGCCGAAGCGCAGAACTAAGTCAAAAAAGGCACGGCAAAAGCCGTGCCTTTCATTTTGTCTTTTACTTCTTCAAAAAGCCGAACAGGCTGTGCTTTTCATACGGCTTGCTCGTCATGGAGACGAAGTCGTAGCCGGTCTTGGTGATGGCCTCGCGCAGCTTCGCCTCGCCGATGGGCTCTTCGCTGATGATGTCCGCTTCGCCCCTGGAGTGGGAGGCGGAGACTTTCTTCACGGAGAACGCGTTGCGGATGGCGTCGTTGATGTGCGATTCGCACATGCCGCACATCATGCCGTCGATCTTCACTTTGGTTTCGTACATGTTAAGATCATTTCCTTTCATACGGCGCAGGAGACGCGGGTGGATAAGTCCCGCGTCTCCTGTGCTATTTAATGCTGCTTACTGTGACAAGTGCCGTGCATAGCGCAGTGTGCACAGTTACAGCCACAGGAGTTTCTTCCCCTCTTTCTCTGCCGGATAAGATAGGTGGAGATAGCAATGATTATGGCAAGCAGGATAGCAGAGACGACGATCGTCGACAGGTTTGCGGTAACCCAGTTCAACATGGAAATCACTCCTTTCGCAGGGTATCGGGGTTAAGGGATCAGTGCTTGTCGCTCAGCTTGGTAGCTTCCTTGTAGGGCTTGAAGAGCATGTAGATCATACCGGCGAGGACAACGATGGCCGCGATCAGTCCGATGACGTTCAGGCTGCCGGTGAAGGCGTTGCCGAACTGGTTGATCATCAGGGCAATGAGGTAAGCAAAGCCGCACTGATAGCCGATGGCGAACCATGTCCACTTCGCGTTGTTCATCTCGCGCTTGATCGCGCCGATGGCCGCGAAGCACGGAGCGCACAGCAGGTTGAACACCAGGAAGGAATAACCGGGGATGCCGGTGAAGGCCGCCGCGATATTCTGGTAAACGGTCAGCTCACCGCCGCCGTAGAGGATGCCGAGCGTACCGACGATGTTCTCCTTGGCGACAAGGCCAGTGATGGAGGCGACGGTCGCCTGCCAGTTACCCCAGCCGAGCGGGATGAAGATCCAGGCGATCAGGTTGCCGATCTTGGCAAGGATAGAGGAGTCGATCTGATCCTCAGAGAGCATCTGGAACGTGCCGTCGACCCAGCCAAAGTAGGTGGTGAACCACACGAAGATAGTGGAAAGCAGGATGATGGTACCGGCCTTTTTGATGAACGACCAGCCGCGCTCCCACATGCTGCGCAGCACGTTGCCGAGGGTCGGCCAGTGGTAGGCAGGCAGCTCCATGACGAACGGAGCGGGATCACCGGAGAACATCTTCGTCTTCTTCAGCATGATACCGGAGATGATGATGGCTGCCATACCGATGAAGTAAGCGGAGGTGGAGACCCAGGCACTGCCGCCGAAGAGGGCGTCGGCGATCATGCCGATGAACGGAACCTTGGCGCCGCAGGGGATGAACGTGGTGGTCATGATCGTCATACGGCGGTCACGCTCGTTTTCGATGGTACGGGAGGCCATGACGCCCGGAACGCCGCAGCCCACACCGATGAGCATGGGGATGAAGGACTTACCGGAAAGGCCGAACTTGCGGAAGATACGGTCGAGAACGAAGGCGATACGGGCCATGTAGCCGCAGGCCTCGAGGAAGGCGAGCATCAGGAACAGAACCAGCATCTGAGGCACGAAGCCGAGCACCGCGCCGACACCGGCGACGATACCGTCGAGGATCAGGCCGTTGAGCCAGTCAGCCGTACCGGCAGCGTCAAGCGCATCGCCGATCAGAACGGGCACGCCCGGGACCCATACGCCATAGTCTGCCGGGTCGGGCTCGTCAAAGCCATTCTCTTCAAAGTAGCTGACAGCATCCACATAGGTCATGCCGACGGTGGAATCTTCGTCCGCATCATCGGGGATGGCGTCATAGTAGGCGGTCATTTCGTTGATTGCCAGAGTCTCCTCGTCTTCCACATCGATCGTTGCGGTGTCGGAATCGGGAGTGAAGGCTTTCATTTCTTCCAGAGCGGCGTCAGCGTC
>JABLTN010132323.1_pt1 | contig 18875 bp, 18 predicted proteins | sample 7160141 | NCBI WGS metagenome assembly JABLTN01 (sample SAMN14651226, study PRJNA627086) | human gut metagenome | isolation source: feces | host: Homo sapiens | reverse complement strand
CTTGATCGAAATCAACGGTATACTGTGTTTTCTCAAACAATTGTATTGTGGAAGAAACCGACTACGCCGCAGATGTCACGCTGACGGCGACGCTGCCGGAGGACGGCACGGCGGCGCTGGAACAAGCGCTGCGCGATGCCACCAGTGCAAATGCAGACATGGAAATCATGGATACGCAGTTCATGGGCAGACGAATCAAATGAGAAACGAAAAAATTTGAAAAAACATAAAATTTTTTCAGAAAAAAAGAGGATTTTCATACAGTCACTTGGTATTTATTTATGTACACAATTTGCCGGACGCAGAATGTGTGCATGCAATACATTTTGATGTGGAAAGGCGGCAGTTGATTGGCAATTGATGAACGATTTCTCGATGAACTGAATGCCAGATGCGATATCGTGGATATTGTGTCACGCTATGTCTCTCTGAAAAAGAAAGGCAGCAACTATTTTGGACTGTGCCCGTTTCACAATGAGAAAACGCCGTCGTTTTCTGTTGCACCGGATAAGCAGATTTTCTACTGCTTCGGCTGCGGCAAGGGCGGCGGTCCGATTCGATTTATTATGGACGCAGAAGGACTGGATTTTCCGGACGCCGTTCGGTTTCTTGCCAAGGAATACAACATGGAAGTGCCGGAGACCGGAAGCAGTCCGCAGACGCGGCATGTGCGCGAACGGGCGCTGGAAGCACTGACCGAAGCAGCTCGTTTTTTCTATGCGCAGCTGCATGGACCGCAGGGCGCGCAGGCACTGGCGTATTTCCAGCGGCGCAGATTGAGCAAAAAGACCCTGAATAATTTCGGGCTGGGATATGCGCCGGATTCCTTTCACGCACTGCTCGATGCGATGACGCAAAAGGGCTTTACCAAAGAAGAACTGGAAGCCGCGGGTCTCATCGTGCGCAGCGACCGAGGTACATATTACGACAAATTCAGAAATCGTGTCATGTTTCCGATTATTGATATGCGCGGAGATGTCATCGCGTTTGGCGGCCGCGTCATGGATGACAGCAAACCCAAGTACCTCAATTCGCCGGAAACCATTGTATTTAACAAACGGCGCAATTTGTTTGCGATGAATCGGGCGAAAAAAACAAAAAGTGAGTATTTCTTGCTCGCAGAGGGCTATATGGACGTCATTGCCCTGCATCAGGCAGGCTTTGACAGTGCAGTGGCCTCTCTGGGAACTTCCCTGACGGAAGAACAGGCGCGGCTGCTGTCGCGCCACACCAAAACCGTGATTGTCTGCTACGATGCGGACACCGCCGGTCAGTCGGCGGCACAGCGGGCCATTGACATTTTGAAAAAGACAGGCATTCGCGTCAAAATCTTAAAAATTCCGGGCGCAAAGGATCCGGATGAGTTTATAAAGACCAAAGGCGCCGATGCCTTTCGCAAGCTGATTGAGCGGTCGGACAACGATGTGCGCTATCGCATCGAAGCGGCAAAGGACAAGTATGACTTTACCGAGGATGACCAGCGTATTTTGTTTTTGCGGGAAGCGGCAGGCATCATTGCGCTGCTCGACAGTGAAGTGGAACAGGACGTGTATACGACGTCGACGGCAAAGCTGGCGGGCGTGACGCCGGAGGCGTTTCGGCAGGAGGTCAAACAGGCGAAAATTCGTCTGCGCTCCCAGGCAAAGCGGAAGATGCATCGGGAAGTGCGTGCGCCTGCGCAGGCGGCGCAGCCGAGAGACCGCTCGATACATTTTGACAACGTGCGTTCTGCGCGCGCAGAGGAAGGAATTTTGTCGCTTTTGTTCGCAGATACCTCGCTGATGGAACAAATGCGGCGGGTTGTATCGCCGGATGATTTTTCTTCTCCGGAGCTGGGCAAAATATACGGTCTTTGTTCAGCGCTGTACAACAGCGGCCGCACGATTTCGATTCCTGCTCTGGAAGGAAGACTGGAGCCGCGGGAGATGGATTTGCTGGCGTCGGCGCTGCGTGTGGACATTCCCATTGACCGCAGGCAGCAGGCACTGGAGGATTACACCCAAATCATTCAGGAACAGAAGCTGATGCGCACAGCACAGACCGATGCGGAGCAAGATCCGCTGCTTCAAAAGGCGCAGATGCAGCGCAAGAATAAGGGCTTTGCGGAATGATGCCGCGGTGCCGTTTTCATAATATAAGATCAGAAGCAATACATGATAAATTTATTTGGAGGCTTAAAGAATGACACAGGACATGGATGTAAAAAAGCAGACAGCCATCAAAGAGCTTATCGCTTTGGGCAAGAAGAAGGGCAAGCTCACGCTGAAGGAAATGTCTGATGCGCTGGAGTCCATCGACATGGAGTCGGATGAGCTGGATAGACTGTATGAGGAGCTGGAGAAGGCAGGCATTGAGCTGCAGGGCGCTGAGGCTCTGGCCGCTCCGGCAGAGTCTGAAGAAGAATTTTCTGAGGACGCTGTAGAGGAAGTAACCAAGGAAGAACTGGAAGATACCGAGTCTCTCGCAGAAGGCTTCGCGATTGATGATCCGGTGCGCATGTACTTAAAGGAGATCGGTAAGGTCGATCTGCTGACGCCGGACGAAGAAGTTGAGCTGGCGAAGAAGATGCAGGCGGGCATGGAAGCCAAGGAAAAAATCAAGGAGCTGGACGAACGCCAGCGCAACGGCGAGCAGATTGACGAGAAGGAATATCAGGCACTGCGCAAGGCAATTCGCGGCGGCGAAAATGCAAAGAAGCGTCTGTCGGAGGCAAACCTGCGACTGGTTGTTTCCATTGCAAAGCGTTATGTCGGCCGCGGCATGCTGTTCCTCGACCTGATTCAGGAAGGCAATTTGGGTCTGCTCAAGGCGGTAGAAAAGTTTGACTGCACCAAGGGCTTTAAGTTCTCGACGTATGCAACCTGGTGGATTCGTCAGGCAATCACCCGCGCCATTGCAGATCAGGCACGTACCATTCGTATTCCGGTGCACATGGTAGAAACCATCAACAAGGTCATTCGTGTATCCCGTCAGCTGCTGCAGGAGTTGGGTCACGACCCGCAGCCGGAGGAAATCGCAGAAGAAATGAACATGCCGGTAGAGCGCGTGCGTGAAATTCTCAAAATCGCACAGGAACCGGTATCTCTGGAAACGCCAATCGGCGAAGAAGAGGACAGCCATCTGGGCGATTTCATTCCGGATGATGACGCACTGGAGCCGGCAGAGGCCGCTTCGTTTACGCTGCTCAAGGAGCAGCTGGTAGAGGTGCTCAAGACGCTGACACCGCGCGAAGAAAAGGTTCTGCGCCTGCGTTTCGGCATTGAGGACGGCCGTACCCGCACGCTGGAGGAAGTGGGCAAGGAATTCAACGTAACCCGTGAGCGTATTCGTCAGATTGAGGCGAAGGCACTGCGCAAGCTGCGTCACCCGAGCCGTTCCAAGAAGCTGAAGGATTTTCTGAACTAAACGGGAGGCGGACACAATGGTTCGGCGCGATAAACAGAATTATTATCTTGATATGGCACAGGTTGCGCTGGAGCGCAGCACCTGTCTGCGCCGCAGCTTTGGCGCTGTCATTGTAAAAAATGACGTGATTATCTCGACAGGCTACAACGGCGCACCGCGCGGACGCGCCAATTGCATTGACCTGAATTACTGCATTCGGCAGCAGCGCAATGTGCCGCGCGGCACGCAGTATGAACTGTGCCGTGCCATTCACGCGGAGGCAAATGCCATCATCGCGGCATCGCGGGAAGAAATGATTGGCTCGACACTGTATCTCGTTGGACGCGATACGCAGACCGGAGAAATCATGCGCGATGCGGATTCCTGCCCGATGTGCAAGCGGCAGATTATCAATGCCGGCATCAGCCAAGTTGTCATCCGGCGCGACAATGACAATTATGATGTCATTGATGTTGCGGACTGGGTGAAGAACGACGAGCTGCTGGGCGGAAAAATCGGATACTAATACAGGCGAATATCGGAACAGAAGCAGAAAAAACTGCTTCTGTTCTTTTTTTTTGGCTAAAAATGATAAACATAAAATAAAATATAAAGAATAAATTGTGTTGATTGACGGAAAGACGCCGCTCTGATATAATGAAATTTATAGAATGGAACATTTTGCTGAAAGAAGGAGGGAACGTTATGAAGTGGTCAAAGAGAGCAGCAGTGGCAATTCTCGCGGGCGTCATGGCAGTATCTATGATGCCGCAGGTTTGGGCGGCGGAGGAAGAAAACAGCCTGCCGGAGCAGGAGACAACGGCACAGCAGCCGGTGCAGGCAGAGGAACAGACTGTACAGCGGGAGACAACGGAAACACCGGAGACACCGGAACAGCCGGAACAGCCGGAGACACCGGACAAGCCGCAGCAGGAGCCGGTTGCACTGCGCACGGATCACAGCGCATTTATGTCCGGCTATCCAAACGGCAAATTGGGCGTCAATGATTCCCTTACTTGGGCGCAGACCAGCGTGGTTTTGTACCAGCTGCTGGCAGATCAGTCGATGGGTGATTTGCCGTGCACCTATACCGATGTGAAGGAGACGGACTGGTTTTATCAGGCTGTCACAACGCTGGCATCGCGCGGCATTTTGACGGATGCGGGCGGCGCATTCCATCCGAATGACACCATCACACGCGGAGACTTTGTCTGCCTGATGGTGCGGCTGGTCGGCGTCGATGAAAATGCGGTCAGCTCGTTCAGCGATGTGGCACAAAGCGACCCGATCTACCCGTCGGTATCGACAGCGGCACAGCGCGGCTGGATCAGCGGATACAGCGACGGTACGTTCCGCCCCAATGCTGCATTGACGCGCGCAGAGTCGGTTGTTGTGTTCGGCCGCGTGCTTGACAGAAAAATGGACATGAAGGTCTTGCAGCAGGCGCAGGATCTGCGTGAGTTTGTCGATGTGCCGGCGAGTCATTGGGCATATGGTGCTGTTTTGGAAGCGTCCATTGACCATGACGGCGCTGCAAATGAGGATGGCACGGAGACATGGAACAGCTACACGCCGTCGTATCCGATTTCGCTGACGTATTCGGGAAAGACCGTGACACGGAACATCTATCAAGGCACCAAACCTTATCATGTGCCGGAGAAGGATGACAGCGGAAAGAATATAACGCATTGGATGACGCCGAACGGCGTGGTTGCTGACCCGCTTGACCGTCCGGTATCCGCCGCGGCGGCATATGTCGCGTGGTACGCGCCCAAGCTGATGACGGCGCACAACCAGTACATTTCGGGTTATGGAAAGAATCAGTTTGGCCCGCAGGATTCTCTGACGCGCGCACAGGCATGTGCAATTCTGTATGGTTTGCTGACAGACCAATCGTATGGCTCATATCCGTGTGATTTTCCGGATGTTCCGGCAGGCGCGTGGTATGAAAAGGCGGTAAAGACGCTGGCATCGCGCGGATTCGTGGCGACCGGTGAAGCATTTGAACCGAACCAGCCGATGACACGCGCAGAGTTTGTGGAAATGGTTTCGCGCTTGGTTGCATATACCGAAAGAGACAGCCAGTTTACCGATGTCGGTGCAGACGACCCGTATTATCATGCCATTGTGACGGCGGCGGCACAGGGCTGGATTGGCGGATTTGGAGACGGAACATTCCGGCCGAATGAGCCGCTGACACGCGCGCAGGCCGTGACGGTGTACAACAAGATTTTGGGACGCACCGGAGATAAAACGACCGAACAGCAGATGGATGAGCGCTATACCTTTGGTGATGTGTCCAAGGGCTTCTGGGGATATCAGGCGATTATGGAAGCGGCAACGACGCACAAGTACAAGAAAAACGGAGATGCCGAGGCGTGGTCCGAATACACGCACAAGTATACCGAATCGGTTTCGTGGGAAAGCTCGACCAGCGTTGTGGCGGCGTCCAAGATTACCAATAAAATCACGAGTACCTACAGCGGAGATTACACGCAGAAATACAACATGGATTACGCCAACGGGCTTAAGGAATCCTATATCAACGGAAAGGGCTATTCCAGCAAAACCAAATATTTGGTTTGGGTGAGCAGACAGAACCAGAAGGTATATGTATTCTCGGGCTCCAAGCAGAATTGGAAGCTCATCAAAACCTTTATTTGCGGAACCGGCAAGGACTCCACACCGACGCCGACGGGCGTGACGTACATCACCTATCGGGAAAAGGGCTGGAATCACGACACGTATTCCTGCAAGCCGGTGGTGCGGTTCTATCCGAATACCGGATACGCCTTCCATTCGCGCCTGTACTATCCGAATTACAACGGACTCAAGGACAAGCGCATTGGTTTCCCAATTTCCGCCGGATGTGTCCGCATGCTGGATACCGACATTACCTATCTGTACAAGAACATTCCGAACAACAGTACGGTGGTCATCTACTGACAACAGAACATTGCAAAATATCAGAAACAACAAAAAAACGCAGTCCGTAATGGACTGCGTTTTTGCTGTATGTACGGTCAATTAGTCTGCGTAGGAAAGCAGGGTTTCTACATCCTTGCGGCGCGGTGCCTTCGGCTCCTCGTCCGGATAACCGAGGGCAATCAGCGCGGCGATTTCCTGATCCTCCGGAATGTTCAGATACTTCTCCAGCTCGCGGCGGTGGAAGATACCCATGATGACGGTGCCGAGACCGTGGTCATGTGCGGACAGGCACAGCGTCTGTGCGGCAATGCCTGCGTCATACATCTGCCAGCCCTCGCCGCGGTCGGTGGTAAACGAACCGTCGCGCTCGTAGCCGGAGCGGTTTTTGATAAAGGTCTGCACGATGAGCATCGGTGCGGTGGAAACCGTCTTTGCGTTGAACGGCGCATACTCTGCCGCCAGCTTGTCGATGGCTTCTCTGCCCTCTACGACAACGTAGCGGGAAATCTGTGTATTCTTCCAAGACGGCGCATAGGCTGCGTCTGCGATGATTTCTTCGAGAACCTCGTGCGGTACCGGCGTGTCCTTGTAGTGACGGATGCTGCGGCGGCCGCGGATGCATTCTTTTGCGTTCATGGGAAAATCCTCCTTTGATCTCGTTGTGTCATATCCGACTAAATTCAGTATACGACAAAAAGAGAGACCTTGTCAACGCAATTGCGACAGCCTGCGGTACATCACGAGATGTACGGCGCTGAGCACCGCGCTGATGATGAACGAAGCGCCGTGGACGTACAACCAGATGGGATACGCGCTGCCGGTCAGACGTGCGAGCGTGACCTGAAAAAACAGACCGGCGCCGAGAGCAATCAAGAGCAAACCGTGCGTGATAATATCCGGAACGATGTTCGGCGCGCCCTTGGCGAGGCCCAAACGGGCGATGCTGCAAAGAACGATTGCCGGAGCGACAAAGGCGAACGCCGACGCATAGCCGAAATACTGCATGAGTTGTGTGAGTGTGTTCATGATACAATGTCCTTTCTGTAAACAAGAGTATCATAAAACAAATCGGGGCAATTGTCAAAACGCGGCGTTATTTTGTCGGCGGCGTTTTGCTCATGTCGACCACGGTGTAGACTTGGGCAGCGGAGCGCGCCTCCGGTGCATGACTTGCGTCGTCCATGTCAGAGACATTTTTGTATTTTTCCACCGTGCCGTCGCAGACCAGCTGAACGGTCTGTTCTCCGGTAATTGCAGCGTTCAGTGCAGCTGCGTTAAACTTGTAATTTTCCGGAGAATCGTCCATTTTTCCATATGGCTTGGATACATACTGGAAGGTGGGATTCTCGCCTCGGGTTGTCACGGCGATAAAACCGAAGGCTACCCATGTTTCCGGCAAATCCTCCGGAATCACATAGCAGGTGTACTGCACAAGCTGCTGCGTGGAGCTGTCGTAGTTGTCGCGCAGGGACTGTACGGCATCTTCATCCGTGCCGGCGTCCGTGAGAATCGCTTCTGCGACCTTCGGGCTGACAATTTCCAGTGTGGGATCTTTCAGCTTGAAGTTCTTGGGCTGTCCGCAGCCTGCGAGCAGAACGGCGCAAAACGCCAGACAGATCATCATGGATGCGCGATTTCTTTTCAACATAGGAATCCCTCCTTTGTACTGTGTTACATATATTGTAACAAAATGGATGCGGAAAGAAAAGACCCTTTTGGGAATCTTTAGAATTGTTAAGAGACAGGTATCCCCAGACACCGGAGTATCTGGGGATAGAGAGATTTAATAAAGATTATTTGTTGGACTCAAGCGCAGAGATCAGATCGTTGAGCGTCGATTCGATGGAACTGCTATTTGCCGCAGAGGAAATGCTAATCTGCGCATCGGCAATTGCGCCGGTGATGTCGGTAGACATCTGCTTGATTTGATAACCGACCACAGCAGCAATAATGATGCATCCAATTAAAATAGAAATTGGAATGGTAATCCACTTACGGTCATACATACAGATCCCTCCGTTCTCTGAGACAGTGCGTAATTAGTTTGCCCAAGCGGGTCTAAAGGTCTTGTTGAAAGATACATACTTGCGGTAATACAGGGTTCCAGAAATAGTGGTAGTTGCGCTGAATCCCCAGCCCTTAATAGTACTCTGACTATAGCTGCCAGAAGCAGAAACTGAACCATTCATTTTGATTAGAACGTCACCACCGCCGGCAATCTTTGCATGAGTAGTATCGACCACCATAGCGGATATGGAATCACCGGAATATGTATGTGGGCCGGAACCGTAGGCTTTTGCCCACTTGGCACTAATGCTCTTGAATATCGGGGTAGAGCCAGTAGTCATGATAGCAGTAAAGCCATATCGAACGCCCCAGCCTTTATTTGCCCAAGCTGTGGTTGGGTACACGTATGACTGAAACTGAACATACTGTGCATCAGCTCTTCGCGCAACAGTATTGCTGTTTGGAGCTGCCAATTCAGAAAAGCACTTGTGTGCTTCTGCAACAGCGTCCTCAGGAGACATATCCAGATTATCGATTAAGCTCTGTGCATAAGAGCTTTCGTCAAGGACAGTGACTTCCCAATTATCGGAATCCAAAGAAACCGTTTCGTTGAATGACACAGAAGATGGAATATCAACAACAGAGAATGCTAAATCGGGAGCTCCGATAGCAGCCTTTTCGTTGGAGGCGAGGTTGACATTTGACATTTCCGAGGTGTCAGCTGCAAATGCAACCATAGATGTTGCCATACAGCTAGCAAGGATTCCACTTGCTAATCGTTTCCAAGTACTTTTCATTTTACGCTCCTTTCGATGTAAAGTGTGGATAAAAATAAATTACATAAAACAAGTTAAAACACAGAAATACTAACTAGTATATGTATTTAAGATTGTTTACTTGTTTTCTGTGACTATAGTATTACATATCTTAAAAGAAAAATCAATATATACAATGAATAACAATTTGTATTAAAAATTGTACAATATAGACAAGGTTAGTAACTGGCGATATTAGAATATACGGTGCGTGATTCAGAAGAATTGTTTTTCCAAACAGTTACAGTAGCAACTGCACGGTATTGATTACCTTTGGAAACTGTTTTGGATTTACTTAACGACATGGAAGATGCGTTTTTACTACTAGACCACGAGTCGACTTTTACCCAATTATTTCCAGACTTTTTCTGAAGAGTTAACACGATTTTGCATTTGGTTGCTCCTGCCTGTCCTCGTACTTGAGCGTATGGCATTGCAGTACCACCGGAGATTGAAATGGTGCATGCGCTGGACTGGATGGTGGTCATATAGGGAGAGATAGAATCCTGTGAATCGAGAGCGAATGCGGATGAGGTGGTGAAAATTGTGCTGGTGAACAAGCACCCAAGAAGACAGAAAAGTGAGAAAAATTTTTTCATAATAAAATACCTCCTGATTGTTTCTAATCATAGTAACGAATCAGGAGGTAGAAAAGGGACAGTTCAGATTAAAAATTTTTAATTATTTTTTTGGTGGATACCTAGAGCGATTTTTTTACTCTCATTTTCGGAGAGAAGGAAAGTAGTCAATGTGTATGATACGTTATTGTTTGACCAAGTGATTGTAATAAAATTATCTTTTTCGCATAGTATTGCTTGCACATTTCCAATAGGAAAATATTGAGTATTAGCATCTTCACTATCGACGATTTGTGTTGAGTTACTATCTTCAGTGATAAAAAATTCATCTAAATCAATAGTAGTACCATCAGAACGTTCAAAATGTGTGTGGCGTACAAACGGTGTTTCCTCTAATCCACTGTCCGCTTCTTCCATACCCTCCGGAATGTAGCCGAAGGTGCTTTCCGGAAATTCTGCATCCTCGGCGGCGGTCTCGGAAGAATACGTGATGGACGTGTATTCGCGGAACACCTGAACAATCGTATCAATTACGCCGATGCGGTAGGCGTAGGCGGTGCCGCCGATACACAGGACAACCGCTGCGCAGGCGGCGACATAGCGCAGAATATGTACGACACGATTCATGCGCGGGGAGCGGCGCTGTTCCGCGCGCAGCCGCCGCATTTTGCGCTCAAACCGGCGCGAAAACTTGTGCGGCGGGACTTCCTCCTGCTGCGGCAGCGTGGACAGCCAGAGATCGCGGGCTTCCGCAGCGTGCTGTTCGAGCAGCTCATCTGTCAGCTTCATACGTCCGCCTCCATTTCGTCCAAAAGGGTTTGCAGCTTGGCTTTTGCGCGTTGGATGGTCTTTTTTACGTTGGCTTCTGTCATGCCGAGCAGCTGGGCGATTTCCTTTTCGGAATACCCCGTGTCGTACTTGAGCAGAAGCAGTTCGCGGTATCGGTCGGGCAGGGACGCGATGGCGTGCGCAATGGCAGAGCCTTCGGTCAGCGCGTCGGGTTCCGGCATCAGGTGCGTGTGCGGGATGTCCTCGCACAGCGGAATAAACGGCTTGCGCTTGCGCGAACGGTACAGGTCAATCGCCGTCCTTCTAACTATAGTAACGACGAGCGCCCGCGTTTGGGGACACCGCGGCTGGGAAATTTTGTCCAAAATCCCGATAATCTTCAAAAAAGACTGGTGCACGACGTCCTCGGAATCCTGCGTGTCACCCAAAATCTCATTGGCAAGGAAAAACATCAGATTGCGGTATGCATCGTAGAGCATCTCAAATTTTTCTCTCTCGGCATCTTCTTCTATCAGCGAAAGATAAATCAGCATGGCATGTCTCCTTCTTTGGTATCAGTATACTACAAATTGGGTGATTTTCCTAGCCAAAGCGCCGAAATACGTGCGGCAGGCGGTTTGTCATATGACGGAAAATATGGTATGCTATACTTCTAGGAAAAAACGGACGGGAGAGAATGCTATGCTTGCGCTGATCGCCGCATTTGCACAAAATAGAATCATCGGACGGGATGGGCGCATCCCTTGGGATATTCCGGAGGAAAAGCATCGGTTTCGGGATCTCACGATGGGTCATGTCATCGTCATGGGCAGACGGACGTATGAGGAAATCGGCGTTCCGCTGCCGGGCAGAGAGACCATCGTGGTTTCCAAGACCAAGAATTTCGATGCGCCGCATTGTGTCACCGTGCCCAGCCTTGGCGCGGCGCTGGAACACGCCGCCGGACGCGATGTGTTTATCTGCGGCGGCGCGCGGCTGTATCAAGAAGCCCTGCCGCTGGCGGATGTCCTGTACCTGACGGAGATTCACAGCGCATATGCGGGCGATACGCAGTTCCCGCAATGGGACGAAAAAGCCTATTCCTGTGTGGAATCGCAGGAGGTACACGGCGCAATTCCGTATACGTTTGTGACCCTGCGCCGCCGTGCCATGCCGTATCAGCAGGCACGGGAGTATATCGCAGGTCTGACCGCGCAAAAGGGCATTATACTGGGTCTGGAGCCTATGAAGCATCTGCTTGCAAGGCTGGGCAATCCGCAAAATCGCTATCCGATTGTGCATCTTGCGGGCACCAACGGCAAAGGCTCTACGCTGACCTGCATCGCATCGATTCTGCGGGCGGCAGGGTATCGCGTCGGTACATATGCTTCTCCGGCTGTGTTTGAGCCGCGTGAGTGCTGGCGCGTAAACGAAACGATGATTTCCGAGACGGATTACGCACTGTGGATGACAAAGCTCGTTGCGTGCTGCGATGACATGCGGAAAAACGGCGAGCCGATTCCGACCGCATTTGAAATGGAAACCGTGCTCGCGTTCGCGTGGATGGCACAGCAAAACTGCGACATTGCCGTCGTAGAATGCGGCATGGGCGGCAGAGAGGACGCGACCAATATCATCTCGACAACGGCGGTCAGTGTGCTGACATCCATTGGCATGGATCATATGAAATTTTTGGGCGATACCATACAGGATATCGCCCGCGCCAAGGGCGGCATCATCAAGCCGCAGACACCGGCGGTTTTGCAGGGACAAGCGCCGGAAGTGGAACGGGAAATTCGAACCATTTGTCAGCAGCAAAACAGCCCGCTGACCGTTGTACAGGGCGTTTCTGTCACACGGGCAGATGAAAAATCTGTGACATTTGACTATGGAGAAATGCAAGATGTCACGGTACAGCTGCCCGGCGCCGTACAGGCAAAAAATGCGGCAACGGCCATTGCAGCCGTTCAAAGCCTTGCGCAGTTTCCGGTTACACAGCAGCAAATCCGAGAGGGCTTGCTGCATACCAGCTGGAAAGGCAGAATGGAACAGATTTGTGATACGCCGGTTTTGGTTATCGACGGCGCACACAATCCCAACGCCGCCAAGCAGCTGCGCGAAGAAGCGCTGCGCCGCTGGAAGGCGGGCGGCATTGTGGAAATTGTCGGCGTGCTGGCGGATAAAGACTTCACGGAAGTCGGACGGTTATTGGCGCCGCTGGCAAAGAAAATTTTCACGGTCACACCGAACAATCCGCGCGCACTGTCCGCACAGGACTTGGCGCAATGCTTCCGGCAGTTTTGTGACGATGTCACACCGGCTGACAATCCGGCGCAGGCATGGCAACGCGCCAAGCAGGAGCAGCTGCCGGTGCTGGCGTTCGGTTCGCTCTCGTGGCTGCGTGAGCTGCGCGATGCCGTGGAGGAACAGACATGATACACAACATGCAGCGCATACAGGCGATTCTCTCGCACCCGCTGTTTTGCGAGAGCCTGCACAAAATCCAAGAGCTGGAACGGGACCGCATTTATTGCAAGCATGGCTTGCCGCATCTGCTGGATGTGGCGCGCATTGCGTCCCTGATGGCAGCTGACCGGCAATTAGATTTGCCGCGCGATGTTATTTATGCGGCGGCGCTGCTGCACGATATTGGGCGCTTGCAGCAGTATCTGACCGGAGAGGATCATGCGGCGGCAGGCATGCGCACGGCGCAGGAGATTTTGCGAGATACGGCGTTTTCTGCATCGGAACAACAGGCTATTTTGCAGGCAGTCAGCAAGCACCGCCGAGGAGATACCGCGCAGATGCTGGGACGCATTTTGTGTGAAGCGGATGACGCGAGCCGGATGTGCTTTGCCTGTGCGGTGCAGGATACCTGCTATTGGCCGGAACACAGGAAAAATAACACGATTTTGTTATAAAAGAGGGTCAAACATATGATTATTGGAGGAAAATCGTTTGAAACGACCGGTCACACCTATGTGATGGGCATTTTGAACGTGACGCCGGATTCCTTTTCCGACGGCGGAAAATGGGATTCCGTGGATGCGGCACTCAAGCACGCAGAGGATATGATACGGGACGGCGCGGACATTTTGGATATCGGCGGCGAATCGACACGGCCGGGCTATACGCTGCTGCCGGACGAGGAGGAAATCTCCCGCGTTGTACCGGTGATTGAAGCGGTCAAGAAAAACTTTGATATTCCGGTATCCGTCGATACCTATAAGAGCGCGGTGGCGCATGCCGCCTTGCAGGCGGGCGCCGACCTCGTCAATGATATTTGGGGTTTGAAGTATGATGACAAGATGGCGGGCGTCATTGCCAAAGCGGGCGTGCCGTGCTGTCTGATGCACAACCGAAAAGAAGCGGTTTATGACGACTATCTGCCGGATGTTTTGGACGATCTGCGTGCGTGTGTCAAACTTGCCAAGCAGGCGGGCATTGCGGATGAACATATCATTCTGGATCCGGGCATTGGTTTCGGCAAAACATTGGAGCACAATCTGATTCTGACCAATCATGTAGAAATTCTGCACGAGCTGGGCTATCCGATTTTGCTTGGCACCTCGCGCAAGTCGATGATTGGGCTGACCTTGGATTTGCCAAAGGATCAGCGCGAAGAAGGTACGCTGGCGACAACGGTATTGGGCGTGATGAAGGGATGTATGTTTGTGCGCGTCCACAATGTGCTGGCAAACCGCCGCGCGGTAGATATGACACAGGCAATTTTGCAGTCCGGAGGAAATGTGAATGGATGAAATCCGCATCAAACAGCTGGAGGTATTCGCGCATCACGGCGTCTTTCCGGAGGAAAATCGGCTGGGACAGAAATTTGTCATCAGCGCGGCACTGCGCACCCATCTGCGCACAGCAGGACTGACGGATGATTTGACGCAGTCTATGGACTACGGTGCCGTCTGTGCGGAAATCCAGACATTTTTGACACAGCATACGTTTCAATTGCTGGAAACGGCGGCGGAAAAGCTGTGCGAACATCTGCTGCAAACGCTGCCGCTGCTCGACAGCATCCAATTGGAAATTGAAAAGCCGTGGGCGCCGATTGGTCTGCCGCTCAAGACCGCCGCTGTCTGCATCGAACGCGGCTGGCACATGGCGTATATCGCGCTCGGTTCCAACATCGGAGACAGCAAGGGATATCTGGATGGTGCGGTACAGGCGCTGGAGCAGGATGAAACCATGCGCGTGGAACGCGTGTCGGATTACATCGTGACCAAGCCGTATGGCGGCGTGGAACAGGACGATTTTCTCAATGCGGTGCTGTGCGTCAAGACGCTGCGGACGCCACATGAGCTGCTCGACCGCCTGCACGAAATCGAACAGGCGGCGCACCGCACCCGTGAAATTCATTGGGGGCCGCGCACACTGGATTTGGATATTTTGTTCTATGATGAAGAACTGCTCTCGGATGACGTGTTGACAATTCCGCATCCGGAGATTCCCAAGCGGGACTTTGTTCTTCGGCCAATGGCGCAGATTGCGCCGTACTTTGTCCATCCGGTTTATCACAAGACCATAATGCAGCTGTGGGAACAGCTGCAGGCATAAAAAAAGGCTGAGAAGCGTGTGCTTCTCAGCCTTTTTTGTATCGGTATGGTGTGAACGGTTATTCCGGATCGCGGCCTTCCAGCGCGGCGAGTGCGTATTCCAGTGCCAGCGACAGCTTGGCATAGGTCTGTTCGTCGTGGCTGTTTTCCGAAATCCGGTGCATAAAATCGCGGGTCACTGTGCCGCGCAGACCGTCCTCGTCTTTGTAGCGATAGGGGTCCTGCATGGCGGCGGATTCATCGAATACCTGCGCGTGCAGAAACGTTTTTCGCAGAGAACGCGACAGCGCTTCCAAATTCGGCTCATACATGCGCGTGCCGGTCAGATGGACAGTTAAGCAGATATGCTCTGTAGGCGTCGGTAGCAGCGGAAAAAGTGCTTCTGCGAGCGCTGTGTCATCGGACAGTCCGGAGATAGACAGCGAGACGTCCTCAAACTGTGCCGTGCCGGACGGATGCAGCGTCAATGCGGCGATGCTCTTGTCAATTTTGCCGGACAGATAGCCCTTGACGCCGGTTTCATTGCTTGCCGTTGCGGAAAAGCAACCCGGACAGCTCAGTGCAGTTTCACCGATGCGGAACACGCCGCTGAATCGGTGATTGTGACCCAGTGCGATGTAGTCAAAATGGCTGCTGATGACGGCGCTCTCGGAAATTGCGTTGTAGCCGCTGTTTCCGCCCAATTCGCCGTGAAGCAGGCAGATGTTCAGCTTAAACGGATCCAGACGCACATCCAGCGGAATGGACGCCTTGTTGTCCTGAAAGGCTGCGCCCCAGATGACGGTGCTGCCGTCTGCCAGCGCAACAGGGGTCAGCGTGCGCGAAGTAAAGACATGCAGGTTGGATGGCAGCGGCTGTGTCGCATACGGAGAAGCCGCGTGATAATAGTCGTGGTTGCCCGGAGACAGGAAAATCGGGCACGGGCACTTGGATAAAATAGAAAATACCACAGAAGAAATCTGCGGGCGCACCTCCGGCGTGTCAAATAAGTCGCCGGCAATGAGCAGGGCGTCCGCTGCGCTGGAAGCTGCGTGCTCAACCAGTGCTTTGAGTGCAGTCAGCTGTAGGCGGATTGCCTGTGCGGCGCTCTCCGGCGGAAGAAATTCAAATTTTGCGCCGATGTGAAGATCTGCGGCGTGGATAATATTCGGCATGGAAAAACCTCCCAAATTCACAAACCAAACAATAGACTGGTTCTATCTCGTATTATATCAGGTTTCCGCGGCATTGCAAACAAAAACGCAAAACAAAACAGCCATCCGTTTTGGATGGCTGCCTCGTTTTCGCATACGTTTCACAAAATAAAAAGGGGGTAAGAGAAATTCAAAGATACCGGCATATCTTTTGTATGGAGCGAGCGTTTCGTTCCCTCGTTCCATGCTCATAGTATAGCGTATTCGGCAGCGGAAGTTGTGAACAAATAGTAAAACCATTGTTACGATTCTGTGTGTAATTTGCAAAAAATTCACAATGGCCGCGTTACAGCCGCTGCTGCTTGCGGATGCGGCGAATATCGCTTCCGATAAAGCGCAGCTGCGTGAACTCGCCCAGAATACGCGATGCAATCGCCTGAGAATAGCGGTTTTCCAGCTCGGCGGGCAGGAGATTGGTGCTTAAGATGGTCGGCTTTCGGCTCATGAGACGTCTGCTGATGAGATCATAGAGGCAGGACGTATGAAAGGAGCTGGGCATCTCGGTTCCCAAATCATCGACAATCAAAAGATCTGCGCTGCGGAATCGCTCGACGGCATGCGCCGCGGCGGCGGGATCGCCGGTGCGGAATTTGACCGCGTTGTATTGATCGAAAATGGAAATGGCGGTGTCGTAGGTCACAGAGAATCCGCGCTCTGTGACCGTGCGGGCGATGCATGAGGACAAAAAGGTTTTGCCAAGACCGGCAGAGCCGTACAGCAGCAGATTTTCGTAGGAGGAACCGAAATGTTCCGCGAAGCTGCGGCAGCGCTGGAGATTCGCCTGCGCCATTTGACGCGGAGAGAGACCGAAGCGGCTGTCCGGCTGCGAGCTGTAGTAGTCCAGCCGGAAGGTCGAGAAGGTTTCTTTGTCAACGGGCAGCAGAGTGGATAAATCCTGTTTTTGAATCTCTGCGGCGCGGCGCTTGACGCAGGCGCACAGCCGGCTGCCGTCGTAGCCGGTGTCGCGGCAGATGGGACAGCTGACGGTCACGGTGAGATAATCTGCCGGATAGCCGTTGTCCAACAATAATTTCCGCTTTTCCGCCTGCAAGGCGAGATTGCGCTGCTTTAACTGCTCGATGGCGGCATCGGTGTTGTTTGATTCAAAGGCGATGCGCATCGCCTTTGCTGCCGTGCCGCGCAGTTCCCGGTCAATTTCTGCTAGACGCGGGATGTCTGCGGACAGCTGATAGCGGCGGCTCTCCGCCTCCGCTTCATAGCGGTCGTGCTGCTGCTCCAGCTGTCGAAGAATGGAAGAAATCAATGCTTTATCATACGCCATGCGGGTCATCCTCCTTTGTCATTGCGTGGAATTCTGCCAGCCATTCACGCTCCCAATCCGCAAGACCGCCGTTCTCGGCTGCCTGCGGCGGTGCAGATGGATTCTGCACCTGTTTGGCGGAAACAGGCTGGCGCAAATCCGGTTCCACAGCGGTAATTTCCGCCGCCGTGTGCAGGCCTTTTTTGTGCCAGCTTTCGAGAATTCCGTTGAGATATTTCCAGCTGAATTTGCCGAGACGGTCGTACATGCGCGTCTTGGCGATGCGGACGGCTTCTGCGTCAAAGCCCTGCCGGATAAACTGCGATAAATAACGGTACTCGTCCGGTGCGGGGTCGCGGCCTGCCATGTCCAAGACGCGAAGCATTTCGTCCATCAAGGGCTTTTCACGCTCGCGCTGCGCGAGAAAAGCGGCGGCGGCATCCGCAGAGAAAATACCCATATCCGCCCAGAGATGCGCCTGTTCATCGATGTCGCGGCGGGAAACGGTTCCCTTGCTGCGGTGCAGATAGGTGAGCAGATCAATGAGAACATCGGCGGGCAGGCCGAGATATTCATACGCGTTCATCAGGGTGCGCGTCTGTGAGTCGGTCAGCGGCCGGCCGAGTACAATCTCTGCGGTTTGGCAGACGGATGCGAAACGGTGATCGTCCTCCCGCTGCGCGCGCATTTCCGAGACCGAATAGCGCGGCGGCACAGCGGAGCGCTCTTGTACAGGCTGTTCGTTGGGCGTGTGGACGAGCCGCAGATTGGTCAGCGTGTGTACGGCGCGGTCGTAGCGGTCGCGCGTCAAATGTAAATCTCGCAGCGCTTCACGCTCGTCAAATGCCTGCCCCTTGCGGACGAGATAGAGATATACCAGCGCACTGTCGCCGTCGCGGCAGGTCAAAAGCGTATCGACAACATCGGCGCGTAAAACACAAAAGTCCCCGCCGGCGGGGATTAGAGATGAAAGAGACATGGGTTCCTCCGGAAAAAAAGTGCCTGCTCCCATTGCACAAATGCGGTGTATTTGTGGAAAAATGTGCAGTTCTGATTCAGTAATTGTCACTGAATGATAATATCTCTATTATATCGTGACAAATGTAATAGTGCAAGGGGAAAGAATTCCGCGAAATTTTGTATATTTTATGATGTTTTTTTTTCAAGAACATAGTATAATAAGATTAAGTATTTTCGTGGGGGTTGTCTGCCCTTTTGACAGCCTCGATTGAAGAAAGGATAGCCTATTCATGTCTTGTGAGAAATTGAATACAATTTTGCTGGGCGGCAGACGGAGCAGGGACGGAAAGTACCCTGTGCAGAGAGAAATTCTGTTTTCCCCGGTCGGACGAATCGTGGCGGACGCATTGCCG
>JABLTN010026415.1_pt1 | contig 18944 bp, 15 predicted proteins | sample 7160141 | NCBI WGS metagenome assembly JABLTN01 (sample SAMN14651226, study PRJNA627086) | human gut metagenome | isolation source: feces | host: Homo sapiens | reverse complement strand
TTGGGGCAACAGTAGGTGCTTCCCGTGCAGCTGTTGATGAAGGTTGGATTCCACGTGCACATCAGGTAGGCCAGACAGGTAAGACTGTAGGTCCTAAGCTGTACATCGCTTGTGGTATTTCCGGTGCTATCCAGCATGCTGCTGGTATCTCTGGTTCTGATTGCATCGTAGCAATCAACAAAGACCCAGATGCACCTATCTTTGATGTTGCTGATTATGGTATCGTTGGTGACCTGTTCACTATCATCCCTATCATGATCGATCAGATCAAGAAAGTAAACGCATAATTTCATACCAGATGTATTATGTTTGCCCTGCGGCTTTGGCCGCGGGGCTTTTTGTATGCCGCGGAGGAAAATTTCGAATATCACCATGGTTAAGCGCTGGCAAAGAGAATAAATGAAAATGATTTACGTTACTGTTAATGATAAGTTATTATCAACTAACCTAAAATAACTGAGAAAATTTTATTGCTAAATCCTATTAAGAGAATTTATCATTTAAGCCGCATGTTTAGCGGCTTTTTTTAATTGACAGCTTTTTTCTTACGCGATAAAATACTAATCGTTAGCAGAACCTAACTGAATGAAAGGATATTATGATGAAGAAAATAATAAGAACTATTATGATATCTGCGATAATTGCTATTTTGACAGCCTGCTCCGGGAGAAATGTTTCAATGGAAACTGAGGTCTCTTCTGAGGTGAGTTCTGAAAACGTTGTCACATCTTCGGAACTGACTTCAGAAAATGCTTCTGATGATGCAGAGGCGGTCAGAGATGTTTTTGCCATGGATACCTATATGACAGTGAAGGCTTACGGTCCTAACGGTGATGCGGCTGTTGATGCAGCGGTGGATGAGATTAACCGACTGGATGCGCTGTTGTCCACAGGTAAGAAAGACAGCGAGATTGGGCAGATTAATGCGAATAACGGCGGACAGTTATCAGAAGATGGTGCGGTACTGATGGAACGTTCTCTGGAACTTTATAAAAGCACCAATGGCGCATTTGATGTGGCGATTTACCCGGTGATGAAGGCCTGGGGATTTACCGACGGCAATTATCAGGTGCCGGATGCAGACATATTGAAGGCAACGTTGGAACTAGCTGATCCTTCTTTGATTGATTATGACAAGGAGACTTCAACCGTCAGCTTCCAAAAGGACGGTGTCCAGATTGATTTCGGTGGTATTGCCAAGGGCTATACATCCTCCAGGATTATGGACATTTACAGGGAAAAAGGCGTGACAAGCGGTCTGGTGAATCTGGGAGGAAATGCCCAGGTATTTGGAACTAAGCCGGACGGCAGTCTGTGGCGTGTAGCGGTTCAGAGCCCTGATTCAGAAGATGAATATCTGGGGGTTCTTGAGACGAAGGATAAGGCCATTATTACATCCGGCGGTTATGAGCGCTATTTTGAAAAAGACGGTGTGACATATCATCACATTATCGACCCGTCAACAGGATATCCGGCGGATAACGGCTTAATTTCCGTAACCATTGTCAGCGCGGACGGTACATTGGCAGACGGCCTTTCCACATCTTTATTTGTAATGGGCAAGGACAAAGCCGTAGATTACTGGAAAGCGCACAGTGATGAGTTTGATATGATTCTTCTTACAGATGATGAAAAGCTTTATGTCTCAGAGGGGATAAAAGACAGCTTTACATCAGACAGAGAATTTGAAATTGTAGAAAAGTAGAAGAGGATGACGCAGGATGAAGTTTTGGAAAAGATTTGGCGGCTATATGCCGATTCTTGCGACAATTGTTGTCGTGGGATGTGTCGGTACTGCGCTGAAAGGCTATGCAGCGCCGGTTTATGAGGTAGAACAGCCGGAAAATATTCAGAGTACCGAAGCAGATGCAAAAGAGAAAAAGCAGGAAACAGAAGAAACTGAGCAGGCTAAGAAGGGAAACTTCGATTTGGCAGATGGTTTTTACAAGGGCAGCGGCACCGGTTTTGCTGGTACAGTTTCTGTTTCTGTAGAAATTAAAGACAAGAGTATTATTGCAATCAATATTCTCAGCACCCAGGATGATGAGGCTTTCTTTAACAGAGCCAAGGGTGTCATTGACAAAATTATTGCCGGACAGACACTGGATGTGGACGTGGTGTCCGGGGCAACCTACAGCTCCAACGGTATCATCAGTGCTGTAAAGAATGCCCTGACCGGAGAGCAGGATACAAGCACACCGGCTACGACGGCAAGCAGCAGTAGTCAGAGTTCGCCATCCATTGAAACGGTGGATGATTCCAATCAGACATGGAGAGACGGCATCTACTACGGCAGCGGTACCGGATTTAATGGCGAAGTACAGGTTGAGGTGGTGATTGCTGATGGGAAAATCAGCAATATCAGCGTGGTCAGCCATAATGATGACAGTAGCTTTATGAGTCAGGCCCAGGGATTGATTCCGAATATCATCAGTTCCCAGAGTACCAATGTGGATGCGGTTTCAGGTGCTACTTACAGTTCCAGAGGTATTATTGATGCGGTGCGTGCGGCACTGAAACAGGCAGTAGTTAATGGCTCTTCAAATGATGCCGATGACAGCGATGATGACAATAACAATAATGATAATAACAGCAGCAACAATAATTCGACAATTGTCGAAGGAAAAGTACCTTACGAAGAGGGGATCTATTATGGCACAGGTGAAGGATATGCCGGAGATATTCAGCTGGCAGTTGTGATCCAGGATAAGACCATCAAAGCCATACTGGTGACAGAATGTGAAGATGATGCTGCTTTCTTTAACAGAGCCAAGAGTATCATTAACGAAGTTCTGAAAAACCAGTCAACAGATTTGTCAGGTATTGACACAGTGTCTGGAGCAACGTACAGCTCCAACGGTATTGTCGAAGCCCTGAGGGAAGCTTTCAAAGCAGCTGAAAACGGTAACAGCGGCAAGCCGGCAGAATCGGAAACGGAGACAGAAACTGAGACTGAAACGGAAAGCGAAACAGAGACAGAACGCGAAACAGATACTGGAAATAGAGACAGCGTTTATATTGATGGTGCCTATACCGTCTCTGTTGTGTGTGAACCGGATGAGGATCAGGATTTTGAAGCTTACAATCTGTCAATGACCGTTCATATCAAAGATGACAAAATTACAGCAGTCACAGACATTGTCGGTGATGGCGATCAATCCAATGAAAGCTATATCAAACGTGCAGCAGAAGGTACTTCAAAACTGCCGGGGGTTGTAACGCAAATTACAAAAAAAGGCGGCCTTGATGCCGTTGATACGGTGACAAGAGCAACCTGCTCATCCAATACCATTATCGAGGGATGCCAGAAAGCATTAGAGGCTGCAAAGCGGACACCGGAAGAAACAGATGAGACAGAACCGGGAGAAAGCGAGACAGAGAAACCGGCAAACAGAATCTATGCAGACGGCGCTTATACAGTATCTGTCATCTGTGAGCCGGATGCAGATGGAGATTTCGATGCTTACGATTTGACCATGACGGTGCGAATTGAAAATGATAAGATTACAGATATTTCTGATATCAGTGGCAACGGTGACAGCAGCAACGACCGTTATATTACGAGAGCGGCCCAAGGCACTTCAAAGTCTGTGGGTGTTGTGACACAGATTACAGAAAAGGGTATGCCGGAAGGCATTGACACAGTTGCAAGAGCAACCTGTTCCTCCAATGCGATTATCGAAGGCTGCCAGAAAGCACTGGATGAAGCAAAAAAACTGGCAGAGGAAGGTAAATAGAGATGAAAACATTTTCGGTTCGAGCGGTGAATCTGGTACTCATCGTTGCATTGTTAATCGGCTATAATACTGTATTGACACTGCGGGATAAGGATGATCAGATTGCGAAACTGACAGCAGACCTGGGAAGTGCCAATTTATATAAGCAGTCTGTCATGCAGTCCCAGGAGGATGCGGCAGGCGGCAGTTATGAAGATGGCATCTGGAAAGGCGAGGCACAGGGATTTGGCGGAGTCATTCAGGTGGAAGTCACTGTTGAGGGCGGTTCCATTACAGATATCAGTATTGTATCAGCAGAAAAGGAGGATGGCGCTTATCTTTCCATGGCGGAGGATATTATCCCGACAATCATTGATGCACAGAGCGCAGATGTAGATACGATCAGCGGAGCAACATTCAGCTCTACCGGGATTAAAAATGCAGTTGCGCAGGCATTGGAAGAGGCGGCAAAATAAATGAGCAAAATCGATATACATCATCTTACAAAAAAGCAGCGCAAGCAGATGCACGGCTGGCTTCGGGCAATCATACAACTTTTATATTTCCTGTTTCTGCCCTCAGCTTATACAGCCGCTTTTGCAGGCGTCAAATATATTTTCACACAGTTGGGTGCAGGAGAAAAAATCAGTCTGACCTCTTTTGTGTCGGTACTGATTGTCCTGTGTCTGTATACCATTGTATTCGGGCGTTTCTTCTGTGGATTTGCCTGTGCATTCGGAAGTTTTGGGGATGCAGTTCACTTTGTCTATGTGTGGATTTGCAAAAAAATCAAGAAAAAGCCGGTGAAATTGCCGGAAACAGTAACTTCAAAACTCTCAAAGGTGAAATACGTTGTGTTGGCTGTGATTGTACTCCTTTGCTTCAAAGGTGTGTACAGTCAGACACAGGGGTACAGTCCATGGGATGTTTTCTCTATGCTGCATGCCTTTAACTTTAAGTTAGGCGGCTATCTGCTGGGAATTGTCCTGCTGGTACTGATTATGGTGGGCATGGCCCTTCAGGAAAGATTTTTCTGTCGATTCCTGTGTCCGATGGGGGCAGTATTCTCATTACTGCCGATGCTGCCGTTCTTCACCCTTAAGAGAGAACGGGAACAGTGTATCAAAGGCTGCAGTGCCTGTACAAAACAATGTCCGTCAGACATCGGTCTGCCGGAGGCCGGTTCGCTGGATGTCAGCGGTGACTGTTTCCAGTGCCAGAAATGTATTGACACCTGTCCACGGATGAATATCCATTGCGGATTGCCGGGCATCAAAGGCAATGAAGTGGTATTCACTGTGATCAGGGCATTGATTTTATTTGGCCTATTTATCTGGCTGGGAATTTAAGTATTGGCGAAAGAAAAATCGCCGGAAAATGAGTGATTGAATCAAAAAACAGGGGCTGGGGTGCCATTGGCATACAGCTCCATAAAAAGGATTAATGATTAGCGTGTGCTAACGCTGATTTTTAATAAATGGCTCGATCTGAGTCGGATTTTTTACACTAAATGCATAATTCAAATTTCATACTTATAAGGAGGACGATATGAAAAAGAATGAATTAATTAATAAGACATTGGCCGGCCTGATGATTGCAGCAATGACAGCCGGCGTGTGCCCGACAACTGCATTTGCGGTGACTGGGGCTCAGGTAGCAGCAGATGGAACTTATACAGCAACTGCGCATGTAACAGATGAGGATGGAGCAGGATGGAACGAATATGATGTTGCTGTTTCACTGGAAGTAAAGGATGGCAAATTTGCTAATATTACTGTAACGCCGAGTGATTCGTATGATTCAGAAAGTGATTTATATTTTAACTGGGCAAAAGATGGAAAAGTTAATAAAAAAACAGGTGTTACATATAAAGGATTCAGTTCTTTGGTAGGTCAGGATGCTACCGATTATAATGCAGCAAATGGCTGGGATATTGTTTCAAGTGCAACCTGTACATCCAAGGCAGTTAAATCAGCGCTTGCGGAGATGCTTGAAGGTGCGTCAGAAGCAGTAAAAGTTGATACAACAGCGCTTCAGGCAGCAATTGATGAAGCGAAGAAATTAAATGAGTCACATTATACAGCAGACAGCTGGGCAAAGTTTGCAACAGCACTTGAAGCAGCAGAAAAAGCATTAACTTCTGACAGCCAGGATGATGTAAATAATGCAACAACTGCTTTAAAAGAAGCACAGGCTAATCTTCAGGCTCAAGTAAAAGTTGATACAACAGCGCTTCAGACAGCAATTGATGAAGCAAAGAAATTAAATGAATCAGATTATACAGCAGACAGCTGGAAACTTTTTGCAGAAGTACTTGAAGCGGCAGAAAAGGCAACAGCAGCAACAGAGCAGACAACAGTTGATGAAGCCCTGAAAAATTTGACTGATGCGCAGAAAGCGCTTGTAAAGGCAACTGTTTCCACAGGGGTTTATGTTCTGATGAACATTCCTTACGACAAGTTCTATGCAGCAGAAGGTGACGATGATGTAGATGCTGTAACATCTGCAACAAAACAGAAAACAAGAAATTCCGGACTTACAGCCGGTTCCTATCATGTGAACAGTGATGGTACAGATATTACAGGTGTTGTATATCCGGTAAAAGTAAGTGATATTTCCGCACTTGAGAAATATAAAAAGATTACAGACGAATCTAAAGTAGATATTACAGTTTCAGGTAAAGGCGGAGAACAGACAAAGACATACGAAGGAAAAGATGCATTATTTGAAAGCGCAAGCTATTCCTATTATATTTTAAGTGAAGCCCCATCTTACTACAAAGAAGCAACAGTTAATGAAGATGGTACATTAAGCTTTGGAAAAGTTGAAGGCGCGGAAGTACAGAAACTGAGTAATGTGACTGCGGATTTCAGAACATCATCAAAATATGGTGATTATCAGATGAATCTTTCAGGTTTGCCAGATGATATTACAACAGTTTATGGTGTTGTCGTAGGCACAAAAGAAGGCTCTAATTATGGTATGCGTCATCTTGAAAATATCTGGAGAATTTCCGAACTGGCATGGAGCACAGGTTTTGTGACAACAGCGCACGGCAACCAGCTTCAGTATAAGGATTATGTTCCAATGATGGGACAGACAATCAACAAGATTACGTATTACACCAATGCAGGTATTTATGAAATCCCTGTAGATATCAAAGTCCCTGTTAAATTTAATGGTAGTGTCGAAGTTAAGGATGGTAAGGCTTCAGAGGGCAGCGTATCAGCAACTGTTGAAGGTCTTCCGAAAGATTATGCTGCTGAATACAGTGTGGATGGACTCAGTGATGTCAAGTTTGAAAATGGCAAGCTGACATTTGCAGCTAAACAGGCCAGAGGTGGAAGATACACATTGAATGTATCTGATAAGAGTGAAAAATATGCGAGCCTGACAGCAGGGTTTGTATTGTCATCAGAAGTAACCCCGATTGCGTATGATAGTGACAAAGAGGCTCTTGTGGCTGCAGATGGCTATACAGCAGATGATGTGAATGTTTATGTAAAGAATATTAAGTCCGTTTCTGTAGATGGTAAAGATTATAACGCAACAGGCAGAGGCAGTGTGACTATTATTAATGCAGACGGCACAATTAATACTGCTGCAAAACCATTTGCGGATGCGAAGGATGGTCAGAAATTTGAGATTAAAGTGATATCTGAAGGGTATGATAATAACTACGAATTTACATACAAAGCAAACACTCAGTACAAGTATGTTTATGCTGGTCTGACATGGGCTGAATATTGGGCAAATGAGGCTGTTTATGCAGCCGGTGATGATTCAAAATCTGAAGCTGTAGATAAACGAGGTGAGTCTGATAAAGGCGCTTTTGATACAGTCACAAGAGCAACAGCCAATCATGGTCTGCACAGAGGAAGTTTCCAGTGTATCGCAACAATTTATGATGCAGACGGAAACAGCTATAAAGTAGCAGGCTGGAAATCAGCATCAGAGCTGTTATTGACAGATGGAAGTACAGTTGCTTTCGACTCAAAGGCAAAGACAGTTAATGGAAAAACATTTGGTTATTATGAGGTAACAGGACTGAAATATGTACCTGTAAAAGTAGCAGCAGCAGATTATGAAGATTTCTGCGAGAAATATGTGGTAGTAGAAAATGGCGGCACTCTGACCGGCGGCTATTCAGAAGGCAACCTGTCATCCTACACTGAAAAAGCCAGTGTAACAGTCGGAACAAACGGCTTAAAGACAGCAACAAAGAACACAGACGGAACATTCAGCTTTTCAGCAAGCGAAAATGGACCTGGTTCAGGTATTTCCGGTCAGTCATTAAAAGCTCTGTCAGCAGATGAAGCAGGCCTGACCGTGAAAGAAGCAAGTGGTTCTTATGGTGAATTTTTAAGAGTTGATCTGACAGGAAATTATGGTGATCTTGGTTCAAACATGCAGGCTGTAACATGGACATACTATGGAGATGACAGTACTTACACAACACCACTGAGAACATTTGGTACAAAGTTTGCGGCAGATAACTGGATGCATAAATCAATGGGTATTCAGCTTGGATTGACAGATTCATTAAGATGCCAGCTTCCGGAAGGAACAGACGGTACAGGATACTGGACAATTACAATTAGAGCCCTCGGCTATGAAAATGCAACATATAAGTTCAAGGCAACGGATGAAAATATTGTCAAAGGCGATGATGCTGTCCAGGATACAAGCAAACTTGAAGCAGCTATTAAAGAGGCAGAAGGTCTGAGTGCAGATGATTACACAGAAGACAGCTGGAAATCAATGCAGTTAGAACTTGCAGAAGCTAAGGAGGAACTTGCAAATCCTCATACACAGTCAACTGTAAATGAAGCAACAGAACATCTGAATGCAGCGATTAAAGCACTTGTAAAAGCTCAGAATGAGCAGGCAACATATGTTTTAATGAACATCCCATATGCAAAGTTCTACAAGGCAGAAGTAAAAAATGATGTGGATGTAGACGTATTTACATCGGCAACACTGAATAAGACAAGAACAGCAAGCTTGTCTGGAGGTTCTTATCATGTCAATGCAGACGGCAGCCAGATCGATGGTATCACATTCCCTGTAAAAGTGGATAAGAACGTTGATCTGTCAAAGTACAAACAGGTGACAGATACAGATTCTGTTGATATCACAGTTACAATCAAAGGACAGACAAGTACAACAACTTATACAGGCAAAGATGCACTCTTCCAGAATGAAGATTATGCATATTATAATCTGACAGAAGTACCTTCTTGTTATAAGGAAGTATCTGTGGATGGAGATGGCAATTTGACATTCGGCAAGACAGTTGGTGATGTGACACCACTGGAGGGCTTAAGTGCAGAACTGTCAACGGAGACCCGTTACGGCGATTATCAGTTGGATATTGATGGCCTTCGTGATAAACTGACAGAGCATGGCGCAACAAAAATCAATGGTGTTGTGATCAATACAAAAGAGGGCAGCAGCTACGGTCTGCGTCATCTTGAAAACATCTGGAAAATGAAAGAACTGGCTTGGTCAACAGGCTTTACAGAATCTGTTCATGGGTGCCCGACTTCATCTGCTCACTATAAAGCAATGATGGGTCAGACCATTACTTCTGTTACCTGCTATACAGATAAAGGCATGTACAATATTCCACTTGCGGATATTTATGTACCGGTTAAATTCACACATGACCTTGAAGTAGCCAATGCAGCTGTTACAGCAGGCAAGACAGAAGCTACTGTAACCGGTCTTCCGAAGGATTATGTTGCTGAGTATAAAGTGGATGGCCTTGACGGAGTAAGCGTTCAGAAGGGTGTATTAACATTCAGCAATGCAAAGAAAGGTAAATACACATTAACAATTTCTGATAAGAATGGCAAATATGCAGATATTACAACAGAATTTGAACTTTACACAGAAGCAATGCCAGCTGCATATGATGCGGATAAGAAGGCACTTGTTAAGACAGCAGATGCGGCAGATGAAGAATTTGCTGATTACATCAAGAATATTACAAGTGTCAATGTCAATGGTACAGATTACAAAGCAACAGGTCGCGGTGCAACAGTTATTATTAATGAAGATGGTACATTAAAGACAGATGCAGCACCATTTGCAGAAGGTGATACATTTGAGATCACAGTAAGTGCAACTGGTTATTTACCACAGAGCTTCACTTATACAACAAAAGTGGCGCCTGCTCCAGCAGAAGTCAACACAGCAACGCTTGAAGCAACTATTGCCAAGGCAGAAGGACTGAAAGAGGCTGATTACACAGCAGACAGCTGGAAAGCAATGCAGACATCTCTGACATCAGCAAAGGCAGCCCTTGAAGCAAAAGAGTCACAGGAAGCAGTGGATGCAGCATCAGCAAGTCTCCAGTCTTCTATTGATGCACTGAAAGCAGCAACACCTGCTGAATCAGAGGATGACAAGAAGGATGAGACAGAGGCTGTGGATACAGCGGCGCTCGAAAAAGTGATTGCGACAGCGAAGGGACTCAATAAGAACGATTATACGGCTACAACATGGACGACCATGCAGGCTGCATTAACCAATGCTGAAAAAGCCCTTGAAGCAAAAGAATCACAGACATCTGTAGATGAAGCGGCTAAGACATTGCAGGCAGCAATCGATGGTCTGAAGAAGGCTTCTGCAACAACGACAACAACCGACGACAAGAAGAATAACAACAACAGCAGCAACAAGAACAATAATAACAGCAATACGAATAACAATAAGAACAATACAACAAATAGTTCTACAAATAAGAACAGCACAACTAGTCCAAAGACAGGCGATCCTGTCAGCGTGATGGGATTACTTGGCGCAGCTATTTCCTCTGTTGGCCTTGGTGGTCTTGGATTGAAACTCAGAAAGAGATCCAGAAAACAGAAATAATGATGCGTTGTAATCAGTAAGCAACATGCAAAAAGCAGCAATCATCGAAAGATGACGGCTGCTTTTTGTTGCTATATGTCAGATGAGTGGTGATTAGGCTTCTCTGATTAGTATCAGTAACATTTTAAACTGCGTGATAGCTTTAACGGCATGCGGAACACCACAAGGCAAAATAATCGCATGTCCGCCTGTGACACGGTTTGGTGTGCCGTCAATCGTAATCTCAGCTTCGCCTTCGAGAACAAAAGCCATTGCATCGCCGCCTGCCGCATGCGTGCTGATGGCTTCACCGGCATCAAAAGCGAAAAGTGTCATGCCGGATGCTGGCTGCTGGGCAAGTGTCAGACTGACAACTTTGCCGCTTTCATACTGAACCTGGTCTGCCACTGAAAATGGGGTTGCTTTTTCTACATTTTTAATCAATTCCATTGTAAAATCCTCCTTGGATAAAATGCTTTGAATGTATATATCTATTTCTGTAACGTCATCTGCAGGAGTTTAAAACCGCCTGCACCGCCAATCGCATGCGATGTTCCAGATGGAATCATCAAACTGTCGCCGGTTTTCAGCAGATATTTGGCATTGCCAATAAAAAGTGGCATTTCGCCTTCGAGTACAGTGTAAAGGGTATCACCAAAATAAATTTCCTCACTGACACTTTCACCAGAACCAAAAGCCATCAGCATGATTTGACAGGTGTCACTTTTAGAAAGTGACATGCTGACGACACGGCCTTCACGGATATCGATCAGAGAAGCCAGGTTTGCGGGGGCGTCAGTTGGAAGATTGCGTAAAGTATCCATAAAATGCGTTCCTCCTATTAAATATCAGTTTATCTTAGTTTGTACGATAAGTCTGTTGTTATAACAACAAAAAAAGTCACTTTTATAAGGGAATGCTTTTATCGCAAGCGTATTTCTGATATGATAGGAACAAAAGAAATGAGGGGAAAGCAAATGACAGAAGTAAAAATTTTATATGAAGATAAAGATATCATTGTTGTTGTCAAGCCAGCCGGGATGGCTTCTCAGGAAGAACGGTCGGTGGATGTGGATATGGTCAGCTGGCTGAAGACTTATCTTGTACGCCAGAAGAAAGTCAAAGGAATGCCCTATATTGGTGTGATTCATCGTCTGGATAAGCCAGTGGGTGGTGTGATGGTGTATGCCAAAACGCAGCAGGCAGCAGCGAAGCTCAGTGAACAGGTACGAAATAATAAGATGACCAAAGAATATCTGGCGGTTTTGACCGGCACACTTCCAAAGAAAGAAGGACGGTTGGAAGACATGCTGCTTAGCAATGGAAAAACGAATCGGACAGAGGTTGTGGAGGGGAAAATAGCAGGTGCCAAAAAAGCAGTGCTCGAATATAAAGTGAAGCGGACGAAATTTGAAGAAGGACAGCAGTATTCATTGGTGAATGTTCATCTGATCACAGGACGAAGACATCAGATTCGTGTTCAGATGGCCCATGCCGGAGCAGGCCTGTGGGGAGATACCCGCTATAATCCTGTATTTACGGATAAGAAAGGCTGGTTTGACCTGGCGTTGTTTGCATGGCATCTGGAATTTGATCATCCGGTGACAAAGAAGCATCTTATTTTTAAAGAACCGGCAGGACCGCAGATTACAGCACATTTTAAGGCAGAAGAATGTAAATAATTTTGTCGATAAATTTCTGTTGACGTACAGAAAACTGTACGTTATCATAAGAATATAGAAGAATGGAGGTGCTGAAATGTTGGCTGTAAATTATACTTGCTTACGTGATAATATGAAACGATGCATGGATCAAGTGACAGATGATTATGAAACATTAATTGTTACACGGAAGAATAATAAAAATGTCGTCATGATGTCTGAGGAAATGTACAACAATTTAATGGAGAATGTTCACATTGTCAGCAGTAAAGCAAATTTTGAATGGTTAATGCAATCTAAACAGCAATTGGAAGCAGGAAATTTTTCACAGCATGAATTGGCAGAGGTGGATGATGAATAAAGTGTTTACTTCAAATGGATGGGAGGATTACATCTATTGGCAAACTGAAGATAAAAAAACACTGAAGAAGATAAATACATTATTAAAAGATATTGATCGGAATGGTAATGAAGGTATCGGAAAACCAGAGCCTCTTATTGGCAATTTATCTGGATTTTGGAGTCGGAGAATTAATGAAAAGGATAGATTAATTTATAAAATTGACGAGTACAATATTTATATCCTGTCCTGTCGATATCATTATAATGATACATAGTGGAGTGAATTAGAAGATGAACAGAACAGTGATGATCAGATTGGCGACACCGGAGGATGCTGCTGAGATGTTAAAAATATATGCCCATTATGTGGTAAATACAGCGATTTCATTTGAGTATGAAGTACCGTCGGAAGAAGAATTCAGAGAAAGAATCGAAAGCACTCTCAAGCGGTATCCCTATATCGTGGCTGAACAGGAGGGGCGTATCATCGGATACGCTTATGTATCAATTTTCCATGAGAGAAAGGCTTATGATTGGGCTGTGGAAACGTCGATTTATGTGGATAAAGACTACAAACGCAGCGGCTGCGGAAAACTTTTGTATCAGGCACTTGAGAGGATTCTCAAGAAACAGCATATCAGCAATCTGTATGCCTGCATTGCCTATACAGAGCATGAGGACGAACATCTGACAAATGACAGTATGCATTTTCATGAGCATCTGGGATATGAATTGGTGGGCACATTTAAGAAGTGCGGCTATAAGTTCAATAGATGGTATGACATGATCTGGATGGAGAAGATGATCGGGGAACATCCGGAGGCACCTGAGGCATTTATTCCGTTTGCGGAGATGGATGTCCGGGAGATATTTGAACTCATTTTATAGGTTTTTATGAACTATGGTTGCGCAATTTCATTTTTCTTTTTCTAAGAATTTTTTATACGTCATATCCATTCCCAGCGCCCCAAGTGGCGCTGTAATAATAATGGCCATGACTGCAACGGACAGCACGATTTTGCCGCATGGCAGTCCGGCAGCAAGGGGAACGGAGCCGATAGCGGCCTGAACAGTGGCCTTCGGCAGATAAGCAATTGCACAGAAAGCGCGCTCTTTGGCGGTGAGATTGGTTTTAAATGTGCAGAGCAATACGCCGACGGTCCTGAACACAAGAGCGATGAAAATCATCAAAACGGCAGAAAGACCGGCTTCCAATGTGTAACGGATATCCACAGCGGCACCCACAAGAACAAAGAGGATGACTTCAGCTGCCAGCCAGAGTTTGCCGAATTTCTCAGATAATCTTTTGGATACGAAAGTTGTACTTTTGGCTTTCAGAACGCAGGCCATACTGACAACAGCCAGCAGACCGGAAACAGCGATTTTGCCCTCAAGCCATCCTTCAATGGCAATGAGCAGAAAAGAAAACCCAAGGACGATGATGACTTTCATGCTGTTTCGCACATAATGTCTGCGGGCGTAAGCAGTTTCAAAAAGCAGGTAGAGACTATATCCAACAACGGCACCCAGAAGAACGCCGAGAATAATAGAAACCGGGATATTTAAAAAGACGGTCAGGTTGGCACTTCCGCCCTGAGCCATACTCAGGAAAGTCGTAAAAAGAACAATGACAAAAATATCATCGCAGGAGGCACCGGCCATGATCATTTGAGGAATGGCTTTTTGGGTGCCGTATTTTGTTTCCATCAGCTGAACCATACGAGGAATAACAACGGCAGGTGAGACAGCACTGAGAACAGCACCCATGACGGCGGCCTCTATGTGACTTAGGCCAAGAATCACAGGGGCAAACAGAATGTAAGCGATGATTTCACAGGAAGCCGGAACGAAAGAAAGCATAACAGCCGGTCGGCCAACTTTCTTTAAATCGGCAATATTCAGGGACAATTCTGCCTTTAACAGGATGATAACAAGGGCCATTTTGCGTAAATCCGCAGATATGGACAGAATGGACGGGTCTAAAAAGTCCAGAACATAAGGCCCGAGAACGATACCTGTTGCCAGCATACCAAGAATACGCGGCAGTTTCAGGCGGCTGCAGATGGCACCCATAGCCAGGCCCACCAGAAAAATAAGTGATAAAGAAGTAAGCATAATCAATCCTCCATGTATAGGGTAAGTAGTGGCATGAATGAAGATCACAAAGTGTGTTGGTGTCATTGTTCACACAAAAAAAGCTGACAACTTCTGCGATTCATTCATCGTAGAAGTCATCAGCTATGATATCTATAGCAGTTTAGGTTGCCCAGGGGAGAACTTCATTCCCTGGGTGTTACTATATCATCATTTCTGGAGAAGTGCAAGGAAAAATTCATTTACACAGTCGTTATAAGGCAAAAAATCTTGACAAAGGCCATCTCCTGTCATAAAATGATTTTTGTGAAAACATATTTATATGTGAATGACAGTGAAGAGGATCAGTAGTCTGCGTCAGTGGCTCAGAGAGGATATCAGTGGTGTGAGGTGTCTCCATATGTACAGATGAACCTGCCTTGGAGTTCTGTATGAAAGTACAGCGCACGTCCGGCGTTATGGACAATTGAGCGGAAGTCTTCAGTATATGAATCAGGACAGATGCAGTATCTGCTGTCTGACATTTTCGAGGCAATCGAGTGGAGATTTCAAATAGGGTGGTACCGCCGAATGAATTTTGGTCCCTGTTCAGCTGATGGCTGGCAGTGGAGAGAATAGACAAGGGGAAGTGCTTTCTGCTGCAGCAGAGCGTACTTCCCCTTTTTATTTATTATAGTAGAAACAGGAGAATGTAAAATGGCAAAGGAAAAGAAACAGGTTCGTGAGATCACATCCATGAGCGAAGATTTTGCACAGTGGTATACAGATGTTGTTGTTAAGGCAGGTCTGATCGGTTATACAAGTGTTAAAGGCTGTATGGCTTTAAAGCCTGCAGGTTATGCAATCTGGGAGAATATTCAGCATGAGCTGGACAAACGTTTCAAGGAAACAGGTGTTGAGAATGTCTACATGCCGCTGTTTATCCCTGAAAGTCTGCTCCAGAAAGAGAAAGATCATGTAGAAGGTTTTGCACCGGAAGTTGCATGGGTGACGCATGGCGGTCTGAATGAACTTCAGGAAAGAATGTGTGTCCGCCCAACATCCGAGACATTATTCTGCGATTTCTATGCCAAAGAAATCCAGTCCTATCGTGATCTGCCAAAGATGTACAATCAGTGGTGTTCCGTTGTAAGATGGGAAAAAGAGACACGTCCGTTCCTGCGTTCCAGAGAATTCCTGTGGCAGTAAGGCCATACCGCCCATGCTACAGCAGAAGAATCCAAAGAGAGAACAGAGCAGATGCTGAATCTTTATGCAGATTTCTGTGAGCAGGTACTTGCGATGCCTGTTATCAGAGGCCAGAAGACAGAGAAGGAGAAATTTGCCGGTGCAGAAGCAACCTATACAATCGAAGCATTAATGCATGACGGTAAGGCCCTTCAGTCTGGTACAAGCCATAACTTCGGTGATGGTTTTGCAAGAGCCTTCGGCATTCAGTACACAGATAAAGAAAATAAACTGCAGTATGTCCATCAGACATCCTGGGGGATGACAACCCGTCTGATCGGTGCTATTATCATGGTTCACGGTGACGACAATGGTCTTGTCCTGCCGCCAATGATCGCTCCGACACAAGTGATTGTTATTCCAATTGCCCAGCACAAGGAAGGTGTCCTTGAGAAAGCAGAAGAACTGAAAAACAGACTCAGCGGTTTCAGAGTGAAACTGGATGCAACAGACAACAAACCTGGCTGGAAATTTGCAGAGGCAGAGATGCGCGGTATCCCTGTTCGTGTTGAAATCGGGCCAAAGGATATCGAAGCGAATCAGGCTGTCCTGGCTCGCCGTGATACAGGTGAAAAGATTGTTGTCAGCCTGGATGAACTTGAAACAAAGGTGGATGAACTGCTGAAACAGATCCAGTCCGATATGTTTGAAAAGGCACGTGCACACAGAGATGCACACACTTATGTAGCCACAAACTATGATGAATTCAAGGATATTATTGCCAATAAGCCTGGATTTGTGAAAGCGATGTGGTGCGGTGATCGTGCCTGCGAAGACAAGATCAAAGAAGAAACAACAGCAACATCCAGATGTATGCCATTTGCACAGGAACATTTATCCGATGTATGCGTATGCTGCGGACGTCCGGCTAAGAAGATGGTTTACTGGGGCAAAGCATACTAAAATGGATTGTGTATCCTGCAGCGTCAGGCGCTGATTTTTTGACAGAATTGGTGCAGAATGAATATATATTAGGAATGCTAATATAACGGATGCTGAAATAATAATGCTGTTAAAAAACTATGGCTGTTGTCAAATAAGATAACAAGTGTTAAAATGGGGTTGTCATATAGAGCTTGCACATAAGCAGGACTATATTGACAATCCTTTTTTATAAGCATAGATTATGCAAATACCGAAGTTGGTTGTTATAATCTTTGCAGATAATAATAAGAAAAACTGTTAGCGGCGGATTTTCCGCATATACACATGACATAGGAGGAATATTCATGAAAATGGTAGCAATCAGTCAGGAACTGTCATCTACATCTTATCCGGGCAGAGGTATTATCATTGGTCGTTCTGCCGATGGAAGCAAAGCGGTTACAGCTTATTTTATTATGGGAAGAAGCGTCAACAGCCGAAATCGTGTTTTTGTAGAAGATGGTGAAGGTATTCGTACAGAAGCTTTTGATCCTTCAAAACTTGAAGACCCAAGCCTGATTATTTATGCACCGGTCAGAGTGCTTGGCAACAAGACCATTGTGACAAATGGTGACCAGACAGATACCATTTATGAAGGTATGGATCGCCAGCTTACATTCGAGCAGTCTCTCAGAAGCCGTGAATTTGAGCCGGATGCACCGAATTACACACCTCGTATTTCTGGTATCCTGCATGTGGAGAATGCAAAATTCAACTATGCCATGTCTATTTTAAAAAGCAACAACGGCAATCCGGATTCATGCAACCGCTATACATTTGCATATAACAACGTGCCTGCAGGTGAAGGCCATTTTATTCATACTTATATGGGGGACGGCAATCCACTGCCAAGTTTTGAGGGCGAGCCGACATGGGTGAAAGTTGATACTAACGACATTGATGCCTGGACAAAAGAAATCTGGGAAAACCTCAACGAGGACAATAAGGTTTCTCTCTTTGTTCGTTTTATTGATATTGCAACTGGTAAATACGAGTCAAGAATCATCAACAAGAATCACTAATCGGAGGTAGATCAGATGAAAGAATTAGAATTAAAATATGGCTGTAATCCGAATCAGAAACCATCCCGTATTTTTATGAATGAGGGAGAACTTCCGATTACTGTTTTAAACGGACGTCCGGGATATATCAACTTTCTGGATGCTTTCAATGGCTGGCAGCTGGTTAGTGAATTAAAGAGAGCAACGGGACTTCCTGCGGCAACTTCTTTTAAACATGTTTCCCCTGCCGGTGCAGCTGTTGGTCTGCCGTTAACTGACGTTGAGAGAAAGATTTACTGGGTTGATGATATGGGTGAACTGACACCTTTGGCCAATGCTTATGCCCGTGCCCGCGGTGCTGACAGAATGTCATCTTTCGGTGATTTTATTTCCCTGTCGGATGTGTGTGATGTGGCAACTGCCAAATTGATTAAGCGTGAAGTTTCAGACGGTGTCATTGCACCGGGCTATGAACCGGAGGCACTTGAAATGCTGAAAGCCAAGAAAAAGGGCAATTACAATGTTATCCAGATTGATCCGTCCTATCGTCCGGCACCAGTGGAACACAAGGAAGTATTCGGCATTACATTTGAACAGGGGAGAAATGAACTGGTTATTGACAAAGAGATGCTGAACAATATCGTTACTGAAAGTAAAGAACTGCCGGAATCAGCCAAAATCGATCTGGTGATTGCACTTATTACACTGAAATATACACAGTCCAATTCTGTATGCTATGCGAAGGGCGGACAGGCTATCGGTATCGGCGCAGGTCAGCAGAGCCGTATCCATTGTACCCGTCTGGCAGGTCAGAAGGCAGATAACTGGTTCCTGCGTCAGAGTCCAAAGGTATTGAATCTGCCGTTTAAGGAGAAAATCGGACGTGCCGATAGAGACAATGCCATTGATCTGTATATCGGTGATGAATACATGGATCTGCTGGCAGATGGTGAATGGGAGAGAACATTTACAGAAAAGCCGGAAGTATTTACCCGTGAAGAAAAGCGAGCATGGCTTGATCAACTTCAGGATGTGGCACTTGGTTCAGATGCTTTCTTCCCATTCGGGGATAATATCGAGAGAGCCCATAAGAGCGGCGTGAAATATGTGGCTCAGCCGGG
>JABLTN010031746.1_pt1 | contig 18997 bp, 18 predicted proteins | sample 7160141 | NCBI WGS metagenome assembly JABLTN01 (sample SAMN14651226, study PRJNA627086) | human gut metagenome | isolation source: feces | host: Homo sapiens | reverse complement strand
GGCACGTCCTATAAGAACAAGGGCGTGCAGAAGCTGCTGGACGCCATCGTCGATTATATGCCGTCCCCGCTGGACATCCCGCCGATCACCGGCACGGTGCCCAAGACGGATGAGGTCGAGCACCGCGCCGCGGACGATTCCGCGCCGTTCTCCGCTCTGGCCTTCAAGATCATGACCGACCCGTACGTCGGCCGTCTGGCGTTCTTCCGTGTCTATTCCGGCACGATCGAAGCCGGCAAGTCCGTCCTGAACTCCACCAAGGGCCAGCGCGAGCGTCTGGGCCGCATCCTTTTGATGCATGCCAACCACCGCGAGGATATCACGCAGGTCTATTCCGGTGACATCGCGGCGGCAGTCGGCCTCAAGAATACGACGACCGGCGACACGCTCTGCGACGAAAAGTACCCGATCGTGCTCGAGTCGATGGAGTTCCCGGAACCGGTTATCCGCGTAGCAATCGAGCCCAAGACCAAGGCCGGGCAGGAGAAGATGGACATCGCCCTCGGCAAGCTTGCCGAGGAAGACCCCACCTTCAAGGCCTACACGGACGAGGAAACGGGCCAGACCATCATCGCCGGCATGGGTGAGCTCCATCTGGAGATCATCGTCGATCGCCTTCTGCGCGAGTTCCGCGTCGAGGCGAATGTCGGCAGACCTCAGGTCTCCTATAAAGAGACCATCACCAAGGCCGCTACGGTGGACACGCGCTACGCGCGCCAGACCGGCGGCAAAGGCCAGTTTGCACACGTCAAGCTCATGGTGGAACCCAACGAACCCGGCAAGGGTTACGAGTTCATCAACCAGATCACCGGCGGTGCGATTCCGAAAGAGTTTATCCCCTGTGTGGATCAGGGCATCCAGGGCGCGATGCAGGCCGGCGTGCTTGCGGGCTATGAGGTCGTGGACGTGAAAGTCACGCTGCTCGACGGCTCGTATCACGAGGTCGACTCGTCCGAGATGGCGTTTAAGATCTGCGGCAGCATGGCATTCAAGGAAGCCTGCCAGAAGGCGGGCCCGACGCTCCTCGAGCCCATCATGAAGGTCGTCGTTACGGCGCCGGAAAGCTACATGGGCGACGTCATGGGCGATATCAATGCCCGCCGCGGACAGATCGCCGGTACGGACATCCGCAACGGTGCGGCGATCGTCACTGCAAACGTGCCGCTGGCATCCATGTTCGGCTATGCGACCGACCTGCGCAGCAAAACGCAGGGCCGTGCGACCTACAGCATGGAGCCCAGCCACTTCGTAGAGCTGCCGAAATCTCTTCAGGAGAAGATCATCCACGGCAGCAACTGACCTGCGCAACCGGCACAATGTGCCTTATAAGAAGTAAGTCACAACATTATTTTAGAATTAGGAGGATATTCTAATGGCAAAGCAGATGTACAATAGAACCAAGCCCCATGTCAATATCGGCACCATCGGCCATATCGACCACGGCAAGACCACCCTGACCGCTGCGATCACCAAGGTTCTGTCCCTGGCTGACCCGAACAGCGCCGAGTTCGCTGCCTACGACCAGATCGATAAGGCTCCGGAAGAAAAGGCTCGTGGCATCACGATCAACACCGCTCACGTTGAGTACCAGACCGACGACCGCATCGGCGCCGACGGCACCGAGATCAAGGGCCGCCACTATGCGCACGTTGACTGCCCGGGCCACGCCGACTATATCAAGAACATGATCACCGGCGCTGCTCAGATGGACGGCGCGATCCTCGTTATCGCTGCTTCCGACGGCCCGATGGCTCAGACCCGTGAGCACCTGCTGCTCGCCCGTCAGGTCAACGTTCCGTACGTGCTCGTCTTCCTGAACAAGGTCGACCAGGTCGACGATCCCGAGCTGCTCGAGCTCGTCGAGATGGAAGTCCGTGAGCTGCTCGACAAGTACGATTTCCCGGGCGACGACACCCCGATCATCAAGGGCTCCGCTCTGAACGCCCTGATCTCCGAGTCCACCGATCCGAAGGCCCCCGAGTATGCCTGCATCTGGGAGCTCATGGACGCTGTTGACACCTGGATCAAGACTCCGGACCGTGCTGCTGACAAGCCGTTCCTGATGCCCATCGAGGACGTGTTCACCATCTCCGGCCGTGGCACCGTCGTTACCGGCCGTGTCGAGCGTGGCGTTGTCAAGGTTGGCGATAAGGTTGAGATCGTCGGCATCAAGGACACCCAGGAGACCACCGTCACCGGCACCGAGATGTTCCACAAGACCCTCGAGTTCGCCGAGGCTGGCGACAACGTCGGCTGCCTGCTCCGCGGCATCGACAAGAAGGGCGTCGAGCGTGGCCAGGTTCTCGCTGCTCCGAAGTCCATCCACCCCCACACCAAGTTCAAGGGCCAGGTTTACGTCCTGTCCAAGGAAGAGGGCGGCCGTCACACCCCGTTCTTCAACAACTACCGTCCGCAGTTCTACTTCCGTACCACCGACGTGACCGGCGTCATCAGCCTCCCCGAGGGTGTTGAGATGTGCATGCCCGGCGACAACGTCGACATGGACGTCGAGCTGATCACCCCGATCGCCATCGAGCCCGGCCTGCGTTTCGCTATCCGTGAAGGCGGCCGTACCGTTGGTTCCGGTGTTGTCATCGCCATCAACGAGTAATTCATCGCTTTGAAATTCTCCTCCGGCTTTGCCGGGGGAGAGTTTTTTAAATGCCTCGATAAGACAAAGCGGCGGGCTGCCCATCTCGGACAGCCCGCCGTTTGTTATCAGGTTTCGGTTAACTGCGTTTTTCATTGTCTGCGCGCAGCTGCGCATATGCGATCGCGGCGACGATGCAGTACCCGGCAAGTGAGATCACAGACGCCTCAATGCCGAATTGCCCGCCCGTGACGGCGAAGCTGTCTGACTCGAGCACATAGCTCACAACGGCGTGCGCATCTGCTGCCTCGCCGATCGAGAGCCCGCCGCCGATGATCACGATGTTCCAGACGGCGTGCACGATCCCGCTGTTCCAGACCGAGCCGCTTTGCAGCGCAATGAGCGAAAACATCACGCCGACCATCGTTCCGGCGAGGATGACGAGCAGACAGCTTCCAAGCGTAAAATCCGCGCCCAGAATGTGCACAATACCAAACAGGAGCGACGGCACAATGACGGCGACGACCTTGTTCCAACGCTGCGTAAAGAGGTTCAGGATCACGCCGCGAAAGACCATTTCCTCCACGAAACCGGCGGCGATGCTGGTGAACGCGATCCCGGCGCTGAGGGTGCTGAACACCTCACCGCCGCGCATATCCGCGCGCACAAATGTGCCGCGAAAGAGCAGCAGATAGCAGCCGGTCACAGCCAGCGGCAGGAGCACCGCCGTGATTGCCCAGCGGGGCTGAATGTGCAGCTTCGGCATCCCGAGTGCGGCCGTATGCTCGTGCAGCACCTTTTCGCTCAGCAGCCGCAGCGCAGCGTAGGCGAGACCTGCATACAGGATACCGGCAACGATGTTGCAGACGCCGGCCGGGAGCTTGATCATGGCGAGCAGACCGGCTGCGCCTTGCGCGATCAGCTGCGTCAGGATGAGCAATAGAATGGCAGCGAGCGCGCCGCCAAGTGTTTTGCGTGTGCGCATAGTTATCCTCCGAGATGAAAAATAGAGATATTGAGATATTTGATCTCGCTCTTTCAAAATTTTATTTTACCATGATCGATCTGCATTGTACAGAGAAAATGATTGCGTTTCGGCGTTTTGCTTGTTCCGCTTCGTATAAACTCCACAATTTTCAGGCGACGCGCTCACAAATCTGCGTGTGCGCCACCGATTGGAAAGACTGAGCAGACGAAAAACGCGTTGATTTGCGCTGCAAAATGTGGTACGCTGTCAGCGCGAAAAAGTCCGGCCTCAGCCGGGAAATTGACGCGAATGGAAAGACGACTATGGATTATTATCTTTTGGCGGATATAACGGTGCAGATCGGCTATGAGCTTGCGATCGCCGGCGCGGAGACGTATCGCGTCGAGGAGACGATGCGCCGCGTGATCGCGGCGTATGGCACGGAGGGGCAGGCGTTCGCCATCCCGAACTGTGTCGCCGTGAGCTTCGTGGCGCAAAATACAAAGCCGCTGACGATCATGAAACGTGTCGGCTACCACGGCAACGACCTTGAGCGCATCGAAAAGCTCAATGCGCTCAGCCGGCGCATCTGCGCCGAGGTGCCGGAGCTGGCCGAGGCGCAGCGCTGGCTCAAGGAGACAGTGGCGGGCGTGCGCAGCTACGCCACGGGTGTCTACTATCTCGGCAACTTCATTGCCGCAGCGGGCTTTTGCTGCGTCTTCGGCGGCACGGTACGCGACTGGCTTTGGGCGGGGCTGAGCGGCCTGATCATCGGCTTTGTTACGCGCTGGCTCGACCGGCTCGAGGTCAACCAGTTTTTCAGCACCATCGCGGCGTCATTTCTCATGGCCCTGCCGGCATATATCGCGGCCGGGCTGGGCTGGCTCGACTGCGTGGCCGTGGTTATCATCGGCGCGCTGATGCTGCTTGTGCCGGGGCTATTGATCACAAACTCCATGCGCGACATCATCTACGGCGACACGAGCTCCGGCGTCAGCCGAATCGTGCAGGTGCTGCTCTCGGCGTTTGCCATCGCGCTCGGTACAGCGGCCGCGTGGCATGTCACCGCGCCGCTCTATGGTCATGCGGAGGCGGCCGCAGCGCTGACATATCCGCTCTGGGTGCAGGCGATCGCGACGTTTGTCGCCTGCTTCGGCTTCGTGATCCTGTTTAACGTCCACGACTGGGGGCGCATTTTGTGTGCGCTCGGCAGCGCGCTGACGTGGATCGTGTACCTCCTGTGCATTCGGGCGGGGCACACGGTCTACAGTGCCAACTTCTTTTCCGAGGTCGTGGCCGCGTTTTATTCCGAGGCCATGGGGCGCTGGCGTAAGTGCCCGGTCACGTCCTATCTCGTCATTTCGAGCATTCCGCTGCTGCCCGGCGCGGGCATTTATTATACGATGAGTATCGGGCTTTCGGGCGCGGTGCAGGAGGCGCTGCAAAAGGGACTCGAGACGGCCGGCATCGCGGGCAGTCTTGCAGTCGGTATTCTGCTGGTGTCGACGGTGTTTCGCGTCATGAACGTGCGAAAGCGCCGCCTGACGTCCGGACGCACATGATCAGGGAGGACATGACCATGGAAACGTACCGTGTGCTCTTGTTCGATATCGACAACACACTGCTGGACTTCACGGCCGGGGCAATGCAGTCCATGGAGGCCATTTTTCTCGAGGCGGGTCTTGCGTATACTCCGGAGATGTTCGGCGTGTTCCAGACGGAAAACGACAAGCTCTGGGCGCGCATTGAGCGCGGGGAACTGACGATCGCGGGGCTGCGCGATGTGCGCTGGCAGACGATTCTTGCCTGCCTCGGTCTTGAGGCGGACGGTGCAGCGATGGAGGATGCGTTTCGCATCCGGCTGCACGAGAGTGCCGTGCCGGTCGCGGGTGCACGGGAGATGCTGGAGCATCTGCACGGGAAATACCGCCTGTGCGCTGCGAGCAACGGCCCCTATGCGCAGCAGGTGAACCGGCTGCGCCGCGCGGGGATGTATGATTTTTTCGAGACGCTCTTCATCTCCGGACAGATCGGCGCGGAAAAGCCGAGCACGGTGTTTTTTGACCGCTGCATGGAGCACTTGCCCGGGGTACGGCCGGAGCAGTGCCTCATGATCGGCGACTCGCTCACGGCGGACATTGCGGGCGGCAGGGCAGCGGGGATGCACACCTGCTGGTTCGACCCGGATGATCGTGGCAGCGCCATGCCGCCGCAGGCGGATCTGCGCATCACGCGGCTGGAACAGCTGACGGATATTCTGTTATGACGGCTATTTTATAAAGACGAAAAGGAGCGCCCGCCAGGATGTGCGAGCGCTCCTTTGCATATGTGCGCATAAAAACGCGGGTGCAGCCACTTTGCATCCGCGTCAGCTTGTAAAGAACCTCGTAGAGTTTCGCCGCTGCAGCGGCGAAAAAATGCCCAATCATTTTCTCCGGCGACATGTGCGGCGGAGAAAATACCGCTCGGCCTGCAAACGTGCGCGCCGTCCGTCCAAGGCGGACGGCGCGTGCGCTGCAGTCAGGCCGCAAACCCTTCTGTCAAAAAAGGAAACTTTTTTGACAGCAACAAACGCGGGTGCAGATTGCTCTGCACCCGCGTGGGGTTATGCGGTTTTTGCGTCAGCCGAAGATCAGATCTTCATGCAGACGTCCCATGCACGCCAGATGACGGTGCGCAGGTTGCCGATGGCAACGCAGTCACCGACGCGGTGCACGTGACGGCCCTTTTCGCCAACCGGAGCGGGCACAAAGCCGATGCCGTTGACGACGTTGTCGCACTCGACGTCGAAGGTCTTTCCGTCCGGACCCTTGACGGTCACGCTGCCGTCGCGGATGGCGGTGATGGTGGAGTGCAGGTAGGTCGGAACCTTGTGGTACTCCATCGCGTCACGCAGGAAGGAGGTGTTGGCAAGGCAGGTAGCCTGTGCCGCGACCAGGTCGCCGGCGTACTCGACGATGATGGGGTGCTTGCCCTGAAGGATCAGGTCGTAAGCCGCCTCGCAGGAGGACTGGCCGCCGCCGAAGAACAGAACCTTGTCGCCGACTTCCTTCTTGTCCTTGAGCAGCTCCGTGAAGCTCAGGGTCTTCTCGAAGCCCGGGATCATGGGCATGGTTCTCGGCACGGAGCCGGTGGCCACGATGATCTCGTCAAAGCCGCGCATGGTGCCAAGGTCGGTAACCTCGGTGTTGAAGCGGATGTCGATGCCCTGCTTCTCGACTTCTTTCTTGTACCACTCAATGAGTTCCTTATCGTTCTCCTTGAAGCTCATCGCGGAAGCGGTGAGGAACAGGCCGCCGAGCTCATTGGTCTTTTCGAAGATGACCGGCTTGTGGCCGCGCTGCTTGAGCACGAGCGCGCACTCCATGCCGCCGATGCCGGCGCCGATGATGGCGACCTTCTTCGGGCTCTTGGTCGGAACGATCTTATATTTGTTGTGCTGCATCGTGGTCGGGTTCAGCGCGCAGCGGCCCAGATGCAGGGAATCCTGCGTGCTCTGGATGTTCGCGGTGCCCTTGAACTTCGCAAAGTTGAAGCAGCCGTTGTGGCAGCGGATGCAGGGCTTGATCTCGTCCTGACGGCCCTGACGGATCTTGGTGACCCAGTCGGGATCGACGAGGTTCTGACGCGCGATGGCAACTGCGTCAAGACGGCCGGCAGCGATCTCTTCCGCGGCCTTGACCGGATCCATACGGCCGGCGCAGGCGACGGGCTTGTCGGTGAAGTTCTTGATGTGCTCGACGTACTCGAGGTTGCAGTTGTCGGGCATGTACTGAGGCGGATGTGCCCAGTACCATGCGTCGTAAGTACCGTTGTCGCAGTTGAACATGTCGTAGCCGGCATCGCCCAGGTACTTGACGGCCTTCTCAGACTCAGCCATATCACGGCCGAACTCTTCGAAGTCGGTCTCGTACGGCATCGCGCCCTTGCCCCATGCCTTGGTCTTGGAGACGACGGAGTAACGCAGGGACACCGGGAAGTCGGCGCCGGCCTGACGCTTGATGGACTGCACGACCTCGACCGGGAAGCGGAAGCGGTTCTCGAACGAGCCGCCGTACTCGTCGGTACGATGGTTCCAGTTGGCGATGGTGAACTGGTCAAGCAGGTAGCCCTCGTGGACAGCGTGGATCTCAACGCCGTCAACACCGGCCTCACGCAGCAGCTTCGCGGTCTTGCCGAACGCATCGACCATCTCGTGGATCTCTTCCACGGTCATCGGACGCGAGAGCATATCCTCCTGCCAACGGTTCGGGGTGGCGGAGGCGGACGCGCAGCAGTAGCTGACGTCGATCACGGGTCTGGCGAGCGCGCCGAGGAGCTTGTTGTTGTTCAGGGTGACCATCCAGGGGGCAACAGCCATGGAGCGGCCGAAACCGGCGGCGAGCTGAATGAACAGCTTCGAGCCGGTCTTGTGGTACTCGACCATGTAGTCGGCGAGTTCCTTGAACATCTTCTTGTTCTGATAGAGCCATCTGCGGCCCATGGTGTCGCGGACACACTGCATGCCCGGAAGCACCAGACCGACGCCGTCCTTGGCGCGGGTCAGCAGGAAGTTCGCAGCTTCCTTATCGAAGTGGCACGGCTCCAGCCAGCCAAACAGAGAGGTGCCGCCCATGGAGCACTGGACAATGCGGTTCGGGATCTCGACATTGCCAATTTTCCACGGAGTAAACAGCGCGCTATACTTTTCGTCCATGAAATACATCCTTCCTTTTTCTTTGATTACGAAGATGATCCGCCGTTGCTCCCAGCGGGTCATCGGACGCTTCTGTAAGCACACACCGCACAAGATGCATACATACTGTGCATATCATAGCATACATTTTGACAAAAAGCAATGAAATTCAATCGACCGTCTCGTGTATTTTGCTCACAAAAAGCGAAAAAGTGTGACAAATGAGGCAAAAATCGGACGATTTTTTTCAAAGGGAAATATGCGCCGTGCCCGGTGCCGGTATAGGAAAACAACGAAAAACTGCCGGAAAATCGGTGAGAAATATATGAATTTGTGCTTGCAATCCGGTATCGGCTGTGCTATCTTAATACCATTCATTCACCTATAAAAACGATATGTATTTAGGAGGCTTTCACAATGGGCGAGCAACTGGATCGCGCGCAGGCTTGGGCGCTGCTGACGGAATTCAATCAGGATCCATTCCATCTGCATCATGCCAGAACGGTCGAGGGTGTCATGCGCTATTTTGCGCAGGAGCTCGGCTATGGGGACGAGGTGGACTTTTGGGGCATTGTCGGTCTGCTGCATGATCTGGACTTTGAACGTTATCCTGACCAGCACTGCATCCGCTCGCAGGAGATCATGCGTGAGCGCGGTCTGGATGAGCGCCTCATCCATGCCACGGCCAGCCACGGCTACGGCATCACGGTCGACATCGTGCCGGAGCATGAGATGGAAAAGGTGCTCTATGCGACCGATGAACTGACCGGCCTGATCGGTGCGGCGGCACTGATGCGTCCGTCCAAGAGCGTACAGGACATGGAGCTCAAGTCCCTCAAGAAAAAATATAAGAGCAGCGGCTTTGCCGCCGGCTGCTCGCGCGAGGTCATCCAGCGCGGCGCCGATATGCTCGGCTGGAGTCTGGACGAGCTGCTGACGCGCACACTCGATGCCATGCGCGCGGTCGAGCCGGTCGTGGCGGCTGAGGAAGCCTGAACGTGCAAAAATAACGCCGGGGGAGATGCCCCGGCGTTTTTGCGTACAAGAACGCAAAGAACTGTCTTGAATTCCTTGCGATTTGATAGTATATTATTCGTAACACCTGTAAGCAAGGAGGCAACAGATCATGGTGATCTCAACCAAGGGGCGCTATGCGCTGCGCCTGATGATCGACCTGGCGCAGCATTGCGACGAGGGCTACATTTCGCTCAAGACTGTGGCACAGCGGCAGAACGTGTCCCTGAAATATATGGAGGCGATCGCAGCGGCACTCAATCGCGCGAACCTTGTCCTCAGCCAGCGCGGCAAGGAGGGCGGCTATTGCCTGAGCCGTCCGGCATGCGACATCACGGTCGCGCAGGTGCTGCACAGCACCGAGGGCAGCATGGCCGCTGTGGCGTGCCTTGAATCCGGAGAGAGCTGCTGCGAGCGCGCGGAGCAGTGTCTGACGCTGCCGATGTGGAAAAAGCTCGACGCCGTCATGGACAACTATCTGTCGAGCGTCTCCGTGCAGGACCTGCTTGACGGCAAAGTGTGACCGGCGCGGTCGGGGAAGGAGAAGCAATTCTCTTTCCCCGATTTTTCTTTTTGCAAATTCCTATTGACAAGAGAGGAAATACGTGATACCATTTACCCACAAGGAAAGTAGGAATTAGAAAACAGACATATCTGGAGGAGAGCTTATGCGCGTTTATGCAGACAATGCGGCGACCACAAAACTATCCGCCGCTGCAAAGGAAGCCATGCTTCCGTACTTTGATGAGATATATGGAAACCCCAGCACCCTCTACACGCTCGGTCAGGAGGCGGCGGAGCATCTGCTGGCCTGCCGCACAGAGATCGCACGGCTGATCGGCGCTGCCGACCCGCGGGAGATCGTGTTCACCTCCGGCGGCAGCGAGGCCGACAATCAGGCCATCGTCTCTGCCGCCGAGAACGGCGCGCGCAAGGGGAAAAAACACCTCATCTCCACAAAATTTGAGCACCATGCGGTGCTGCACACGCTTGACAAGCTGCGCCGGCAGGGCTTTGAGGTAACGCTGCTGGATGTGCACGAAGACGGCGTTGTGCGCGTCGAGGACGTGGCGGCGGCCATCCGTGACGACACGGCGCTCGTGTCGGTCATGTTCGCCAACAACGAGATCGGCACGCTCCAGCCCATTCAGGCCATCGGCGCGCTCTGCCGCGAGCGGGGTGTCCCGTTTCACACGGATGCGGTGCAGGCGATCGGCCATGTGCCCGTGAATGTGCAGGAGATGAACATCGATATGCTCTCGTGCTCGGCGCACAAATTCCATGGGCCGCGCGGCGTCGGCTTCTTGTATGCCAGGCGCGGCATCCCGCTCACGAATATCATCGAGGGCGGCGCGCAGGAGCGCGGCAAGCGCGGCGGCACGGAGAATACTCCGGCGATCGCCGGCATGACGGCGGCACTGCGCGAGGCGGTCGACCACATGGATGAGAATATGCGCAAGGTCACACGCCTGCGTGAGACGCTCATTACAGGGCTTGAGACCATTGCGCACGCGCGGCTCAACGGCGACCGCACACAGCGCGTCCCGGGCACGGTGAACTTCTGCTTCGAGGGCATCGAGGGCGAGTCGCTGCTGCTCCTGCTCGACCGCAAGGGCATTGCTGCCTCCTCCGGCAGTGCCTGCACCTCCGGCTCGCTTGACCCCAGCCATGTGCTGCTGGCGCTCGGGCTGCCGCACGAGGTCGCACACGGCTCGCTGCGTCTGTCCGTGGGCGAATACAACACAGACGAAGAGATGGCGTACATCGTCGAAAATGTCCGTCAGGTGGTCGACTACCTGCGCAGCATCTCCCCGGTGTGGGACGAGCTGGAGACAGGTGTGCGTCCGCACCAGATCTAACAGATAACAGATTCAGATAAAGGAGGCTTTCCTATGGCATTGTACAGCGAAAAGGTCATGGACCATTTTGAAAACCCCCGCAACGTCGGCAAAATGCCCGATGCCGACGGCATCGGCGAGGTCGGCAACGCCAAGTGCGGCGACATTATGCGCATGTATATCAAGGTCCGCGACGATGTCATCACGGACGTGAAGTTCAACACCTTCGGCTGCGGCAGCGCGATCGCGTCCTCGTCGATGGCGACCGAGATGATCAAGGGCAAACCGGTCTCTGAGGCGCTGGAGCTGTCCAATAAGGCGGTCATTGAAGCGCTGGATGGCCTTCCGGCGCAGAAGATCCACTGCTCCGTGCTGGCGGAGGAGGCAGTCAAGGCGGCCGTAAAGGATTACTACGATAAAAATGGTATCGCCTATGACGCCGATCTCTTTTCGACGCATGACTGCGCCGCCTGCCACGGCGGCTGAAGCAACCAAGCTGCTTTTTTCTTTCTTCCCCCTTCTATGTTTTGCGGAAAGCACCCGACCGTTTGGCCGGGTGCTTTCTGTCTCTCGGCAGAAAAAAGCCCCGGCAGGTCTGCGGAAGCCTGCCGGGAGGATGGCGTCAGTAATAAATGCTGTTTCGCTTTGGCTTTGGTCGGAAGTGGATGCCGGACACCATGCCGAGCGCGGCGAAGGACGTGAACAGCGACGAGCCGCCGTAGCTGAAAAACGGCAGCGTGATGCCGATGACGGGCGTGATGCCGATGCACATGCCGATGTTCTCAAACGTCTGGAACGTCAAAAATGCGGCCACACCGAAGCACACGAGCGAGCCCATGTTGCTGCCCGAACGGATGCCGACCATGACGCAGCGGATGATGATGATCAGCAGCAGCACGATGACGAGGATGCAGGCGATCATGCCGAGCTCCTCACCGATGACGGCGTAGATGAAGTCGGTGTGCTTGCCGGCGAGGGCATTGGACTGACTCTGCGTGCCGTTGCCGAGCCCCGCACCGGTCCACTGGCCGGAGGCGAGAGCGATCTTGCTCTGATGCGGCTGCCAGTTGATGCCGGTGTTGGTCGGGTCGATGCTGGAGTCATAGGGCGCGAGAATGCGGTTTTTCTGATAGTCGTGCAGCACAAAGTTCCACAGCAGCGGGATCATCGCGGCGATGGCCGCAAAGCCGATGGCAAACCAGTGCAGCGCAAAGCCGGCGGCAAAGAGCATCACGAGGAAGATGGAAAAGAAGATCAGCGCCGAACCGAGGTCGGACGACACGAAGAGGATCAGGCCGAACAGCAGCACAAAGTGGACAGCCAGCTGTGCGACCGACCACACGGAGTTGAGGTCGTGGTATTCCTTCAGGTAACTGATCTGCTTTGCCAGCACGACGATAAATGTGAGCTTGACGACCTCCGTCGGCTGGATGCCGATGCCGAAAAAGCGCAGCCAGCCGGTGTTGCCGGTGTTGTCGCTCACGCCGAAGGGGATCAGCAGCAGCAAAAACAGCGCATTGAATGCGCACAGGATCTGCCATTTGTCGGCCAGAACGTCCACATCCAGCACGGTCATAGCGACAAACGCGACCACACCGAGAATGAGCGACGCGCTCTGTACAATGACATACTTGGCCGAGTGATATGACGCCGTGGCACTCGAGATGACGATGATACCGAACGTGGCGCAGATGAGACCCATCACGAGCAGGAAAATGTCCGCTCGGTGAAAAAACTCCTTTGCGTAGGACAGTGCTTTTTTCAAGATGGCCTCCTTTCCGCCAGACCGGCGATTTGAAATCGGCAATAATTATATCACAGAAAACCGCTTTACGCAACGGGCGAAACCGTGCTATAATACTTCTTCAGAATCGGAGGGATATCATGCAGGAATATCTGACCCACAGTGAAGCGGAGACCGAACAGGCTGGCGCGGATTTTGCGCGCACCCTGCCGGACGGCAAGGTCGTGGCCATGTACGGTGAGCTCGGCAGCGGCAAGACCGCCTTCGTGCGCGGGATGGCGCGCGGCATGGGGCTGACGTGCCGTGTCTCGAGCCCCACGTTCACGATCGTGAACGAATATGAGGGGCCGCGCGAGCTGATCCATTTTGATATGTATCGCCTCGGCAGCGCCGACGAGCTGTTTGACATCGGCTGGGAGGATTATGTCAACCGCGGCTCGGTCTGCGCCGTCGAATGGAGCGAGAATGTGGAGGACGCCTTTTACGGCGACGAGGTCGTTGTCCGCTTTGAAAAGCTCGGACCGACGACCCGGCGCATCATCATCACGGAAGGGAGCGGGAAATCATGCTGATCCTCGCACTGGAATCATCTGCAAAGGCGGCGTCGGCGGCGCTTTGCCGCGACGGTGTGCTTATCGCCCAGAGCCAGCAGTGCAGCGGCCTGACGCATAGCTGCACGCTGCTGCCGATGGCGGAGCAGATGCTGAAAAATACCGACACCAAACTTGCGGATGTGGACGCCATCGCCGTCGCGCGCGGGCCGGGCTCGTTTACCGGCATCCGCATCGGCGTGTCCACGGCAAAAGGGCTCGCCTGGGGCGCGCAGAAGCCCGCCATCGGTGTGTCGACGCTCGAGGCCATGGCGTATCACGGCATCGCGGCAAGGGAGGGCGCGCTCGTGTGCGCGGCCATGGACGCCCGCCGCAGCCAGATCTACAACGCGCTCTTTGAGATCCGGGACGGAAAACCGCGGCGTCTTTGTCAGGACCGTGCGATATCACTCGCGGAGCTGGGCGCGGAATTGAAAAAAATGCAGAAATCCGTTTTTCTGGTTGGCGACGGCGCGCAGCTGTGCTATAATACGTGTTTGGACATGGGCATCCCCGCAGTGCTTGCGCCGGGCAATCTGGTCGTGCAGAGTGCGTGGGGCGTGGCCATGGCCGCCTTCGGGCAGACGCCTGCCCCGGCGGAGGAGCTGCTCCCGGTCTATCTGCGCTTGTCGCAGGCCGAGCGGGAACGTCAGGCGCGGCTCGCGGCCGAGGCGGAAAAAGACTGAAAGTAAAATACGGATGCAACAAAGGAGACGACGAGATGAGTAAAGTTCACGTTTTTGACCACCCGCTGATCCAGCACAAGCTCTCGATCCTGCGCGACAAGAACACCAGCGTCAAGGAGTTCCGGGAGCTGATTTCCGAGATCGCCATGCTGATGTGTTTCGAGGCCACGCGCGACCTCCCGCTTGAGGAGATCGATGTGGAGACCCCGGTCGCCACGGCACACTGCAGGCACATCGCCGGCAAGAAGCTGGCCATCGTGCCGATCCTCCGCGCCGGCCTCGGCATGGTCGACGGCATGGTCACCATGATGCCGAACGTCAAGGTCGGTCACATCGGCCTGTTCCGCGACCCGCAGACGCTTGAGCCCGTGAAGTATTACTTCAAGATGCCGCCCGATATCGCCGAGCGCGACGTCATCATCGTCGACCCCATGCTCGCCACCGGCGGCAGCGCGTCTGCTGCGGTGAAGTTCATGAAGGAAGTCGGCTGCAAGCACATCAAGCTCATGTGCATCATTGGTGCGCCTGAGGGCGTGCAGGTGATGCAGACCGAGCACCCGGACGTGGACATCTACGTCGCGGCGCTCGACGATCACCTCAACGAGCACGGTTACATCGTCCCCGGTCTCGGTGACGCGGGCGACCGTATCTTCGGCACGAAGTGATCCGCTCCTGTTGATCCCATAAGCAAACACCCGGTATTGGGCTTTCCAATACCGGGTGTTTTTATTCCCTTATTGCAGATTCAGGTGCTTGCGCAGCATGCCGTGCGTGAGGAAGAAAAAGCCCGCACAAAACGCCAGCGCGCCGGCACATCCGCAGCCGAGCAGGATGTACATGCTCTTGAGCAGCGGCATCGCGGTCATGGCCGGGAGCGGCTGCGCGCCGAGCCCGAAGAGGAGCCCGAAGATCAGCGTCAGCAGCATCCGCGTGCCGATCCAGAGCACGAAGAAGAACACGACGGACATGAGCCCCTTGTTCTTCTTGAAGCTCTGCCCGATCGCCATGGCGGCATACGTCATCAGGCACAGCGCGACGCAGCACAGCAGCAGGAACGCGACGAACTCGATGATAAGCCCCGCGCTCTGTGCGCCGGTCATGGGCATACCGAACGTGTAGGTGACCTGAAAGCGGACCGCATTCTGATACGAGCCGAAGCGGCCCGTCACCAGCAGACCGAGCGCATCGACGGCGAGCGCACCGAGAAACCATACGACCGAGACGATCAGCTTCGAGCAGATCAGCTCCGTCGTCGAGACCGGCAGCGTGAACATCAGGTATCCCTCATCGGTCATGAGGTTGCGGTAAAAGCGCAGGATCATCAGCACGACTGTCGTCACGACGGCGGCGATGAGCGCCAGCGAGAACACGAACGACACGAGCGAGCCGAGGATGCTGATCCAGATATTCGACTGGTTTTCACACAGGCGGGTGATCAGCCCCGTGAACAGACCGAGCACCGGCACGGCCGCATAGACCGGCAGGATGATGCGCGCCGTGGCGCGAAAATCCTGCTTCAACAGTTTTCCTAACATCTGAATACCTCCCGGAACACAGCGTCCACCGATTTGCCCTCCTTGGCGCGCAGGTCATCCGCCGACGACTGCAGCAGCAGATGCCCGCGGCTGAGAAACGCCACGTCGTCGAGAATGTGCTCCACGTCCGCGATCAGGTGTGTGGAGATGACGACGGCGGCCTCGGGGTTGTAGTTGGAGATGATGGTGCTGAGAATGTAGTCGCGCGTCGCTGGGTCGACGCCGCCGATCGGCTCGTCGAGCAGATAGAGCTTTGCCTTGCGGCTCATGACGAGGATGAGCTGCACCTTTTCGCGCGTGCCCTTGGACATCTGCTTGATCTGCTGCTTCGGCTGGATGCCGAGCCGCTGCATCATCTGCACGGCGGCGGCGCGGTCAAAGTCGTCATAGAAGTCACCGAAAAAGTCCAGCAGCTGCAGCGCAGTCATCCAGTCGGCAAAATAGGTGCGCTCCGGCAGGTAGGAGACGATCTTCTTCGTGCCCTTGCTCGGCGCCATGCCGTCGATGAGGATTTCCCCGGCATCCGGCGTCAGCAGACCGTTTGCCAGCTTGATGAGCGTGCTCTTGCCGCTCCCGTTCGGGCCGAGCAGACCGACGATGCGCCCCGGCTCGATCGCGAGATCCACGCGGTCGAGTGCCGGCTCTGCGCCGTAGCTCTTGCACAGCCCTCTGCATTCGAGAATTGCCATGTTTGTTAGTCCTCCTTTGCCTGCTGCAGATCCTGCCGCAGCAGCTCGAGCGCCTGCGCCCGGTCGTAGCCGAGCTGCGCCAGCGCCTGCCAGAATGCGTCGATGCCGGCCTGTGCCAGCCGACGCTTTTCCCGTTCGATGCGCGCGATGTCCTCCGTCACGGTGCGCCCGGCCGTGCGCTGCGTCCGGATGAGCTCCAGCCGCTCCAGCTCGGCGAACGCGCGCTGCATCGTGTTCGGGTTCACACCGGCGTCGGCTGCAAATTCACGCACCGACGGCAGCCTGCCGCCCGGCGGAAACTGACCGAGTATGATCGCGCGGGCGATCTGATCCACGAGCTGCGTGTAGACAGGCGCGTCATTGCGAATGTTCCAGTTCATGGTGCGCCTCCTATCCGAAATGCGTATCACTGTATTAAGCGATTAAGACAATAACACAATAATGCTGTGCAGTCAAGCAAGAATTTGTGAAGAAAATGTAAAAACGCCCGCAGCGGCTGCTGCGGGCGTAACATATGTAGCAAAGGGTGGGTTCAGCGCTCGATCTCTTCTTCACAGGCGTTTGTCTGGATGACCGGTACGGCACGGCGCTGTGCGAGCAGACCGGGCAGGATGGAGGCCAGACTGCCGCAGAGAATGCACACGATGCCGGCGAGCATATTGCCGGGGATGGCCTCGTGCAGGATGAGAAACGCAAGCAGCGGCGCGAGCGCGGGCTTAAAGAAGAACACGAGCGATGTCGTCTGCGCGCTCGTGACCTCCATCGACAGGAAGTAGCACGTAAAGCCGATGCCGGTCACGCCGATGTAGATATAGAGGACGATCGGCAGATTTGCCGCCGTGTAGCCCGTGAGAAAGGGGATGTTCGCAAAGGTGTCCAGACCGGCGGCGGTCAGCGCGGCGGAGACGGAGGGGATATGCGTCAGCGCGGCGAGCGCCATCATTTCGGCCGCGCCGAGCAGAAAGCTGAAGCACGACACGACAAGACCGCCGAAGCGCGCGCACTGCCGTTTGCCGCACACGCCATAGAGCGCGAACAGCAGCGTGCCCAGCAGGATGTACGTCACACCGAGCGCGTCGAGCTTCAGATGCCACGGCTGGATGATGAGCACGATGCCGATCACGTCGAGCGCAAGACCCAGGAGCTGATTTTTGGAGATTTTCTCCCGCAGCAGCAAAAACGCAAACAGCGTCACGAACACGGGGTTGCTCGAAAACAGCACGCCGACGACTGACGCCTGCACGCGTGTGACGGCGAGCTGATACAGCGACATGCTCACAGCGATGCCCATCAGTCCCAGCAGTGCAAACGTGCCGAGCGCTCTGCCGTCGAGCGACAGACGGCGCTTTTTCAGCTCACGCACGGCCAGCGGCACGAGCACCAGCCCGCCGACCAGAAAGCGGCTGAAGTTGAGCTGGATGGGGTTTAATTGTCCGGCAATACACTTGAGCGCGACCTCCATGCTGGAAAACAGCAGCGTCGTGATCAGGATGTAAAGATATCCGCGTTTCATATCCGCACCTTCTTTTTTGGTTTCACAGATGTTTTTCGTTGTAACATCATTTTGGCCGCTTGTCAAGCGGTATCAGCGCGGCAGACGGCCGGCATTGCGCTCCCAGAACACACCGTCGGCATAGCCCTGAATGGCAGGGTTATCGGCTGCCATTTCCAGCCGCTTTTCCGCCCATGCGCAGTATTGCTCGCTGCGCTCAATGGCGACGAAGCGGCGGCCGAGTTTGCGCGCCGTCACAGCCGTAGAGCCGGACCCGGCAAAGGGGTCGAGCACGATGCCGCCGGGATCTGAGCTCGCGAGGATGAGCTTTGCCAGCAGCTTCTCCGGCTTTTGTGTCGGGTGGGCGGTGTTTTCCGGCATCGACCAGTAGGGCACGGAGATGTCATCCCAGAAGTTTGACGGGCACGTGTTGCGGAATTTCCCGTCGGGCGTATCCTCCCAGTCCTTCGGCCGGCCTGCGGCGCGATAGGGCGCGCGCACGCGCCGGCGCATCTTCACGGCGTCGACGTGGAACGTATAGTCATCCGTGCGCGTGGCAAACCAGATGTCCTCCATGCCGTTTTTCCAGTTATGCTGTGCCCCACGGCCCTTTTCCCGCTGCCATGTGATGCGGTTTTGCAGCCGGAAATACTCCTTGAGCGTCAGGCCGATGATCGGGCTCGAGCGCCAGTCACAGCAGACGTAGATCGAAGCATTCGGCTTGAGCAGCGGCAGCAGCAGCTCGATCCATGTGCGGGTGAAGGCGGCGTAGTTGGCGTCCGTCATGCGGCGGAAGGCGCCGCCGGCGAATTCCTTCGTGAGGTTGTACGGCGGGTCGACGATCAGCAGGTCAGCAAAGCCGCGCGGCAGGTGTGGTGCGACCTGAAACGTGTCGCCGCAGATGGTGCGGTCACACACGGCGTTGAGCGGGACATCCTGCGCAACACGCAGGCAGCGCGCGAGATATTCCGGTGCGTCCTGCGGCAGGAAGTCGATTGTCTTGTTGCGTTCGGCTTTCATGGCGTCACCTCGCTGTAAAAAAAGAAAGGACCCAATCTGAAAAGATTGAGTCCTCTTTTTGTGGCGGAGAAGGAGGGATTCGAACCCTCGATACCCTTGTGGGGTATACACGATTTCCAATCGTGCGCGCTCGACCAGGCTACGCGACTTCTCCACG
>JABLTN010059885.1_pt1 | contig 19035 bp, 8 predicted proteins | sample 7160141 | NCBI WGS metagenome assembly JABLTN01 (sample SAMN14651226, study PRJNA627086) | human gut metagenome | isolation source: feces | host: Homo sapiens | reverse complement strand
ATGTTACAGTTGTAGATATTAACGTATGGACCCCAGATAGAGATTCCATCGGTGTTATGCGATGCCTTTCCCTTGCCAGCTTCAGATGAAGGTTCGCTGATAATCAGATCATGGATGGTAGCATGGCTAGCCTTACCGCTGTTGCTGATGGTGATGTTTACACCCGGAGTATTCTGAATCTTGAAGTTGCGGAGCAGGAAACGCTTGCCCTGCTCGAAGCGGATCATTGCACCAGGATTGAAGGTTTCGCCATTCTCTCTTGCAAGCCACCAACGTGCACCCTGACCGTCGATGACTGAAGTTTCACCTTCACCCTCGATAACAATGTCGGTAACGTTCTTACCCTTGTTCTTTCCGCCGATGAAGACAGTCTTTGTGTTAGGAGCCTTGCCGTATTCCACGAGCTTCAATGTGGCACCTGCGCTGAGGTGAAGGATGGTCTTCGCCTTGATGCTGAGTACCTCGGTCTTGCTTGTCATCTGGTCTGCACTACCAAACATCCATGTACCGGCAGGAATCACGACCATACCGCCAGTTGAAGGCACAGCATCAAGTGCTTTCTGGATAGCCTTGGTGTTGTCTTCTGCCGTAGTAGAAGCACCATAATCCTTGATATTAAATGTGTTTGCCGAAGTGATGGCAGGCAACTGTGGCAGTTCTACGGCAGTCCATCCTTCAGGAGTGTTCTGTGCGTTCTGCTCGGCTGTGATACCAGCGAAAGTTTGTGCTTTAGTGAACATTGGCAGAGCCATGAGCGCAGCAAGCACGACTGTCTTAATGATTGATTTCTTCATTTCTTCTTAGGTTTATTTATTTTATTATTTTTGTATTCTATAAGATTTTCTGCAAAGTTACGACATTTTTGCTTACCGCATGAAGATAGTGAGCGAAAAAGTACGAAAACGATTACGTATACCTTGCCGATAGAACCAAAAGAAAGACCGTATCCATCAGGAATTATCTCCCTAGAATACGGTCTTAAACCTAATGATTAACGTATGTCTTGATAGGTTTTCTTATCAACATAATGACTTTGATTAGTAACCAGGATTCTGGTCGGCTAATGTCAGTTGGTCATTGGCATCAATTGCTGCCTGTGGGATAGGGCGAAGAAGCTTCTTGCCGATATACTGGGCAGCCTTGTCTCCCATCTCGTGGTTATACTTGGTGCAACGCTCTACCAGAGTCTGGGTTCTGCGAAGATCCATCCAACGAGCCTCATTACCGAAGTTCTCGCATGCATTCTCATCAAGGATGTCATCGATAGTGATAGTTCCTGTAAGTGCAGAAAGACCAGCGCGCTGGTGAACCTCATTGAGTCGTGCCAATGCCTTAGGATTATCACCAGCCTTCAGATAAGCCTCAGCTGCTACGAGATACATCTCTGGCAAAGTGATGATATGGATGTCGCGATAGCAGGTGTTCTTCTCTGTGGTAGCAGTCTGACAGTCATCAAATTTCTTGCAAGGACTTGAACCACATACTAGCGACTGGTTGTCATAGTATTCCATATCTTTGCCATTCATATTCTGTGCTTCCTTGGTTTGTGAATCCATAGGAATGCGATAGGTATTCGTTCTGTTTGTTGGGTCTTTAGCCTTCCATGAATCAAAGTCGGCATCAGTCTCATACCATGCAGAATAGTATCGCGTTACTGGCTTACCTACCAGACTCTCACCATTCTTGTACCAGGTCCAGTAACCGGTATTTGCAGCATTTCCCTTGTTCATATCCGGCAACTCCTTCATGAAGGTAGCATCGTAACGCTGGTCGCCCTTTTTGAAGCAATGCAAGGCATAGAGGGTTGGTACATAGCTGGAGGTTGTAGCCTTGATAGGATCTTCGTTTCCACCCAGATAGTTGCAGTAGTAACCGCTCCATTCTGTACCACCTGATGTTGTATTGTTGGCTGTAGCCAGATCATACTCTACATCCCAAAGGAACTCTGCGTTGTCATCGCCAGAACCATCTGCCTTCCAAAGGTCGGCAAATGGGGTAGTCAGTCTTCTGCCCGCAATCACCTCATCGGCAAGGGTTGCTGCCTTGGAGAAGTATTCCTGCTTGTTGAGGTCCCATGCAGCAGAAAGGTAGGTCTTGGCAAGGATAGCCTTGGCTGTTTCCTGGCTGATTCTGCCGCCACCCTTGGTAGCTGTAGAAGCCTGGAGCACATTCTTGCCGATAACATCTTCGAGTTCGCTGATGATATAGGCATATACATCTGCAGCAGAAGACTTCGGATATCCTGTGCCTGTTGTGGTAAGGAAGTCCTTCATGATAGGCACACCACCGAAGTTGTTTACCAGGAGATAATACTCGTAAGCAGCCAATACACGGGCTTCGCCTACAAGCTGCCCCTTAGTCTTTTCATCAACTTGGGCTGTCTGTGCATAATATGACACAGAGTTGGCTGCACGGATACCTGAATAGAGGTAAGTATAGAGATCCGTTATATCTTCATTTTCTGGAGTCAGAATCTCGTAAGTGTTCAATGCCTCGTTCATCTTGTTACGACCATCGGCATACATATCTGTACCTGCTGAGAAACAGCTTGTGAACAGAGGAGCTGCATAAACGTTTTGCAGATGCTGATAAGCATCATTGACGAGGCTGTTGAATCCCTCTTTTGTTGCAAATGTTTGCTTATCAGTTACATTCGACTTGTTGCTCGCATCCAGGAAGTCGCTGCAACTTGTCATGGTTCCCATGCAGCAGGCCGCCAATGCTACGCTATATAATATCTTTTTCATAATTGTTTACTTCATTTAATGAGATTAGAACTTAAGATTTACACCAAACTGGTAGGTTACAGATGATGGACCGCCATTCTGCAGATTCTGTGATGCCCACTCTGGGTCGAAGCCCTTATAGTTGGTGAAGCAGAATGGGTTCAGAACGTTTACATAAACACGGAGATTTCTGATACCAGCCTTGCTAACTACGCTCTTAGGCAATGTGTAACCCAGGGTAATGTTCTTAACCTTGGTGAAAGAGGTCTTCTGATACTGGAAGCCTTCTCCCTTGGCTGAACCCTTGTCGCCGAAGTAACCACCGGCAGATGCATCGCTGTTGGTTGGATAAGGATACTTTCCGTAGTGGGTCTCTGTGGCGGTTGTAATCTCACCTGTCGCATGATCGATGATTGGTGCTCCCTTTGGTATGTAGTAATCCAACTTCATGTGGGCATTACCACGGTCGCCATACTTCATATACTTCTCATGGAAGTAGCTGCGTGACCAGAATCCGCTCTTGGTATAGAACATGATGGAGAAGTCGAAACCCTTGAAGTAAACATTGGTAGAGAAACTACCTGTCCAGCGAGGATCGGTACAACCATAAATCTGCTTATCGTTGTCGTCAATCTTACCGTCATCGTTCCAGTCGTTTACTGCCATCTGACCTTCATACCACTTATACTTAGTGCCATACTTCTCGTAGAATTCCTTCAGGGTATAATGCTTGTCACCATTCATGGTGTGCATGGTTACACCCTTGTCGGTGATGACATCGGTATGGGTATAGTCACGGAGTACATTCAGTGGTTCGCCGATAAACCAGTTGTTGGCTACCTCATCAACCTTACCATTACTCAACTCCTTAATCTTGTTCCAGTTGCGGGCAAAGTTCACGTTGGCACTCCAAGAGAAATCCTTCTTGTTAATAATGTTGAACTGCAAGCCCAACTCGATACCTCTGTTCTGGACAGAACCTACATTGAAGGTTGAAGTCTTCTCACCAGTTTCGATAGGCACTGAACGTGACATAATCTGACCATCAGAAAGACGGTTATAGAAGTCGGCTGTTACATTGATGCGGTTCTTCAGGAAACTCAGGTCGAGACCGAGGTCAAACTCTTTAACCTTCTCCCAAATGAGGGCTGTGTTCACCAATCCGTTAGGATGATAACCTTGTACCTCTTTGCCGTCAATGGTTACATAAGATGGACCTGTAGCAGAAGCGATAGTTACATAGTCACCCACATTGTTGTTACCTGTAACACCGTATGAAAGACGGAGTTTAGCATTATCAAGCCAGTTGTTGAACTGCTTCATCCAAGCTTCATCTGAGATACGCCATGCTGCAGCTACAGAAGGGAACCAGCCCCATCGGTTGCCGTCTGCGAAGCGTGAACTGCCATCGGTACGGAGTGTAGCTGTAGCCATGTAACGGCCCTTGTAGGAATAGTTGGCACGGAAAGCGAATGACTCCAGTGATGACTCAGTATAAGAACTTGAGAGCGTCTTGTCGCCGCTGGCTGTTCCCAGGTTGTGGAATGTAGTGTGGTCGCTAGCGATTCCCTTGCCTTCCTCATACTGGTATTCTGTATTGCTCTTATAGAGTGAGAACAATGCCATAGCACCAACAGTGTGGTCGCCAAATGTGCGGTTGTAGTCAAACTGGTTGTCCCAAGTCCAGTCTACACGGGTAGTATTGGCTACTGAACCAAAGTTGGTCTTGTTCTTCTGGTAGTAAGTAGAACCTACATCATTACCCTCGTTCAGACCTGTTGCGTAGAAGATGCCCTGGCGCTTGTGAGAGTAGTTAGGAGAGAAGGTGGTTGTAAACTTCAATCCCTTGATGATGTTGGCACGCAGGTAGAAGTTACCCATCAGTCGGTACATCTTGGTCTCATTGGTGTAGTTGCCGTCATTCAAATCGATGAGTGGGTTATATGTAGATGTAAACTGTGCATCTGAACCAAAGGCTGCCTTTGCTCCCGGGTTAGGAATCAGGTTGCCATCTGCATCTGTTGGAGATACGAATGGGTTAAAATAGAATGCATTCACGTATGGAGAATAAGTACCATCAGTACATACATCCTGGGTGCGGCTCATTGACATGTTGGTAGAGAAACCTGCCTCGAATATCTTGGAGAGCTTGGCATCCATTGCTCCCTTGAAGTTAAAACGCTCATAGTCGTTGCCTTTGAATACGTTCTCTTCTCCCTGATAACCCATACCTACACGGTAGTTGATCTTGTCTGTAGCACCGGCAGCACTGATAAAGTGGTTCTGCTGGGCGGCAGTGCGGGTAACCATCTTCTTCCAGTCGTAACCGTCGAAACTTGGATCCATCATCAGGTCATAAAGTTTGGAGTCTTTGTAGCTAGTTGCTCCCTTGCGGGTCAGGAAAGCTGAATTCAAGTCGGTATCCTTGATGATGTAGTGTGGATGTCCATCAGCATCTACACCTTTGCGGCTAGAACCATCGTAGCTCTTACCATCGAGCGTGGTATATCTGGCAAAACGATAATCCATAAACTCGTTGGCATCCATAAACTCAGGCATGCGCGCCAACTTCTTGATACCATAATATCCGTCATAAGAGATGGTTGCCTTCTGTGCCTTGTCTGCACCCTTGCTGCCCTTGGTGGTAATCATGATGACACCGGCAGAGGCACGGGAACCATAGATGGCGGTAGAAGATGCATCTTTCAATACGTCGATGCGGTCGATATCATCAGGATTCAGGAAGTCCATGTTGTCGCAAACTACACCATCGATAACATACAATGGCTGTGCCTGCTTGTTGATAGAAGCCTGTCCACGAACCTGAATATTGAAGCCTGCACCTGCGCGGCTACCAGACTGGGTGATGTTGACACCAGGAACAGAACCCTGCAGAGACTCTGCAAGATTGGTAGTACCACGAGCGGCTATCTTTTCAGAGTTGACAGATGCGATAGAACCAGTTACGTCGCGTTTACGCATAGTACCATAACCAACGACAACGACCTCGTCAAGGGCTGCATTGTCATCTTCAAGTACGATGTTCCATGTTTTCTGACTTCCTACTTTTACTTTCTTAGGCTTGCAGCCGATGTAGCTGAAAGTCAAGACCGCATTAGGGTCTGCGTTCTGGATGGTAAACTTACCGTCAAGGTCGGTGATGCCACCTGCTTTACCATTCTGGTCAGTAATGGTTACACCAATCATTGGGTCGCCATTAGCATCCTTAACGGTACCTTGGATTGTTTTCTGCGCAAAGGCGAGGAAACAAACCGAACTCAAGGTCAGTGCCATGCTGGCACGTTTCAGTTGTTGATACATAACGATGTTTGTTTTGTAGGTTATTATTATATCTTGTTAAGTTTCTCTGGTCTAATTGAACTTACTAGCGATTAGTTGTTGTCGTGTTTAATTCTCAATAGATCATAAGGAATCTTCGATTTTTGGTTATAATCTTAGATTTCTGCTACAAAGGTAATTAAAATTTTTAAATGTTGAATAAAATAAACGAAAAATCTAACGTAAACGTTTTCGGAAGTGTTGGTTTTACAATATAGCCTTTAATGGTGTTGATTCTGGCTTGCAAGTGAGGCTTATTTGATGGGGGCAGGAGGTAGCCGGTATTACGTCACGACGTATCTGTTGCTGCGTCGTGACGTAATTTCAGCAGCCCATGGTAAGCGGAGTCGCTTACCATGGGGCGTGGCAATAGGTGACAATAGGTGATAATAAAAATACCGCTTATTTCCACCCGTTATTCATTTATAATCAGAGAGTTATAGCATGAGTGGCAGATGTGACAACAGAATCGAAGAAAAAACGGTTCAATAAATTCGGGCTTTGAAGTAAGACGATGAAACCATGCACTTCATAGCATGAGTTCTTACGTTTCATAGAGTCGCTACATACCGCTGTGCTGGCACCCAAATATGGCTGCGCTGGCTTGTAGATTCGACTGCGTTGGCTTGTAGATTCGACTGCGTTGGCTTGAAGAGGTGTATTCGTAGCTCGAATGAGGCACTTTATTTGATAGAATGTAGCGGCTGAGTTGGCTGAATGAAACGTCTCTTTGGGTTCAAGGAGACGTCTCTTTTAGTTTAAAGAGATAGTTTCTTAGGTTGAAGGAGACAGCTTCTCGAAGGTTGCCACTAGGCTCAGCAGCTCTGCCGAGCCTAGTCAGCAGCTCTGCCGAGCCTAGTGACAACACCTTTTAATCGTACAACTACAACCCTTATAGTCGTACAACCATACACCCTTTAGTTGTACGACCATACACCCTATAGTTGTACGACCATACACCCTTTAGTTGTACAACTATAACCCATTTAGTTGTACGACTATAACCCATTTAGTTGTACGACTATAACCCATTTAGTTGTACAACCATAAACGCAAGCCCGTCAGGCGTTCCTTTTTACGTCTAGCGGGCTTGCGTTTTTTTACTTTCTGAACTTTTTGCAAGTGGTTTAAGAACGGGCTGAAGGCCCAAAAGCTCCTAGCCCAGGGCGTGTGGGGCAGAATTTGCGAAAGTTTTGTTAATTATGTTGTTCCAATTTCTTAATCTCTTCAATAGATAAGTCAGTGGATTTTGCAATGACGTCTATTGGAGTATTGTATGCCAACAACTTCAAAGCAACCTTTTTACTTACCTTTTTCCTCTCTTCTTCGTATCCTTTTTTATAGGCTTTCTCCACAGCATGCTTATATACTGCATAATTGTCCCACATGACCATCATGCTGTTGTCATATTTCTCCTGTTCCTCTTTGGTTAGGGTTTTGAGTCAGCGTATTCAGCCAATTTCTTGAATATCTTATCAAGAGCTTCGCAAGGGAATTGTTCTACTATCTCCATATATTTCAATTTATAAATCCAACAATCTGAAAACGTAGTACACGTTTAGAATACCTTAATTATTTTGTTTCAATTTCTTGATTTCATCAATAGATAGGCCAGTGAGATCGGCAATATCATCTAATGGATAATTGCGCGCCAACAACTTCAAAGCAATCTTTTTAATTCCTTTCTCTTCTGCATGCTTATATACCGCATAATTGTCCCACATGACCATCATGCTGTTATCGTATTTCTCCTGTTCCTCTTTGGTCAGGCTCTTGGAGTCGGCGATTTCTGCCAGTCTCTTGAATATCTTATGCTGAGCCTCGAAAGGCATTTTTTCCAAAGTCTCCATATGCTTCAAATTATAAATCCAACAATCTAAAAACGTAGTACACTCTTCCTTAGGTACTATCGCTGCAAAGATACGCTTTTCTTTCGTAACTTCCAAGAAATTAGCTGTAAAAATGAGATAGAGAATAGGAGAAAGTAAAAAAAGGTGCAATGCCCGATTTTTGATGAGGACATTGCACCTTTAATTATATTAATTTATTTATCTGTCGGATGTAAGTACTATTACTGTACTATCCAGCGTGGGTCACCGAAGGTACCATACTTACTCTGGTATTTGTCTTGGATAGTGAAATCACCTGTTGAAGGTGATACCCAAAGTTCAGCAGATGAAATATCTGCAGGATCACCAATCTGCAACTTTGACTTCCAAGTGTATTCTTTGGTATAATATACATCAACGAATGGAGCGTTCTTGTAACTTGTTGCTGTAGCATCTGTCAATGCAGCACTCTGACCGATGAGGGTGTTGCTTACGTTAGGAACAATATTGTTGTTCTTGTTGGTATCGATGAGATACTTACCGCCCACAACAGCGTCATACAAAGTACAGTGGTCTACATTCACCTTTGTCATACTGTTGGCTACAGCAATCATAGGACCACCTGAGAGGTTTGCGATGGTAGAGTTGGTGAGGTTTACTTCACCCAGCTGTGCTTCCGGTGTATCCTTGCCTGCTGCCAACACACCGTAAGAACCAATCTTGTTAATCTGGCAGTCTTTGAAGTTGATGCTGTTGATGGCAGGTTTTATTCCCTTCTGCAGACGGATGATACCACGGGTATTCTTGATGTTACACTTGTCGAACTGAATAGAACCGATGTTATCGTCTGTGTTCAAGTTGATGATGTAGTCTGCGCTGTTGTCCTTGTTCTCCAAGTTAAGGTTGTAGAAACGGATGAGGTCTTTAGCGCCCTCAATCTTGATTTCCTTTATCTTCCATGTAGAAACGGCGCCAGATGCTCCCCAGAAGTAGATGCTCTTGATGTTGGCTGGGATAGTGAGTCCCTTCTGTTCGCCTGTTTCAGAACTTGTCATCTGGTAAGTTGCATTCTTTGGCATCACAATGACAACCTTGTCTGATGTAGCTTCCTTCAAGATGGTACCCAAGTCCTCACCCTCGGCAAGAGTCATGACATCATAGCCTTCTGGGTAAGCTTCTGTAGTCTTGAATGAGTAAGTACCTCTCAGGTTCTCCTTGTTCCACAACTTCACCTTGTATGAAGAGTTAGCCTTCAAGCCAGTGATGGTCAGCTTACCGGCTGCTACGTCCTCGGCAGTGAAGTCAACCTTGGTAGAATCTTCTGAACTCTTGTAATAGTAAACTGCATCGATGGTCTTACCAGCAATGAAGCTGACGGTAGCAGTGCTTGATGTTACATCAACGCCTGTGATAATCTGTTCTGCCTTGGTCTTGAACTTAAACTCATCCAAGTATCTCCAGTTAGAAGACTTTCCGTCTAAACTGCGGCCCTTTATACGGATGTAGTACTCTGTGTTTCCATCCAGATTGTAGATGCTGTCAGGAGTATCTACAAATGAAGAGTCAACAACGCTATGTTCGGTGCCGCCCATAGGAATATCGTTGTAGAGAGAGTCTGTACTGTACTCAACGATGTAATAGTCAGTGTTTGGCATCTTCTTGAAGCTCACCTCAGCACGGTCGTCCAGAGGAGTAACCGAAAGTTCGATAGAGTGGAACAAGCGGTCGTAGCTAGCGTCAACACTCCAGTCATTGTCATCGGTACAAGATGTCAATGAGGCAAATCCCAGGAGCATGAATGCTCCAGAGATTGCGCTTTTATTAATTTTAGATAAATTCATTATTATTCAAATTTTATCTTTTATTAGAATGTTTGATGAATTGCTTTTCTATAGCAATCGCTTATTAATAACCATAAGAATTACTCAACTTGCCCTGTGAATCGGCGATACTTGATGTCGCAATAGGGAAGAGGTAGCGATTCTTTACAGTTGTATTGAGATATGAACTGATGAATGGCAGTTTACCTTTCAGATTCTTCTGGTCTTTATCGGTTACCTCAGCACCCCACCAGGTTACACTCTCGTAGCCAGCAGTGTTCTCAGGAGCCTCATACCAGCATACAGAATTCATATCAATCTTTTCATCTGTAGCAGTCTTGATGGTCTTGTAATAGAGCTTAGTAGGATACTCATTGAGCTGAGCCTCGTAATCAGCCTTGAACTGGTCAATCTTCTTGCTCAGGAGGTTCCAGCGCTCCAACTCATATTTACGTACGCACTCACCGGCAAACTCCCAGGCGTTCTCGTCAACGATGGCATTGAAGAATGCATCCTTGTCTGAAGAAATACCTGCAACGTATGCCTTAGCTTCAGCCTTGTTGGCATCAGCGAAAGCACGCTCATGTACCATGCCGAGAGCATCGCGGGCACTCAAACCATTCACGCCACCTGTGGTAGCATCAGGATTGCCGTTAAGCTCGTTCATTACTTCTGCGTACATCAAGAGAACCTGAGAGTAGCGGAGTGTAACGAAGTTGATACCTGTACAAACCTTTTCTGTACTACCCAGGGCAGCCTGGCGCCATTCCTCGCTCATCTTACGGATATCCCACTTACCGCAGTAGATACCGAATGGTGAGTTCTTGTCGAATGCCTCTTTCATTACACCATCAGTCTCCTTCAGGGTGTAAGGAGCACAGGTTACGTCACGACGCTGGTCCTTGTGGTCGTATGACCAGAAGAGAGGAGCAGTCATCTTAACCTTACCAGATGAGTTCCCCTTCTTACCGTAGCGTGAAGAAGAGCCATTGATGCGAACACCGATGGTATAGCCTAACTCACCACTTCTGTTAACACCCAGTGCTACCTCGAAGAGGTTCTCGTAGTACTTGTCATCAAGCTTGTTCTGGTTGATGAGATACCACTCGTTCTCATAGCTTGGGTTCAACTGGTGAATGCCCTTGCCGATGATTTCGTTGAGGTGAGTCTGTGCCAACTGATAATACTTGGTACGCTCAGCTGCACCTGGACGCTGTGTAGGATAGGTTGGGGCGCTATTCTCTGTAGCAGTCTCATATCCGTCTTTCTGACTTTCGCGGATAGCCCATCCTGCACGCTGCAAGGCAATCTGTGCGAGCAAGCCGTGAGCATAGCCCTTGGTGATGCGCTCTGTGGTATATGAGTTCTCTCCAACCCAGCAAAGGTCTGGGATAGCTCGCTCCAACTCTACGATCATGCTGTCCATGATTTCATCACGGTCGGTCTTGCCTACGTAGATGTTGTTCAAGTCAGTCTTGGTTCCTTCCAGCTTCATTGGCACGTCACCGAAGTTTCTTACCAAATTGAAGTAGAGGAGTGCTCTTACTGTGATCGCCTCTGCACGGTAGCGATGCATCAGTTTGATGTTGCTCTTGGTTTCATTGCCACTCTGTGTGTCGAAGTTGTTTACGAGCTCGATTACATTGTTGCTGTATTCGATACCCTCGTAAAGCTTGTCCCAGGTGGTCTGAAGCTTAGACCAGCTACCTGCTACCATGTTGAAGTTGCAAGCACCACGCTCACTGTTGGTCTGTGATGTGGTAGATGCGTCCTGACCATCTATCAGCTCAATATCAGAGTTGGTACCGAGGGTGATAGCCATCAACTGGCCGTAGATACCCTCTTCTGTCAGTTCACCGTATGCCTTGTTCAAAACAAGACTTGTATAGTATGGTGAAGTTGCTACCGCATCAGGAGTGTGCTCCGAGGGTGACTGCTGGTCGAGGAAGTCACTGCATGATGTTGTTGTACCGAGCAACAATCCGCTTATCAATAATGCTTTAAAAATATTCTTATTCTTCATTGTTATATCCTCCTTGAATTAGAATGAAACGTTCACACCAAATACGAATGAGCGGCTCTTTGGATAAGCTGCATAGTCGATACCTGGGCACATTGGATTCTTCTTAGAACTTGTATCTGTCTCTGGATCAGAGCCTGAATAGCCTGTGATGGTTAACAGGTTGTAGGCTGTTGCATAGAAACGTACATTGCTCAAATATACCTTCTTGATAAGGTTCTTTGGCAAGGTGTAGCCCAATGTCAATGTCTGCAAACGGAGGAACGAACCATCCTCTACAGCATAGTCTGTGATAGCCATTGTACCTGTTATACAAGGATTGAATATACTTGCGTTAGCATTGATTGCATTCAGGGTGTTATAGATGTTCTCGATACTACCATACTGAGCAATGACAGTTGAAGAAGGCTTTGTCAGATTGACACCTGTGGCTGGATCAACGCATGTGTAGCGGTTGATGAAGTCGTTGTTCAGGTTGTAACCCTTGCGGGAACCCTGGTAGAAACTTGAAGCCAGCTTGGTACCATTCACAATCTTGTTGCCGAATGAGTAGTTGCAGAATACAGATGCATCGAAGCCATGGAAGGTTGCGTTGAAACCGAAACCGCCAGTCCAAGGTGCGATGGTGTTACCCAAGCGCTGCTTGATAGCCTTGCCGTTCTCGTCTGCCTCCAACTTGATGGCACCTGGAGCCAATGTTCCACCGATTGTACCTACGGTATTGGCGATGCTGGCATCTGCCAACTCCCATGCAGTACCGTTCCACTTTAAGTCGCCTGTGCCGGTCTCTGGGTTGTAAACTGTGTAGAAACCGTTCATCTTGTAACCCCAAACCTCACCGAGTCGGCCACCTTCTACGAGGCGGAAGTTCTGGTTGTCATTGCAGAGTGAACCTGCCCACTTATACTCCTGGAACTCAGCCTGGCTGTTCAACTTGTCAATCTTGTTGCGGTTGTAAGAGATGTTGCCAGTGAAACCGAGTGTGAAGTCCTTCTTGTTGATGATATCAGCATTGATGGTGAACTCGAAACCCTTGTTGGATGTCTGACCGAAGTTCTGATACTGATAAGCATATCCCGAAATAGATGGGATATTGGTCTGCATCAGCAAGTCCTTGGTTGTATTCCAGTAGAAGTCAAGGGTACCATTGATACGGCTGTTGAAGAAGCCGAAGTCGAGACCGAGGTCACGGGTGATGGTTGTCTCCCACTTCAAGTTTGGATTAGATAAAGTCTTGTGCTCCAGCATAGTAGAGAAATTGCCATCGAAGAATGGCAACTTTGCTGTTGCATCAGACAATGAATAGGTTGCATCAATCAAACCGCTCTTGATACGGTTGTTTCCTGCAGTACCGTAAGAGAGACGGAACTTCAAGTTTGACAACCAGCTGGCTGTACTCTTCATGAATTCCTCCTCGCTTACACGCCATGCGAAGGCTGCTGATGGGAAGTAACCCCAACGGTTGCCTGCTGCAAACTTAGAAGATGCATCGGCACGGAGGGTAGCTGTGAAGAGATATTTCTCTGCATAAGAGTAGTTGATACGGCCGAAGTAAGACAAGAGGTTGTCCTTACGGCTGATGGTGTTATCATTAGGGAGAGCTGTACCAGCTGCCTGGTTAGCCAAAGCTTCCTTGACACTGAAGGTGATAGGGAAGGCTACGGTTGTAGATGTGTAGCTCTCATCCTGTGATGACGACCACTCCTGACCTACGAGTACATTGAGTTTATCACCTCTCAGGAGGGCGTTCTTTGTATCGTATGTCAAGGTATTGGCATTACGCCAGTTCTTGTTGTCCTTGCGGATAATCTGTGTCTGTGGCTGACCTGAATAACCGAACTTAGAGTTGCGTGAAGCGTATGTACCCCAAGCCTGGTTTGTCTTCTCGTAGCTCCATGAATAACCGAATTCAGAACGGAAGGTGATGCCCTTGAATGGCTTCCAGTTCAAGCCGGCATTGTAGTTCTGACGGAAACGGCGCTGCTGCTTGTAGGTATCGTCCATACGCTGTGTAGGACTAGCCTCTGTGCTGTTTGAGCTTTCATCATCGTCATCGCCGCTGATGAACAAAGGATCTACTGGGCGGAATGTAACAGTCTTGGCTACGATAGAGTTAGAGGCGTTGCTCTCGTTGGTATCAGCACCTGAACCCAAACCGTTAATCTTGGTATAAGCCAAGCGGGCATTGAAGTCCAATGTCAACCACTTGTTCAACTTGCTGTTGAGCTTAGCGTTGATGTTGTCCTTGGTATAGTCAGAAGCCTTCATGATGCTCTTGTCATCAGTGCGGGCATAGCTGATGTTGTACTTGGTCTCCTTGGTACCACCGTTTACAGCTACGTTGTAAATCTGCTGCAAGCCAGTGCGGCCGAAGAGGTCGTCCTGCCAGTTGTTACCCTTTACAGACTTCCAGATCTCCATATCATCGTAGTCACCATACTCAGTGTTACCTACTTCATACTGATAGAGAGCGTAGTTGTAAGGATCCATAACCTTGGTCTCCTTGGCCATCTTCTTGAAACCTAAAGATGCACCAAAGCTTACCTGGGTCTTACCCTCCTTACCACTCTTGGTAGTAACGATGATAACACCATTGGCACCACGGGCACCATAGATAGCTGTTGAAGAGGCATCCTTCAACACGTCGATAGTCTCGATTTCGCTTGGAGCGATATCGCTGATAGAACTTACAGGGAAGCCGTCAACGATGTAGAGAGGTGAGTTGTCCTGCGAAAGAGAACCACCACCGCGCACGCGGATCTTGATGTCTGCATCAGGCGAACCTTCTGTAGTTGTGATGTTTACACCGGCAAGCTTACCAGTCATGGCCTCGCCCACGCTTGAGACAGGGATGTCAGCAAGCTCCTTGGAACCGATGGAAGCCACAGAACCGGTAAGGTCCTTCTTCTTCATCGTACCATAACCGATTACTACGACATCGTTGAGGGTGGTGTTGTCATCCTCAAGCTTTACATCGATTGATTCTTTACCTGCAACGCTTACTTCCTTAGCTTTCATACCAATGTATGAAATCTTCAGTTTCTTGCTCTTGCCTTTTAAGTTTACTGTGAAGTTACCATCAATGTCGGTCACGCCACCATTGCCAGCTACACCTACCTCCATGACAGAGGCGCCGATAATAGGCTCACCCGTATTGTCAGTAACAACGCCTTTTACTGTTTGTGCAGATACACTTGTTACTACGAACATCAGTGCGCCTGCCAAAGCAATTTTCTTTTTTCTAAAATTACCAGACATACACTTTAGGTTTAGATAAAACTTATTCTAAATTACTAATATTCTAATGTTTTTTATTTAATGTTTTTAAGTAGAATTCCAGTTCTGAGCAAATGCTTGCTGAAGGGATGTTCCGCTTGGAACCCGAAGGCTCCGATGGGGCAACCTAGATGCGTAGCAATAGCTAAGTCTTGGTTTTCTTGTTGCAAAAGTATATAAAAAATATGAGAATATAGGTATATTGGGGGTAAAAAATTACGTAAACGTTTACAGATTTTTGAGTAAATACTCTGTTTTTTACATTTCGACGGTCTGTTTTCTCAGTTCCCGTTTTTGCTGTTTCGGGAGTTGAGGGAACAAAAAAAGTGCAATATCCGGCACCCTTCTGAAAGAGGATGGGGATATTGCACTCCGAATGTTATCTGTCAATCTAATTACTTATGGTCTCTGTTTCTTTACTTTACGATGACCTTGCTTGTCTTCTTGCTGCCATCTGCCAGGGTCTTCACAATGATGTTGATACCCTTCTGAAGATTTGAGAGCTGGGTGCCGTCGGCTGCATAAATGGCGGTCTTGATGACTGCTGCATCTGTAGCTGAGGCGATGTTGCGGATACCGGTGCCCTGACCAACAACTGTAGCTTCGCTCAAACCGCCCATCTCGTTGGCTGCACGTACGCTCCATGTTGCAGAGGCGTCATCAACGATATAGCTAGGAGTGATGGTGAAGTCTACTACCTTGCCGTTCTTGCATACAGCCCAGAGAAGAGCGTAGTCGTTGTTGTCCCAAGCGAGGGTTGTACCGTTCAGCTTAACGTTGCTAGGTGCTGATGCCTGCTCGGTAGCTGCAGTTGGATCCCAGTCATCATCCTGACCCATTACTGTTTCAATGGTGTAGGTTGCAGCTTCCTCTGCTGTGAGGATAGGGTCTCCTGCTGTTTCATTACGACGGTTTACATAATTGTCACCATCCTTTGAATCGTAGGCATCGTAAACTTTCTTTCTGTCCTTGAGGTCTACTACGCTACCTGTTGATGTGTATGAGTTGTATTCAGCGAAACGCTTAGGGTAACCGCCACTCATCTCGTTCCATCCTGCTGCTGATGGGATAGCTTCCATCTTGGTGTCGATGTAGAGTGCAATAGGTGTGCCTTTGCCCCATGGACGTCCCAAGGTGTAGTTACCATTCAGGTCTTTTGCCGCAGTAGCATCCTTGATGGTACAGTCTTTGAAGATGTAGCCATACTTCTTTGGTTGAGAAGGAACGGCGAGGTAGCCTCCCTTTTCGCAAATCCAGAGTTCTACATTATTATAATATACGTCACCCTTACCGCAAAGGTAGTCGGTACGACCACGAAGGATTCCGTCTTCGAAGTAGAATTTACCATTCTGGTTGTTTGATACGTAGGTATCCTGGTAAGCCCAGAGGTTTACGTTCTTGCAGATGGTCTTATTGCTCTGGTCGTTGAGTACGATGTCGCGACCTTTGGCGTCACCCATACTGCTGTACATCTTCAGATCCTGGAAATAGGTGTTTGTTGCACCCTTCTGCAAGCAGAGTACGTCACCCTTGCCGATACCTTCCAATACGTTGGCTGATTGGCCTGAGTTTGGAATGGTGTTGGTCAGTGAGGTGTTGTCCATGCCTTCACCAATGATTGATACGTTTGGCGTATTCATATAGGTGGTTGGGTTAGCATAACTCTTGCCGTCGCTACCTGTTACCTTACTCTTCTCGTCAGCAGGAATCTTGTAGTCGCCCTGCTTGATGAAGATGCGGAAACGCTTGCTGGTATCTGTGCGCTTGGCTGCTGCTGCAAGTGCTGCCTTGAAGTCTCCGTCGGTTGGTACGATGAAGTCGTAGAGTGCTTTGGTTACTGCTGGCTTGGTCTTGGTAGTGAAGTTCAGAACAATTGCCTGGTCTGTAGCATTGTCTGTCAGGTCGGCTACCGAGCCTGCAGCGAGTGTGAAGGTATAAGCCGTAGCGTAATTCAAACCTTTGTATGCAAAGGTGATGGTCTTGCCGGATACGGCTCCTTCAATCTTTTGTGTGCCGAGTGTAGCGGTTGCGTTGCCGGTGAGTTTTACCTTCTCATCAAAAGTCAGTACAATCTTGCCGTTGGCAGATGCGTTGGTTGCGCCTTCTGCTGGTACGGTGTTTACGAGTACAGGTGCCTTGCCGTCGTTTACGAGCTGGGCAGTACCTGTGATGTAGATACCTGCTATTGCAATTCCGTCGTTGTTGCCTGTTGCTCCCTTGATAGAAGAAGTCTTGTCGGCAATCCAGCGGATGTATACTTCTGCCTTGTTGTTGGCATCGGATGGGAGAGTGGACTCTCCGTCTGTCCAGGCTTTGGTTCCTGGCATATTGATGGCACCTACTTTGGTCCAGTCGGTTCCGTTGAGTGAGTATTCTACATTATATGTTTCGTATGCGTTATAATTGTAGAGCATGCTGCTCTTTACCTTGATGTCGGTGAAGGCTGTTGCGTTGACCTTGGTCTGCCAGTAGGTTTCGCCCAGTGGCTTGGTATTAGTCGTGGTCCAGTTTATGGCTGCATTTTTTCCTTCGTAGCCGCCAGCACTATTGCACTTGTCGAGCCATGAGTATGTATTTCCGTCGGCATCGCGCAGGATGAGCTGGTCTACATCGTTGTCTTCTGCAGCGAAGTCTGCTGTACGACCTTCTCTCGCTGACTTATAGAAGTCCCAGCCTGCGATGAAATCTTTTGCAGAATATGCAGCTGTATATGCCTGGTCGGCATTCATCTTTATTTTGCGTTCTGCTCCTGTTTCACCATCATTCCAGTTGGTGAAGGTGAGGATGTAGTTACTGTTGGCGGTAAGGCTTACTTCTGTTCCTTCTTCATACATGTTCTTTCCGTCAACAACGGTTGGGGCAGGAGAGGTACTTATCATATAGTCTTTTGCTCCACCTTCTACCTTATAATCTAAGGCATAGGTGTTAATCTTCTCAAAGTTTGCCTTCAATGCTGTGTTGGCAGAGATAGGGAAGGTATATGCTGCATCTGTAGATACCACCTGGTTGTTGGCATCTGTCCAGTTAACAAACTTGTAGCCGAAATTCTTTGTTGCAGTTACGGTGATTGGTGTCTCTGCATCAAATACGGTTCCTGCAGGAGATACCTTGACGGTTCCTGCTCCTACGGTTGAAACGGCAGCCGACAGGGTATACTGTTCTACCTGCTGAACGGTTCCGTTCAAGATACCATTGATGTGTACATCGGCAAAGCCTTGCTGCTTAGAAGAGCCAACGCCGACGGTGCAGCTCAGCGTGAAGCCTTCAGCTGATGTCAGTTGGGCTTGCTGCTCGGCAGTGAGCTGGATGACGATATGGTTGGTCAGGTTTTCATTTTTCGAAAACTTGTCAGACTCTGTTGTCTTGTTTTCTCTTAATGCAGTGAAATTACCCAAGTCTACAGAAGTTCCGTCGCTAAGTTTAGCGGTTACGGTTACTCCATTTTCTGCATCTGTACCGAATCGGTTTACGTAGGTACTGATAGAGGTTGGGGTAAATGTAAGTCCCTTGCTAGGTTTAACGGTCCATTCTACGGCTTTTGTTGTACCAACAGGACCGAAACCAGCCAAGACCATCTTGTTTCCGTCTTTGTCTTTTGTAGTCTGTGATGTCTTGAGAGAATACTTCAAGTCACCGGTGTTTACGGAAACCAGACTGAAACCATTTTCTGGTGATTTTGTGTACTTTGTAGCGTAGTTGGCGTCATTAAACGGCCATGAAACGCTAGCTTCTTCGTTTTGGTAGGTTTGCGCATTTGCCACTACCATAACAAACAGGGCTATGAGTGAGAGCCCAAATCTGAGTAGATCCTTTTTCATTTGTTTGCCTTTTTAGGTTGTTGTACTTATTATTTTTATTCACTACCGTCCCGTTAAAGTGGATTAATCGTTCTTTGAAATCATTGAAAATAAGTCTTTTATGAGCAGTTTCCATTGACGGACAAAACACCGCTCAGGGAACTGTTCGATAAGACTTATTCCAATGATGTCAAAGAGCAATTTGGTCCCCTCATTCCGGGGCTATTT
>JABLTN010076229.1_pt1 | contig 19075 bp, 18 predicted proteins | sample 7160141 | NCBI WGS metagenome assembly JABLTN01 (sample SAMN14651226, study PRJNA627086) | human gut metagenome | isolation source: feces | host: Homo sapiens | reverse complement strand
TAAGGGCTGTTAGGGGCACTTGGAATTTCGTCTGGCAACAGGCAACGCTGGTACAGGGATGTACCAGCGAGGCACATTTGAACATGGATGTGAATATGTGCCGGTTGCCAGATGAAATCAGAATTATGCCGAAATTCCTAGTGCCCCTTGCAGACATTATGTGGCATCTGCCCTCGACGGACAGTACTGCTATTCAGCCAAAGCAACCGGAAAGACAGTTTACAAACAAGCAAAAGACGCATTCTAAGAACTGTTGGCATTTTGTATCGGATAAAGAGAAATTTTCCTGTGAATCGCATAATATTTTTCGCAAAAACTTTCCCCATTCGCAAGCACCTATGGATTGTTCAAGTATATGCCCAATTTTAGTCTAAAATTTATCGGCTGACAACCTGAAATTAATATAGAAAATGATTTACATTACTGATTTATCATGGTAGTATACTAAAGTGATAGAAAAAGAACTTAATAAAAAGATATTACAAAAAGAGGAGGAACTCTATTATGAAGAAGAAAATGTTGACTGTTTTACTGGCAGCTGCAATGACCGTGTCACTGGCTGGCTGTGGAAGTAAGGATGCAGATAAGAAAGACAATGCATCTGTCCAGAATACTGAAAATGCAAAGAGCGACAATGGTTCAGACCGTACCCAGTTTGTTGTAGGATTTGACGCAGAATTTCCACCATATGGTTATATGGATGAGGATGGAGATTATACCGGATTTGACCTTGAACTGGCACAGGAAGTATGCGACCGTAACGGATGGGAACTGGTAAAGAAACCAATTAACTGGGATTCAAAAGATATGGAATTAGAGTCAGGTTCCATTGACTGTATCTGGAACGGATTTACCATGAACGGAAGAGAAGATGATTATACATTCTCTGATCCATATGTAGACAACAGTATTGTTGTAGTTGTTGCAAAAGATTCGGATATTAATAAATTATCAGATCTGGCAGGAAAAGTAGTAGACGTTCAGGCTGATTCTTCAGGACTTGCAGCATTACAGGGAGATGATGCAACCGATGAAAATAAAGAGCTGACTGCATCTTTTGCTGAACTTCAGCAGGTAGCTGATTACAATACTGCATTTATGAACTTGGAGTCCGGTGCTGTAGATGCAGTAGTATTGGATATCGGAGTAGCAAAATACCAGATGTCATCCAGAGGAGATGCTTTCCGTATGTTGGATGAACAGGTATCCAGCGAGCAGTATGCAATCGGATTTAAAAAAGGTAATACAGAGTTAAAAGACCAGGTTCAGAAGACCTTGGATGAGATGGTAAAAGATGGAACATTTACTACTATCGTAAATAACTACACAGATTATAATTTACCAGAAATGGTTTGCTTAGGAGAATAGATATGTCATTTATTGCTGTAGCACAGCAGCTGGGTTCCGGTATGCTGGCATCACTTTCTATATTTGTATTAACATTGGTATTTTCACTGCCGTTAGGACTTTTAGTGGCATTTGGAAGAAAGTCACGGATTAAGCCGGTGCAGTGGCTTGTAAAATTATACATATCCATTATGCGTGGAACTCCGCTGATGCTTCAGCTTCTGGTGGTGTATTTCGGACCATATTACTTATTTGGAATCCGAATCTCCAAAGAGTATAGCTTTTATGCAACAATCATTGGTTTCTCCATTAATTATGCGGCATATTTCGCAGAGATTTACCGTGCAGGAATCGAGGGAATCCCGGTAGGGCAGTATGAAGCAGCCAAAGTATTGGGATACTCTAAGGCACAGACCTTCTGTAAAATCATTTTCCCGCAGATGGTAAAACGCGTGGTGCCGCCGGTAACCAATGAAGTTATTACACTGGTAAAAGATACTTCCATGGCATTTGTACTGGCTTATGCAGAAATGTTTACCATTGCAAAACAGATTGCAGCCCGTGTCAGCAGCATCATGCCATTGTTTGTAGCAGGACTTTTCTACTACATCTTTAACTTTGTAGTGGCATTTATCATGGAACGAATTGAAAAGAAACTGAGTTATTATAAGTAAGGAGAGGAAAAGAATGAAGCTGTTAGAGATAAAGAATGTAAAGAAAAGCTTTGGGGCTGTAGATGTACTTCATGATATTTCACTCTCCGTGGAACAGGGTGAGGTTGTAGCAATTATCGGTCCTTCCGGTTCCGGTAAATCAACACTGCTGCGTTGTGCCACACTTCTTGAGACAATGGATGAAGGAGAACTGGTTTATCTCGGTGAGCATGCGGTGTCAACCGGTGCGGATGGAAAATCCCAGTATGTGGGAAACGCAGAATTAAAAAAGATTCAGGGATATTTCGGACTGGTATTTCAGAACTTTAATCTGTTTCCACATTATTCCGTGTTAAAGAATCTGATGGATGCACCGGTACATGTGCAGAAGCGGAATAAAGAAGAAGTAAAGAAAGAAGCAATGGAGCTTCTTGAAAAAATGGGGTTATCCGATAAGGCAGACTGCTATCCATGCCAGCTTTCTGGTGGACAGCAGCAGAGAGTTGCCATTGCAAGAGCGTTAGCACTTCATCCACAGATTTTATTCTTTGATGAGCCAACCTCCGCATTAGATCCGGAGCTTACCGGAGAAATCTTAAAAGTAATCCGTCAGCTGGCAAGTGAGCATATGACCATGGTAATTGTAACTCATGAGATGGCATTTGCCAGAGATGTGGCTGACCGTGTCATTTTTATGGATGGCGGTTATATTATTGAACAGGGTGACCCGAAGGAAGTAATCGAGCATCCGAAAGAAGAGAGAACAAAGCAGTTCCTGGCAAGATTTGCCCAGAATTAGGATTGGGTAAAACCGGGATTGCATTATTTATAAAGTCTGCTATAATTCGTCATAGGTATTTGCTTCAACGACCAATCAATATGTATGAGAACAAGCATAGGAGAAGCTATGAAGATAATTATAGTGGGCTGTGGTAATGTAGGTGCAACACTTGCAGAACAGCTTAGTAAAGAAAAACATGATATTACAGTAATTGATTGCAGACAGCAGGCTGTAGAGGCAGTGACCAATGTCTGTGATGTAATGGGAATTATTGGAAATGGTGCAAGTTTTAATGCACAGACAGATGCAGGGATTGCAGATGCAGACCTTATGATTGCAGTGACAGGTTCAGATGAACTGAATCTTTTATGCTGTCTGATCGCAAAAAAAGCAGGAGGCTGCCATACGATTGCAAGAGTCAGCAATCCTGTATACAGTAGAGAAATAGGTTTTATTAAAGAGGAATTAGGGTTGTCCATGATTATCAATCCACAGCTTGCAGCAGCACGCGAAATGGCGAGACTGCTGAAATTCCCTTCCGCGCTCAAAGTGGATTCATTTGCCAAGAGCCGGGTGGAATTAGTCAACTACCGGATTGAGGAGGACAACCCTCTTTGTAATATGCAGCTTAAGGATATGGGAAGCAGACTGCATTGTGACGTACTGATAGCAGTGGTTGAGCGTGGAGATGAAGTATATATTCCGGATGGTAATTTTGAGTTGAAAGCCAGGGATGAGATTTCTATTGTAGGGACACCGGCTAAAACCATTGAATTCTTTAAGAAACTGGGTGTGCCTACTTCTTCTGCGAGAGATGCACTGATTGTTGGTGGCGGAAGAACTTCTGTTTATCTTGCAAAGCAGCTTTTGGAAATGGGTATCCGTGTCAAAATTGTAGAGCGTGACGAAGAACGCTGCGAAGAATTAAATGAAATGGTTCCAAAGGCGATGATTATCTGTGGTGATGCAACAGATAAAGACCTTTTAATCGAAGAGGGATTGTTAGAGACAGAAGCCTTTGTGGCAACCACTAATTTTGATGAAGAGAATATCATGCTGGCATTGTTTGCAAAGAGTTTATCTTCTGCAAAACTGATTACTAAAGTTCATCGTATTTCTTATGATGATATTATTGACCAGTTAGATGTAGGAAGTATTATTTATCCGAAATTTATTACTTCCGAGAGTATTATCAAGTATGTACGTGCTATGAAAAACTCCATGGGAAGCAATATTGAGACATTGTACCGGCTGAATGATAACCGGGTAGAAGCACTGGAATTTTTAATTAAAGAGGGTTCTCCGGTGGTTGGAATTCCATTGCAGGATCTTCGCTTGAAACCTAAGATGCTGATTGGATGTATCACCCATAAAGGAAAAGTGACCATTCCAAAAGGACAGAGTGTAATTGAAGTGGGAGATACGGTAATTCTTGTTACCACGACGACAGGGTTACATGATATCCGGGATGCATTAAGGTAGGGGGCTTGTCATGAATTATTCCATGATTCGATACATATTAAGCAGTGTTATATGCTTCGTGGGAATCTTTCTTCTGCTTCCGGCAGCAACAGCAGGTATTTATCAGGAAAAGGAAGGCTTTTTATATCTGATTACCGGACTTGCCTGTATGCTGATTGGGTTTTGGGGCAGAAGAAGAAAACCGAAGAGCAGTGTATTTTATTCAAAAGAAGGATTTGCAGCAGTTGCATTAAGCTGGATAATCCTCAGTCTGATTGGCGCATTGCCAATGTATTTAACCGGAGAATTTCCATCATATATTGATGCGTTATTTGAGACAATTTCCGGCTTTACGACAACAGGTTCAAGTATCTTAAGTGATGTAGAGACACTTTCCCGTGGAACAGCTTTCTGGCGTTGCTTTACCCACTGGATCGGTGGTATGGGTGTGCTGGTATTTATTATGGCAGTCATGCCCCTTTCCGACAGCTCCAGCATGCATCTGATGCGTGCAGAAAGCCCGGGACCATCTGTTGGAAAACTGGTTCCAAAGGTAAAGACTACTGCAATGATTCTCTATGGAATCTATGTAGTCTTTACGGTGATTGAGATTATTGCGCTGTTAATAGCAGGAATGCCACTCTTTGATTCCATGACATTGACCTTTGGTACCGTGGGAACCGGTGGATTTGGACTATTGAACAGTAGTATAGCATCTTATAGTACAGCGGTGCAGATTATCATTACGGTATTTATGATTATCTGTTCCATTAATTTTACTGTATATTATATGTTTTTGATTAAGCGGCCGAAGGAAGCACTGATGTGTGAGGAAATGCGTTACTATCTTTTGATAGTATTCGGTTCGGCACTGCTTATTGCATTTAATATCAGAGCCAGCTTTGCTTCTTTTGGAAAAGCATTCCAGCAGGCAATCTTTCAGGTGGCATCTGTTATCAGTACTACAGGATTTGCCACGGCAGATTTTAATCTCTGGCCGGAATTTTCAAGAATGATTCTGGTGCTTTTAATGTTTGTCGGAGCCTGTGCCGGAAGTACCGGCGGTGGATTTAAGGTTTCCCGTCTCATTATTATGGTAAAATCTGTCCGTAATGAAATTATGTCTGTGACCCATCCGAGAAGTGTGCAGAAGGTACATATGGACGGAAGACGAATACCGGATAATGTGGTAAAGACTGTGTTATGCTATCTGGCAGGCTATGTTGTTATTCTTATCGTATCAGTGTTGTTAATCAGTCTTGATAATTTTGATATGACAACGAACTTTACAGCAGTTATGGCAACCTTTAATAATGTCGGACCGGGACTTAACAGGGTAGGACCGACCGGTAACTTTGGTGGGTTCAGTGTTTTATCCAAGCTGGTATTGATGTTTGACATGCTGGTTGGTCGATTGGAATTATACCCGATGTTAGTGATTTTTGCACCGGGTTTATGGCGGATTCATCCTCACCGCCATGTTGGCAAAGTTCAGTAAATCTTAATAAATAATAAGGAATCCCTCCTTTGTCTGTATGCTATAATGTGTTTGGAATAGCAGACGGGCAGGAGGGATTTTTATGAAAAACCGTATTCTTGTGGTGGATGATGAGAAGGAGATTGCAGACTTAGTAGAGATATATCTGGTAAGTGAGAAGTTTGACGTAATCAAGTGTTACGATGGAGATACAGCAATAGATGCAATAGAGCATGAGAAAATTGACCTTGCAATTTTGGATATTATGCTGCCGGGGATTAGTGGACTGGAGTTGTGCCGCCGGATTCGAAAAAAAGAGAATTATCCGATTATTATGTTAACTGCAAAAGATTCCGAAGTGGATAAAGTAACCGGACTTACCATAGGAGCAGATGATTATGTGACAAAACCGTTTCTTCCGCTGGAACTGGTTGCAAGAGTGAAGGCACAGTTACGCCGTTATGAGCGCTATGGAGCAAGGACGGACCAGCCGGCAGAGAAGATGTCTTTCGACGGTAATATAATAGAAAATACATCTGCAAATGGTTCATATGATGCGGCAGATGGAATTTATGCATCAAATCATGCAGGAACGGAATCGGATGATACTATTATATGCCGTGGAATTTTGTTAAAGAAATGTGCACATGAATGCTATCTGGATGGAGATGAGATTTCACTTACACCGACAGAATTTACGATTTTGCAGGCGTTGTGTGAAGCAAAAGGCAGGGTACTCAGTGCGGAAGAGCTGTTTCATATTATCTGGAAAGACGAATATTATAGCAAAAGCAACAATACCATAACCGTTCACATCCGGCATCTGCGGGAGAAACTTAAGGATACCGGTGAACGTCCAAAATACATTAAGACAGTATGGGGAGTGGGATATAAGATTGAAGGATGACAATAATAAGAAAAAACTGGATTTTGCACCGGTAAGACGAAAAATATTTTCCCGGATTGTATTACTGATGGCAGGAGCTTTCTTTGGCATCTGGTTTCTCTACCAGTATGTGCTGCAGGGCAGATTTGCGGATGGAATTGTAAGGTTTCTTTATGATTTTACCAGCATGACTTATGAAGATGCGAGAGATTTCTATTGGCATAATATCGGAAATCACTTCGAACTGATTTTCTTTGGGGCAATTGCACTGGTATTCTGTCTGATGTTTTACTTCTTTTTAAATTCATTTACAAAATATTTTCAGGAAATCGATGACGGAATCAATGCATTGGTGCATCATGATGGCAGACAGATCCGCATGTCGAAGGAAATGGCTGCCATGGAAGAAAAGTTAAACAGCGTGAATGCAACTTTAAACCGGCAGCTTTATGATATTCAGATGGCAGAGAAGAAGAAGGATGAGCTGGTATTGTATCTTGCCCACGATATCCGGACACCGCTTACCTCTGTGATTGGGTATCTGAAATTATTAGAGGAGATGCCGGATATTTCAAAAGAGCAGCAGGATAAATTTATCCATGTCACCCTGGACAAAGCACTGAGACTGGAAGTTCTGGTGAATGAATTTTTTGACATTACCCGTTTTAACCGGCAGGATATTGAACTGGCAACGACAGAGATAGACCTTTATTATATGCTGATGCAGCTGTCGGATGAAGTCTACCCGCTTCTTGCACCGGAACATAAGAAAGTGGAAATACGGGCTGATGAAAACTGCAAAGTATATGGGGATGCAGATAAGCTGGCGCGGATTTTCAATAACATATTAAAAAATGCCATTGCCTACAGCAACCCGGACAGTACCATTGTTATTTCCGCATGGGAGGAGCCACCGGGAACCGTTATCCTGTTCAGTAATCAGGGGCAGACCATATCACCGGAAGAACAGCAGCGTATTTTTGACAAGTTCTATCGGCGGGATGAAGCGAGACAGACCAACAGCGGGGGAGCGGGTCTGGGACTTGCCATCGCAAAAGAACTGGTGGATCTGCATGGAGGAACCATTCGTGTAATGAGTGAAAACGGCCGGACAACATTTAAGGTCTGCCTGCCGAGACGAAAAATGCCGACAGCTTAGAAACGCCGGTTGTATTTTTATGCGTATTATTTTATAATATTCGTTATGAGTAAAGAAGAAAAAAAGCTAAGACAACAAAATAAAGAGAAGATAAAGCAGGAGAAAGCCGCTGCCAAAGCAGAAAGCAAGCAGGAGAAGCAGGCGGTCAAAGAGCAGAGCCGGCACGAAAAAGCCGCTTCAAAGGAACTAGAAAAGCAGGAGAAGCAGCAGCGGAAAGCAGAAGATAATAAGCGTCGTCATACCGATATCAAATGGGACCGGCTGGATAATACGGCACATCTTTTTCCGGTCATTGCAGGAGAAGCAATGAGCAATGTGTACCGGATTGCAGTTACCTTAAAGGAAGAGGTGCAGCCGGAGTATCTGCAGCAGGCACTGGATATCGTACTTCCAAAATTTCCGGGCTTTAACTTAAGACTGCGTCAGGGGATTTTCTGGTATTATTTTGAAGAAAATGGCAAGAGTGCTCCAAGAGTACAGGAAGAAAGACATTTTCCATGCCGTTTTATCAGACAGAATAAGAACCACAGCTATCTTTTCCGGGTAACTTATTATAAATGCCGGATTAACCTTGAGGTTTTTCATGTGCTGACAGATGGCATGGGCGGAATCAATTTCTTAAAGGAGCTGACCTATCAGTATTTAAGACTGGTGCATCCGGAACTGAAGGAGAAGCTGGGAGATAAGTTAAGCAGCGACACATCCATGAACCGTGAGGACAGCTTCCTTAAAAATTACAAGCACAGCTATGCCAAGGGATATAAGACAAAGAAAGCATATCTTATCAAAGGGGAAAAATTACGAACCGATGAATTTGGAGTGATTCATGGATTTGTAAAGATTCCGGCATTGAAAGAGGTATGTCATAAATATGGTGTCAGCATCAATGAGTATCTGGTTGCGGCATTTGCTTACAGCGTATATCGGGAATATCTGCATGGCATGCCGGACAAACGTCCGATTCGTGTAGCGGTTCCGGTGAATTTAAGACCATATTTTAATTCCATTACCACCAAGAACTTTTTTACGGTAGTATCTGCAGAGTTTGAACCGGTGGAGGATTCCTATACGTTTGAAGAAGTATTGAAGATTACTACAGAGAGTCTTCATCAACAGATTAATAAAGAGCATTTAGAGGAACTGTTTTCCTATAATGTTTCCAATGAAAAATTGTTGGTTGCAAGAGCAGTACCGCTGTTTTTGAAAAATATTGCCATGCGTTATGTGTATACATCGGCAGCACTGGCAAATACATCAACCGTAACCAACATTGGAAATGTGAAAGTGGAAGAGGATTACCAGCCATATATCAAGATGTTTTATGCATTCCTTGCCATGTCAAAGGGACAGAATATCAAGGGTACGATTTGTTCCTATCAGGATACGCTGGCATTTACCTTTAGTTCTGTTTTAAAAGATACATCCCTGCAACGTGGATTTTTCCGGAAACTGTCAGAGGATGGTCTGAATGTGGAAATAGAAAGTAATGGTGTGTATTATGAGTAAATGTAAGAACTGTAATGTGGAAATCTTAGATGACAGCCAGATCTGTCCGCTGTGCCACAGTGTATTAGAAGAGGGAGAAGAAGGACACAATACCTATCCGGATGCATGGATTCCCACCAGAAGATTAAAATTTGTGACAAATATTATATTCTTTCTGGTGTTATTAGGCAGTGTGGCAGCAGGCTATCTCAATTATATCTGGTATCAGGGAAAACTCTGGAGCCTGATTGCAATTGCAGGACTTTGGTATCTGTTCCTGATTTTCCGGCTGGATATTTTAAGCAATAATGGATATCGGACGAAAATTATAGCAACCACATTATCCGGAATTTTATATGTGATTCTGATTGACTGGATAGTGGGATTCCATGGCTGGTCGGTTAATTATGTGCTTCCGGCAGGCATTATGCTGTTAGATGCAGGTATTGTTCTGCTCATGATTATCAATTCCAGAAACTGGCAGAGTTATTTGATGTTCCAGTTGTTTGGAATTGTATGCAGCCTGATACCGCTGCTTTTGATAGCACTTCACATCGTGACCCATCCGGGCTTAAGTGAACTGGCATTTGGAATATCGGTATTTTTATTCCTCGGAACGCTGATTATCGGTGACCGCAGAGCCAGACTAGAGTTAAAGAGAAGATTTCATGTAAGGTGATTATGGAAGAAAGTAAGACGAGTGTACAGGGCAGAGTCATCCGTGACCTAATTGCCCGTTTTGCAAGTGATAACTTGATAGGAAGAAAATTAAAGACCGGAGAGCTTCGTAAGAAAATGGTGGAACCGGCGTGGAAATGCCCGGACTGTTTTCTGATGCAGAAAATTAAGATGCCACAGTTTGAAATGGAGCTTTTAACCTCCATGCAGAATCCGAGGGAAGATAAAGTGGTTCTGCAGCTGCATGGTGGCGGGTATATTGGAAAAATGCGAAATGCCTACCGCACCTTTGCCGGACTTTACAGCGAGGTGGGAAGAGGAATCAGTGTGCTGACCATCGATTACCGCGTGGCACCAGAGCATCCTTTCCCGGCAGCATTGGAAGATACGGTGGAAGCCTATGAATGGCTGCTAAGCTGTGGATTTAAGCCGGAACAGATTATTGTGGCAGGTGATTCTGCCGGAGGTGGACTGGCATTGGCACTTTGCATGTACTTAAAGGATCATGGGAAAGCACTTCCCTGCGGACTGATTGCTATGTCTCCCTGGACAGATCTGACTGCCAGTGGTGAATCCTATGATACGAATTATGAGCGGGACCCTTTATTTGGAAATACAAGAGACAGTCTCATTTATAATAAGGATTATGTAGGAGACGCAGACGAAACGAATCCTTATATTTCACCGTTGTTTGGTGACTTCACAGGATTTCCGCCAATGCTGATTCAGGTAGGTTCTTATGAGATGCTTTTGAGTGATTCCACATCCGTAGCAGAAAAGGCAAAGAAGCAGGGCGTAAAAGTCCGCTTAAGCATTTACGAAGGAATGTTTCATGTATTCCAGATGGCAATGCTTATGATGCCGGAATCCAAGCGGGCATGGGCTGAAGTCGGCAAATTCATTGAGATGATTTCGGAATAAAAATCCGCTGTATCGGAAAAGACTGATTAAAATGTCTCAACCGGGACAGCGGATTTTGTATATGCAGGTAACTAACGTTTGTTAGTCAGGTGTGACACGTTCATATAATTTGGCAGTCCATTTTCATAGGAAATGGAAGTCTCGCCCTGAATCAGTGGGAGAAGATATGCTACCATTTCTTCGGTAACGTCATTTCCACGCTCGTTAATCCATGCTCTTGGAACGGATTTTGCTTCGTTCGCAATATTTTTGATTTCTGCATAACCGTATTCGATGGTATATGGTGCATTGGAAGTACGGTTCATGGTTACCATAGAAGCGGTAATGCCCTGTTTTGCAAAAGCAACAGCATGTTCACCGGAAGCAACTGCTTCATTTAAATCGGTGGCAGAAGAAAGGTGGGCAGCGCAACGTTGTAATACATTTACTTCTACAGAACGGACTTTTACGTTGATATTGTCTTTAATCAGATATTCCAGCGCTTTACCGGCACCGCTTAACTGGCTGTGACCGAAGGTATCTTCCTTGCTTTCTCCGGCACAGATATAATTGCCTTCTGCATCATGAATTCCTTCAGATACCGCAATGATAATATTGTTGTGTTCCTCTAAGAGAGCACGCACATCCGTTAAGAACTCATCTTTATCAAAATTGCATTCCGGAAGATAAATAAGATGCGGTGCATCGCTGTATTCGTTTCTGGCAAGGGCGGAAGCGGCGGTCAGCCAGCCGGCATCGCGTCCCATAATTTCTACGATTGTTACACTCTTTACGGCATAGATAAATGTATCATGTGCGATTTCAAGTAAAGAAGATGCAATATATTTGGCTGCAGAGCCAAATCCCGGAGTGTGGTCTGTTACCATCAGGTCATTATCGATGGTCTTTGGAATACCAATAATGCGTACATTGCTTCCGATACGCTCGGCATATTCGGAAAGCTTTAATACGGTATCCATGGAATCATTTCCGCCGATATAGAAGAATGCACCGATATTCAGCTTTTCAAACTGTTTGAAAATATAGTTATAAGAAGAATCATCATCCATAAAATCCGGCAGCTTAAAACGGCAGGAACCAAGGTACATTGCCGGTGTGTGAATCAGACGCTCTAATGCATTATCGTCTGATTCCATAATTTCGGAAAGGTTAAGATAATGTTCATTTAAAATACCTAAGATTCCATTTACGGAACCGTAAACAGTGCCATAGCAGCCGGCAGCACCTTTAATGACACCGGCAAGGCTTGCATTTATTGCAACGGTTGGTCCGCCGGACTGGGCAACCATGCAGTTTTGAATCGATGTATTCATAGTCAGACTCCTTTGTGATTTCAAAGATTTGTGTTAGGATATATAAAAAAGTTATAGTTACGATAAGAAAATATCCTACAAGAATAACTATATATGATAGAATCGGAAAAGGCAAGACTAATCCGGCGGGAGTGGGAAGAACCGGAAAAGAAAATAGAGGAAAGGCAAAAGAGATGGAAAATTGTATGCTCTGCCCAAGAGAATGTGGGGTAAATCGTAAAAAAGGTGAAATGGGAGTCTGTGGTCAGACAGCAGCTATAAAGGCTGCAAGAGCAGCACTTCATATGTGGGAAGAACCGTGCATTTCCGGGCAGAATGGCTCCGGAACGGTATTTTTCAGCGGCTGTAATTTAGGCTGTATCTTCTGCCAGAATCACAATATTGCCACAGGAAAAGCTGGAATTGAAATAAGTATAGAGCGGCTGGCAGAAATTTTCCTGGAATTGCAGGAAAAGGGTGCAAATAATATCAATCTGGTAACGGCAGGACATTTTGTACCACAGGTGGTTGGGGCACTGAAGATGGCAAAGCAGCAGGGACTTTATCTTCCGGTTGTTTATAATACCAGCTCCTATGAAAAGGTGGAAACACTTCGCCTGTTAGAGGGTTATGTGGATATTTATCTTCCTGATTTAAAATATGTTGACAGCGCAATCAGCAGCAGGTATTCTCATGCAGCGGACTATTTTACTTGTGCCAGTGCAGCAATTGCAGAAATGGTGCGGCAGGTAGGCGAGCCGGAATTTGTTTTCGAACGGGCAGCAGGCAAAGAAGGCAGCAGTGTAGAATTTCTGGCAGATGAGAAAAAGAAAATTTCGGAACAGCAGAATAATATGATATTTGACGCAGCAGAATATCAGGAGCGCAGCGAAGCCGGGGAGCCTCTTCTGATGAGAAAAGGCGTCATTGTGCGCCATCTTGTTATGCCGGACTGTGTGGAAGATTCCAAGCGTGTGATATCTTATCTTCTTAAGACCTATGGCGGTCGGATTTTTATCAGCATTATGAATCAGTATACGCCGCTGCCACAGTGCAGGGAGTATCCGGAATTAAGCCGCCGGGTAACGGAAGCGGAATATGATGCGGTGGTGGATTATGCGATTGAACTTGGCATTGAAAATGGCTTCATCCAGGAAGGAGATGTGGCAGAGGAGAGCTTTATCCCGGAGTTTGATGGAGAAGGGATTGTGAGGGAAGATAAGGCTGTTTCGCTTATTTGATTAAGAGTGTTCTATTTTATATAGTTGTGCAATGGAATCATCTTAGAAGTTATAGACTTCTAAGATGATTCCGATTGTTGTTTTTCCAATAGAGAAATACGTTCTTCTAATTTCGATATTGTGTCATCGTCATGCTCTTTTTCTGTTTGAGATAAAAAATCAGGTAATAAACACCCTAAAAAAATAAATTCATAGGATGTAACAATGCGTGCTATTAATTCCAAACATGCTGTTGTGCCTAATTTAAAACCACTAAAGTCAATTAGTACGATACAAGATGCTAACCAGAAAAATGAAAAAAGAGCAATCTTATTAATATACTTTTTTCCGTTCTTCATAGTTATAAGAATTATTGTACAAAGAGCAGCAATTATTATTATCCCAAGTAATTGAAAGATTAAAATGAGTTTATCAGTTTTAAAAATTTCTTGAATAAGATTAAGAAAAAGAGCCAATATTATCAATATAAATATCCAAGGATATTTGAGTAAACCTTTTATCACTTCTAAAAGACCTATATTTTTGGAGCTTGGTATATCTTTTGAGTTCGTTATGTTTTTTTTATCCATATTAAATTTCATCCTTTACAAATAAGTTTATGGTTCATTTGTTAGTATTAAATACGGTATAATTATAACATATATATTATATATTTATATGAATAATTTATGTGTTACATTGAGAAATGTAGGAAAGTATGATAAAATTTTATGAAGAAAAGGAGGCGCATTATGGATAATAATCAATTTCTTATTACAAAAGTATTTACAGTTCCCTATTTTGATAGTTTAAATGAAAAGAAAAATGTGCCTGACTCGTTTCTAAAATGTATTACTCGTTATATTAAATCGGAAGATGAACTTACATATGGAAAAGCAATTAGTCAAATATATGAGTATATGAAAAGTAATTATAGAAATGAATACTATTATAAAAATACAATTTTTAACCAGTTATTAATTCAAAAGCATGATTTATATAATACAGCTGCATTAACGGAACTGCCAATTTCTAATTCAAAGGCAGATTTTATTATGATTAATGGAAAGGGTGTAGTATATGAAATAAAGACGGATTTAGATAATTTTCAAAGACTTCAAAGTCAAATAAATGATTATTATAAAGTATTTAGCTATGTAAATGTTGTTGTTAGTAAAAAACAAGTAGAGAGGGTTGAAGAGTTTTTAGAAGGAACAAAAGTTGGTATTATAGAACTTACGGGAACAGGAAAACTTGTTTGCAGAAAAAAGGCATTTTGTAATAGAGAAAAATTGTCATATGAAGCAATGTTTCAGATACTTCGAAAAAAAGAATTTGAAACAGTTCTTTTAAATTATTACGGCAAATTGCCAGAGGTGAACAATTTTGAATATTATAGAGAATGCTTAAGGTGGTTAAGGAAAATTAGTATTGTAGGATTCCAAAAGCAAGTAATGAATCTGTTAAAACAGAGAACTTTATTATCTATAAAGGATGTTTTTGAAAGACGGGTACCCAAGGAACTAAGTTTTTATGTTTATTTTTCGAAGAAGTATCGTTCGAATTATGATGCATTGGAGGAGTTTTTAGACAAGAAAGTTGAGGTGTAGAGAGTGTATTTTCCATATTTGAGGGGGAGACAAAACGAATTATTATGTTTAAGAGAACTGCTGGATTTGAATAAACTAAGTAATAATATTATTCCTGTTATTGAACCTGTACGTTGTAATAGCACTTTTTTTACGACAATTACTAAATTTATTGAAGCAAATAGAAAAATAATTGTTATACAGAATCCTAAAGTAGGTAATTTTAAAAAAGATTATCAAGAAATGAAAAAGAAAATTGAAGAAGAGACGGATGATAATAAAAAGAAAAAATTACAAGAGAGTTTGGAAAAGTATAAAGAGGTGTTAAAAGATTCACATGTAATAAGTGCATATTTGTGCAATGATACAATAGTTCGAAAATGCTTAGAGGGGACAAAGAACGTTAAAGACATTGTTTTAATAAATTTAGGAAGTGATACTTACGAATTTTATGAGGAAAATGGAAATAAATTAGAAGCAGAATATACATTTATTCCTAAGGACGAAGATTTTAAGGATGAAGTTGTTGGAAAAGTAGTTGTTTTGGAAGATAGTTATATAAAAGCAAAACGTAATGTTGATTATATTGAATCTCCGGATGAATTGTTTAGTAGAAATCATCTTGTATATCGAAAACGTGGTTATATAGGCTTTTCTGATTATTCGATTGTTGGAAAAGCATATGAAGAAAGTGGTTTTGCACCATTAGCAGTTGCAATACATATTTTGTACTTTGGAAAAAAGGATGAATTGCGTGTTCACCATTTTGTATCTGAATCAAATGAAAATATAACTGACCCTGCAAGAAAATTTGCAGAAGCAATGCAAAATTTAATGCAGTGGGATAGGTTTGATATTATACCTAAAACATATGGTTTGCAGAATCTGATTGATTATTATACAAATGGAAAATTTCCGGGGTTAGGTGTTATAAAAAAATGTTCTATCATGCATCATTTAGAAATAATTGCAAAATATTTAGAGGTGAATGAATGATATGTTGTATAGAGTGCTTTAAAGATAAAGAGGTAAGGGCCGCAATTGAATTGATAGGACATAAGGGAAATTGTTCTATTTGTGGAGAAAAAAATACATGGATTTATAATTCTGATTTTGACAAGGATAACTCTTCTGTTGAAGATATGCTAGGATCAATTTTGGAAATATATGTGCCGGATTCAGAATTACCGTGCTCCTATCCAGATAAGGATAAACTAAATATTGCTGAACGTTTATACAAGGAATGGAATATATTTTCGGGTACATTGCAGGGAATAAATGAAATTGTTAAAGGTGTTGTTGAAAATTCATTGTTTTTAAGTGAAAAACTACTTACAGAAACGGTGGGAGTACCACAATTATATGATGAAGAGTATTTATTAAAATATTCTATTATGCGTAATCATTCATGGAGTGAGTTTAAAAAGAGTCTTAGAGATGTAAATAGATTCCATAATAATTATATAAATTTAGAAATATTAGGAGAAATTCTTCAGACAGCAAAAATATTTATTCCAGTTGGAGAAAAATTTTATAGAGCACGAATTTCTAATGAGAAAGGGAGTAAAGGATTTGCAAGAAAAGATATGTGGGCACCTCCAGATGGAGTTGCTTCGCCAGGAAGAGCAAATTCTAAAGGACAAAGTTGTTTATATTTATCAAAGAAAAAGAAGACAACTGTTAAAGAAATTAGAGCACATGCATTTGATTATGTAACAATTGCAACGTTTAAAATTATTCAAGAAATTAAAGTGTTAGATTTGTGTTCTATAACGCATAATTCCCCATTTTATGCAAATACAGATAAGATAGCATATTGGGTGAACGAGAGAATATTGAAGGCTATAGAAAATGATTTGGCAAAACCTATGAGTAGATGGGACAGTGAATTAGACTATTTGCCAACACAGTATATTAGTGATTTTGCAAAAGCATGTGGATATGATGGAGTTAGGTATTTTAGTACATTTGATAGGGATGTATATAATATTGCTTTATTTAATTCGAATGCTTGTGTATGTACATACCATAGAAATTTTCTTGTTGGTGATTTGGATTACAAACTATCTGCGGTATAGAAACAATTTTAGTTTAATTATAATTATAAAAAGCAATTATAAATAAGGCATTTACCATATGCAGGGAAGAATTTTGTACCTTGGAGAATTTCTTCCACCATTGTAGGAAAAATGTGCTATACTAGGGCAAAGATAATGAATGAATTGAATGAGTGATAGATTCAAACAGAAAGAAAAGGAGTGATTTATATGAAAAAGAGTATTGTAATTGCGATCGTTGGAGTATTAGTTGTAGCTGGTGTAGGAAGTGCAGTTTACTTCCAGGCAACCAAGGAACCAAAAGTTGGAAGTGCAGTAGCATCTACAGAGCAGGAAGTAGCAGTTCCATCCGCAGATGATATGGAAGCACAGGTAAAAGAAGTCGTAGCTGCAAAGGAAGCAGAACTGGAAGCACAGAAAGCTGCAGAAGAGGAAGCTGCAAGAGTAGCAGCGGAGCAGGCAGCAAAAGAAGAAGCAGAAAAAGCTGCCAAGGAGAAAGAACAGGTAGCAAATAATAATACTGGCAATGGAAATACAACTGCAAAATCCAATAAATCAGGTAGCACTGGAACGAAGAACAACGGTTCTACTTCCAGTAATGGAAGCAGCAGTGCATCCACATCCAGCAATGCATCTTCGGGAGAAGAAGACCCGGAAGGTTTCAATGAGGATAATCTTCCAAATTTACAACCGGGAGATGTATTACACTTCGGAGAACATACAGGAGAGTACGTTATTCCAGGCGGTGGGACAGCATACACATATGACCCAATAAGTGATGATGAACTTAATGAACATCTTAATTAATGACAAAAATTATTATAAAAAAAGGAAGGACATTTGCCCTTCCCTTTTTTGTTGCCATATGATAAAAAAGGACAACAAAAAGGAGCGTTTTATATTCGCTCCTTTGTTAAAATTATAAAGTTAAGGCACTAAATTCGCCCTAAATGATAAAAAATCTTGACATCTCCCGCAAAAGTTCTATAATACATTTTCGGTAATGCGAGGATGTAGAAAGATGAATAAAGAAAGAGACTATTTTTTTGATAATTTAAAAGCGGTATTGATATTCTTAGTTGTGCTTGGACATTTCCTGCTCCCAATCCGTGGAGACAATCCACTGGTGGTAGTGAAACGGCTCATCTATGTATTTCATATGCCGCTTTTTGTATTTATCTCCGGTTATTTTGCCAAGAAAATTTATAAAAATGGACAATATAATTTTAAGAAAATATTGTATCTGCTGAAAGCATATGTTGTGTTCGTTGTGGCAATTCAGATAGTATATGCCATTGCGGGATTTGAAAAAATTACGGAGATAGATTTCTTTTCACAAAGTGGTGCACCGTGGTATTTATTTGCAATGATTGTATGGTATCTGACGATACCACTTGTCCGTAAATGTAAAGCGGTGCCGGTTCTTTTGCTTACGGTAGTGCTGGCATTAACAGCTGGCTATTTTAAAAATGTGGGGGACTTTTTATGTCTGTCACGAATTCTGGTATTTGGACCGTTTTTTTATCTGGGCTATTTTCTGGAGCAGAAGACACTGGAAAAAGCATTGCAGCCAAAGCTTCAGAGACTGGTGGTTCCATGCGCGGAGGCAATCTGTATCTTTATTCTGGCATATGGAGCAAGGTTGAAAGATTCCCTGGGAATGGTATATGAAAATATATCCTATTATGAACTGGAAGAAGTGTGGAAGGGACCGATGGTCCGCCTTTCCCTGATGATTGCAGCATTTCTTATTTCCTGGGCAATTATGTTTTTCATTCCGAGAGGAAAGACAAGGTTGTCAGTAATCGGACAGAATACCATGCCGGTATATATGCTGCACCGGATTTTACGGGATATTCTGATGTTTGCCGGAATCTATGATTATCTGGGTGACTGGGGCTGGATAGCATTTTTTATCCTGTTGGGATTAAGTGCTGGAATCGTATATGTGTTAAATAATTCACATGTTGTTAATCAGGTCAACCGGATACTGGCATTACATACGCCGCAGTTAATCAGAAATTTGAAACGGCAACGGGCACATTAACAGGTAGTAACTAAAAATAATT
>JABLTN010116232.1_pt1 | contig 19105 bp, 16 predicted proteins | sample 7160141 | NCBI WGS metagenome assembly JABLTN01 (sample SAMN14651226, study PRJNA627086) | human gut metagenome | isolation source: feces | host: Homo sapiens | reverse complement strand
GGATGGAAAAGCGCTGGACCTGTTCGCCGTCCACATTGGACAGGATCTCCGCCGCACCGGTCGTGACCGCCGAAGCCGGCGCCGTCTGGACAGCCGCTCCGGGCTTCGGCTGTGAGAGCGTGCCGAAAATGCCGCAGGCTGTATTTTTCTCCACGGTCCCGACGGCGTCTGTCACATCAAAGATCCCGTGCAGCTCGCCCGGCGTCCCGCGCGTCCCGGTCTGCACCTCCGCCACGCTCGCGCGGACAAGATAGCCCGACTGCAGCATCAGCAGCTGCGTCCCGTCGAGCCCGCTGACGCCGTGACCCAGCGCGCCGTACTGCAGGCTCACAGGATCATAATACGTGACCGTCCCGATCCCCGCGATATGGTCGCGGACCAGGATCCCGAGCCGGTAGCCGCTTGCCGTCTTTTCCGGCGTGACCAGAAATTCCGCCTCATGCCCGCCGCGCTCCACGCGCACGACGATCGGCTCGGCCGACTGGATGCTGTCGAGCAGCGCCTGCGCACTCGCGGTCTTCTTGCCGCCTGCCGTCAGGATCACGTCGCCGCGCCGCAGTCCGGCGCGCTGGGCCGGCGCGTCCGGCTCCACCTCGGTGACCATCAGACCCTCGGCATACAGCTTGATGCCGACCGTATATCCTCCCGGCACGAGCGTCCGCCCCGCGGCCAGCGTCTGGCAGCAGAGCGCCAGCAGCAGGCACAGGGCCATCAGCGCGGCCGGTATTTTTTTATGAAGAAACTGCTTCATGTTCTCATCCTCTCCCCAAAAGTCTCAGCGCCGTTATCTTGGCCGTTCCGGCGGGAAAGAAACCGCGTGTGAAGCATGTAAAAGAAAGCCTGTTTTCCTTGGTAAAAATCAGAAAATCACCGCTGCTGGCCGCAAACGCTGCCGTTTGCCTGCGAAAATTTCCTGCGTTTCATTCTTTCACCATCAAAGGCCCGTACCGCCCGGTTTTAATTTCTGCAAAAAAGAAAAAATTAGTCTTGACTTTTTGCGAGAAATCGTTATAATAATCATGCGCTTCGGCAAGAGGCCATTTAGGGGATTTGTGTAACGGTAGCACACCGGACTCTGACTCCGTTTGCGGGGGTTCGAATCCCTCATCCCCTGCCAAAGGAAACCCGGCAATCATGTGATTGCCGGGTTTTTCTTTTATACGCAAGCACTCCGCCGCGATCGGCGGAGTGCTTGCTTTTTTGACGATTTATGCGTATTGCAGACGGCCCTTCGGCACGGGAATCTCCCGTCCCAACTCCCGTGCGGTCTCGATCCATTCCTGCGCTACGATCTGGACGTTGTGCAGCGCCTCTGTCATGGTCTTGCCGTCTGCCATGCATCCGGACAGCTCCGGGATCTCCGCAATAAAGGCATCGTCTGCCTCGCTCCAATAAAGGATGATTTCATACTTCATTCAAAGCATCCCCTAAATCGTACTTTAAAATGATCTGCCGCACCTGCTTGCACTGGTACGGCTTGGCCTTGCTGCCGACCGGCTGAATGTTGATGATCTCCTCGATGTCGTTTCGCGTGTAAATGAAATGATCTCCGAGGACCCGGCAGTCGAAGCCGAGCCGATCGAGGATCAGCCGCAGATCTGAAATTGAAAGTTCCGGTCTTTCGCGCCGCTCATGAGCGCAAACAGCAGTTTTTCGTACTGTCCCATCTGCTCAGCCTCCTGTATCCATTATACCAGCTTTTTCACAAGAATACCACAGTTTTTGCCGGTCAGAGACATCTGCCTGCTTATTCACTCCTTCCAGACCCTTGCGACCGTGAAGGTCATACGCAGCCGCCCACGGACCTCGGCGAGCGTCACCATGTCCGCCAGCCGGACCATTTCCGCGATCCGCCCGCGGATGCTGTCGTTCAGGATGTTGACCGGGAGAGGGAAGTCGATATAGACGAACGTGTTCTGCTCCCGCAGTTCCAGATCGTCCGCGTACCAGGGCGCGCGCAGAACCTTCCCGATCGCCGCCGCATGCTCTTTCAGCTTATTGTATGTCTCGACCTTCTCCGGGACCTGCTCGTTCCCGCGGAACGCCTCATTCCGCGCCGCCATCGCAGCGACCATATCGCCGATATTCATTTCCATTGTTTTGATCTCCTTTTCATTTTTGTTTGCCCGTGCGGGCTTCTTGATTATGGTTCTACACGATTTCCGGTTTTGTCCCGCCGCGATTGAAAAAACGCCTGCGGCATGCTAAGATGGCGGCGAGGTGAGTGCATGGAACATCGTCAATTTGAAAGCATGCTCGCCGTCGCGCGGGCGCGACTGGCGCGGCACGCGCCGGAGGACATTGCGGAAAAAGCCGGCGTGCGGTACGCTGACGGCGCGTTTCAGGTCCCGACGCTGGGGCAGACGGTCACCGTCCGCCTGCCGGACTGCACGATCGAGCCGCCGCTCTCCAACTGGCACGCGCTGACGCTGCTGCACCTGCTCGATCTGGCCGACGGCACACCGCCGACCGGCCGGACCATCGCACTTTCCCAGTACAAAGACGGCCTCGTGCGCGGCAGCGGCCTCGACCGCAATGCGGAGCTGATCGTCCGGCGCGACCTCGGCGTACTGCCGCCGGAGGAGCTGACGCAGCGCTGCAAAGCGCTCGGCGCGGAGCTCCTGCCCTCCAACGCAGACTTCTGCGCACGCTTCGACTTCGCCCCGCGCTATCCCGTGTGGCTGAAGATCTGGCTCGCGGACGAGGAATTTCCCGCCTCCGGCCGTCTCCTGCTGGACGAAAGCGCCCCGCACTACCTGACCATCGAAGACGCCGTCACCGCCGCCTCCCTCATCCTGGACCGCCTCACCCAAACCCACCACTGGACATAATGGGCAGGGGAGTATGAAGGCGGTCCTTCTCGTTTTGACACACGATACCAAAACCTCCGTATGCCGCTGAAAGGGCATACGGAGGTTTTGGTTCATGAATTACAATTATGGCAGGAACGATAGCCGTTGCTGATGGCTTCGCTGCGCGTACCGAAAAAGGCCTTTTTGTTCCGATCACTCATCCGCTTCACACTCACACACCAGGTATGGTGGAAAACCTTACTGTTTGTGTTGAGAATATAATGGCCGGACTCCGTCAGTGCCGCGCTTTGATTCACGCCGTCACCCTCTGCAGCAGAGGGCGTTCCTGTTTGATCCACAGTCATGACGACGTCAACGGAAAAAGAATCCTTGAGTCCCTCTGCATTTGTAATGGAGATCAGTGCAGTTCCGGAAGAAACGCCGCAGATCAGAGCAAGACTGCAGTTGGAAGGCAGATCCGGGTCCCCGGAGAGCTCGCTCACCGCTGCAACGGACGGATCGCTGCTTTCCCATCGCAGTTTGGACGATGCCACTGGTTTTGCCGCATAAGCTGCAACTACAATAGAAGAACTTTCGTCGGTCAGCTGGATCGCGCCGTTCGCTGCCTGATAATGGACCAGACTGGTCTCATCCACGAAGGTGTTGATCGGAGAAGCAGCTGCATTGGACTCGATCCGCATATCTGGCAGGATGATCCTGGAGATGATCGCAGCGGCCTCCGCACGGGAGATCGTCGCCGCTGGGCAGAACCAGCCGTTGGTTCCCGTCAAGATCCCGGCGTTGAATAGCTGATAAACGGCCTCGGTGTTTTCATCAAAGTCGACGTCAATGATCGTTCCCATCGGAATGTCATTGATCGCTGACAGGGCAGATACCGGGATGGATCGGCTCAGGATCCGGGAAAACAGGCTTCTTTGAATGCTTTCGTTCCAGAAGGTCGGCGAGGCGGAAGGGAATGAGATGATCTCATATTCAGCCGCGTAGTCGATATAGCTCTGATACCAGGGAGCCGACTGTCCGATCACACCATCTCCGCCCTGAAAAATGTTATACAGCCGACAGGCGATGGCCAGCGTTTCCGCAACGGAAAGCTTGCCGCTCGGCATAAACTTTCCCTGTCCTTTTCCCTGCATCAGGCCATATTCGCATACGGTCTTGACATTTTCAGCATACCACGCATCGGCCGGAACATCGGAAAAGGGGACATAAGCGGTTGCGGGCGAGAAATTCTGCAGACCGGCATCCCCAGCCAACACAGGGATTTCAAGCGTGAACAGCAATGCGAGGACAAGGACCAGACTCAGCATCCGTTTCATGTTATGCGTGCTCCTTCTCTTGAAATATATGGGTTTCTTTTTCAACAGTAACACATCCGGCGATTTCTGTCAATCCGGGACTTGTCAGATTCAGACAAACAATGCCAGCGTGTGCATCTGTTGGAAGAACAGCCCGCGTGCAGGTTTTTCTTGATAATTCGTCCGAAAGCGTGTATCGTATAGGTATATCAAAGAATCAGGAGCAGAGATTCATGACTGATGGGTTTATCAAGACTGCGGCCGGGACGATCGATGTGCAGGTCGCGGATGTGCAGACCAATACCGATACGATCCTCGCGCGCGTACGGCAGGCGGACGCGGCCGGCGTCGACCTGCTGACGCTGCCGGAGCTGTGCCTGACCGGCTACACCTGCGGCGATCTGTTTTTCTCCGACTGCCTGCTCGGCGCAGTGGAGCCGGCGCTTGCCCGCATTCTTGAGCGGACGGCGGCGCTTTCCACGGTCTTCACCGTGGGCCTGCCGCTGCGCTTCGGCGGCAAGCTCTATAACTGCGCGGCGGTCATCCACGCGGGCAGGCTCCTCGGTGTGGTGCCGAAGACGTACCTGCCGAACTACGGCGAATTTTACGAGCAGCGGCAGTTTTCTTCCGCGTCGGTGCTCGGCGGAAACATCTACGACCTGACGCTCTGCGGCCAGAGCGTACCGTTTGGCACGGATCTGCTTTTTGCCTGCGCGGAGCTGCCGGACTATACCTTCGGCGTCGAGCTGTGCGAGGATCTCTGGGTCCCGTGCCCGCCGTCGACCCGCCTCACGGCCGGCGGCGCGGCCATCATTGCCAACCTGTCCGCCTCGGACGAGGTGATCGGCAAGGCGGACTACCGCCGGATGCTGGTCAGCGCGACGTCCGCGCGGCTGGCCTGCGGCTATATCTACTGCAGCGCCTCTCCGACGGAATCCACGCAGGACATGGTCTTCTCCCGCCATCATCTGATCGCGGAAAACGGCACCATCCTCGCGGAAAACGAGCCGTTTGCCGACGCTGAGCTGACGATCACCGAGATCGACGTGCAGCGGCTCATGCACGAGCGGCACCGCACCACGAGCTATGACGCCGTCCCCGGCCTGCGGCAGATCGTCTTCCACCAGCCCCTGCGACGGACGCAGCTGACGCGCCCCATCGCGCCCAATCCCTTCGTCCCGCCCTATGACGACCAGCTCCGCGCACGCGCGGAGGCGATCCTGCGCATCCAGTCGCAGGGCCTTAAAAAGCGGATCGAGCATACGCACGCGAAGACCGTCGTGCTCGGCATCTCCGGCGGGCTCGACAGCACGCTCGCGCTTCTCGTGTGTGTGCGCGCGTTCGACCTCTGCGGACGCAGCCGGAAGCAGATCCAGTGCGTCACGATGCCCTGCTTCGGCACCACGAAGCGCACGAAGTCCAACGCCGTGAAGCTCTGCGAGGAGCTGGGCGTCAGCGTGCAGGAGGTCAACATCACCGCCGCCGTCCGGCAGCACTTCGCCGACATCGGCCATGACGAATCGGTGCACGACGTGACCTATGAAAACTGCCAGGCGCGCGAACGCACGCAGGTGCTGATGGACATTGCCAACCAGTCCGGCGGCCTCGTGATCGGCACCGGCGATCTGTCAGAGCTCGCGCTCGGCTGGGCGACCTACAACGGCGACCATATGTCCATGTACGCCGTCAACTGCTCGGTGCCGAAGACGCTCGTGCGCTACATCGTGCAGTATGAGGCAGCGAGCAGCGCGCCCGCCCTGCAGGCGGTCCTGCTGGACATTCTCGACACGCCGGTCTCCCCGGAGCTTCTGCCCGCGGATGAGAACGGCCAGATCGCGCAGAAGACGGAGGACCTTGTCGGCCCCTACGAGCTGCATGATTTCTTCCTGTACCATACGCTCCGCTTCGGCACGCGCCCGCGCAAGCTCTTCCGGATGGCGAAATATGCCTATGCGGGGAAATATGACGACGAGACCATCCGCCACTGGCTCAAGACCTTCTGCCGCCGCTTTTTCCAGCAGCAGTTCAAGCGCTCGTGCATCCCGGACGGCCCGAAGGTCGGCTCCGTGACGCTCAGCCCGAGAGGGGACTGGCGCATGCCCTCCGACGCCTCCAGCCGCCTCTGGCTGAGCGAGGCGGAAGCCCTGTAAAAGATAAACGAACGGCCCCATCCATATCGGATGGGGCCGCATTTTGTTTGGGATACTCAGATGATGCGTCTGCCGCAGAGGAAGCGCGTCTTGTAATACGATTCGTCCAGCGAGTTGATACGCACGCCCGTAGACGGGGTAGAGGCGTGGACGAAGTTGCCGCCGCCGATGTACATGCCGACGTGGTTGGCGTAATTGCCGTAGCCGAAGAAGACAAGGTCGCCGACCTGCAGATCGCTGCGGGAAACGTAGGTGCCCTGGCTCATCTGGTCGTTGGCCACGCGGTTCATCTTGTAGCCGTAGTTCGTCAGCACATAATACATGAGGCCGGAGCAGTCAAAGCCGGTCGACGGGCTCTTGCCGCCCCAGACGTAGCTGTAGCCAATGAAGGACATCGCGAAGTTCGCGATCTCGCTCGCCGTGCCGGAGCCGGAGACGGTGCCGCCGCCATTTCCGGTGCTGCCGCCCGGGGTGACGGTGCTGTCCTTCTTGTCGGAGAGCAGGTCGGCGCGGACGTAGGCGGTGATGCCCTTATACTTGATGCGGTACCACTGGTGGCCGTCGGAGGTGGTGGTCGTGATGCCGGTGACGGTGACGGAGGCGTTGTAGCTCAGCTCACCGACCTTCGTACTGCCGGTGGTCCAGGAGTCGCGGACGTTGATGGAGCCGGACTGGCAGACATACATGGTCTTGCTGACGCTGGTGACCGTGACGTTCAGGTTGATCTGGTCGACGACGACCGTCGCGCTCTTGACGTTTTCATCGTAGAACCACTGGATGGTCTTGTAGCAGCGCAGGAACATCGTCATCGCTTCCTGCCGGCTGGTGTTGCCCTTGGGGTTCAGATAGGTGCCGTTGCCGAGCTTCGTGCCCTGTACATAGGAGTAGCTCACGCAGATCTGCGCAGATTCCTTCGCCCAGGAAGAGATCTTGTTCGCGTCGGCAAAGCCGTTCAGCGCGCCGTCCGCAGCCGTGGGGGAGAAGGCCGCCGCGGTGCAGAAGTTCTCGATCAGCTTGAAAAACTCCTGCCGTGTCAGCAGCTGGTTCGGGCGGAACGAGCCGTCTTCATAGCCGTTGACGATGCCGTAGAGATGGGCCTTGACGATGTTTTTGTCGTTCGTGTCGGTGAAGCCCGTGAAGTTCTCGTTCGACAGGTCGATGTCGTTGCCCGTCGCCTTTTCGAAGGCGTACACGGCCAGCTCGCACATCTCGCCGCGGGTGATGTCCTTGGTGAGGTCGAGGCCATTGAACGAGGCAGGCATCAGCCCGAGCTGGTTGATCTCGTCATAGTTTGTCTTGAACCAGCTGCTGTATTTGTTGTTCGCAGCAAAACAGACCGCGCTCATCGACATGAGCATCGCCGCGCACAGCAGCAGGCAGAGCAGTTTTCTTACCTTTTGCATCTTCTGTAGACTCCTTTTTCCGTTCCTCGGCCGGAACGGCGCATGTTTTGACGGATTTGGCTCGATTATATCAGATTATGACAACCAATACAAGTCCATTTTTGTAAATCTTTCGTAACCAAATGCTTTTTTTAGCCAATGGTTGCGTTTTGACCGAAAAAGTGGTATAAACGTAGCCATGAAATTACGAGTCATGATCGCAGTGCTTGCCTGCAAGCTCTGCCGGAGCCTGATCCGCCTGCTGGGCAGAGGCGGCACGGATTTTCCCGGGCGCGTAGCGCTCAAGCTCTGCCCGAACCTGCTGGGTGAACTTGCAAAGAACGTGACGACGGTGATCGTCACGGGCACCAACGGCAAGACCACGACGTCCCGTATGATCGAGCAGTCGTGGCAGGACGCTGGAATCTCTTACTTTGCTAACAAATCCGGCGCGAATCTCCTGTCCGGCGTCACGGCGGAATTTGCCGTCCATTCGACGCTGACCGGCCGCTGCAAATACCCCTACGCCCTCATCGAGGCGGACGAGGCGGCGCTGAAGTTCATCAGCAAATACGTCGACGCCAAAGTCATCGTCTTCACGAACGTCTTCCGCGACCAGCTCGACCGCTACGGCGAGGTCACGCATACGCTCGAAAAGCTCCGCATCGGCGCGAAGAACAGCCCAAACGCCGTCCTGTGCCTCAACGCGGACGATTCCCTTATCACGAGTCTGCATGACGACGTGCCGAACCCGGTCCTGTTCTACGGCGTCAGCACGCCGATCTATGCCGGGCACGTGACGGAGGTCTCCGACGCGCCCTACTGCATCAAGTGCAAGAGCGAGTACGAATACGACTTCGTGACCTACGGTCATCTGGGCGGCTACCGCTGCCCGCACTGCGGCTATGCGCGGCCGACACCCGATCTGTGCGTGAGCCGCATCGTCACGAGCGACGAGGAGCATTCCGAGGTCGTCTTCCGCGACGGCCAGACCGAGATCCCCGCGTCGATCAACCTGCCGGGCGGCTACAACATTTATAATGCCTGCGCCGCCATGACGGCCGCGAAGGCGCTGGGCCTGGATCTGACGAAGGCCGCGCAGTCTCTGTCGCACTTCGCCTGCGGCTTCGGACGCATGGAGAAATTCGAAATAGGCGGCGCCGACGTGCGCATGATCCTCATCAAAAATCCCGCCGGCTGCAACCAGGTGCTGAGCTTCCTCACGCAGCGCACCGAGCCGTTCGTCTTCGCCGCCTGCCTCAACGACCGCACGCAGGACGGCCGCGACGTCAGCTGGATCTGGGATGTGGCCTTCGAACGCCTGACCGATATGGACGCGCTCCGCGAGGTCTATCTCTCCGGCACCCGCGCGGAGGACATGGCACTGCGCTTCCTCTACGCCGGCTTCCCGCAGGAGAAGCTGCATGTGCAGAAGGATTACGGCAAGCTGATGGAAGAGGCGACGGCGCATAAGCTGCCCGTCTTCGTCATGCCGACCTATACGGCCATGCTGGCCCTGCGCAGTACGATCAGCAAAACCTACGGCTATAAGCAATTCTGGGAGTAAGCTATGGAACTGAACATCTACCATTTATACCCCGACGTGCTGAACCTCTACGGCGACCGCGGCAACGTCCTTTGCATGCAGCGGCGGCTGGAGTGGCGCGGCATGCAGGCGAATATCGTGAACGTCCCGATCGGTACAAAACTCGACGCGAAAAATTGCGACCTTATCTTCATCGGCGGCGGCCAGGATTTTGAGCAGGAGGTCCTTCTGGACGACCTGAAAGGGGAGAAGACCGCTGAGCTCAAGGCCGCCATCGAAGACGGCGTGCCCGTGCTCGCCATCTGCGGCGGCTATCAGATGTTGGGCCAGTACTACAAGACCTGGGACGGCCAGCAGTGCGACTTTACCGGCGCGCTCGACCTCTACACCGTCGGCTCCGAGCAGCGGATGATCGGCAACTATATGTTCTCCTGCGAAGAAGCAGGCTGCAACATCGTCGGCTTTGAAAATCACTCCGGCAAGACCTACCTCGGCTCCGGCGTCCGGCCCCTCGGCAGGGTGCTCGAGGGTTCCGGCAACAACGGCGAGGATGGCACGGAGGGCGCAAGATACAAAAACGTCTTCGCGTCCTATTCCCACGGCTGTCTGCTGCCCAAAAACCCGAAGCTGGCGGACCTGATCCTGCAGACCGCCCTCGAACGCAAATACGGAGCGCTCACGCTCCCGCCCCTCCCCGACACCCTCGAGACCGCCGCCCACACCTACATGGAAAACCGCCTGACCCATAAATAAGCAGCAAAAAAACACGCCCACCCGGGCGTGTTTTTTATGCCTTCTGTGCCAGAATACAGTACCAGTCGGCCTGTTCTGGGGTGCGGCCGGTAAATTGCGCCGGCATACAAAACAGCTGCGGCGTCTGGTAGCCGAGCTGGCGAAGCGTATCCAGCAGAAGCGCCCGTGGAACTGGGTGATAGTGCTCTGTAAAGAACTCCTTCTGGAAAATGCGGTTGTCGCGTTCGAATGTATACAGGAGGTTAAAATCAACAGTTCCGTCTGCATTGTGATCCCAGACCTGCACAAGATTGATGCGTGTTTCGCCGTCAAAAGCGGGGTTATAGAGATAAAAACGCTGCTTTTCTGCGACGATCTTATCCCAGTTCCGAAGATCCAGATACAGATATCCGCCTGGCCGGACAAGCGCGTCCATCTGGCACAGAACATCGGGAATCTCGCTGTTTGCAACGTAGGGCAGGGAATTGCCCGTGGATGCGACACAGTCAAACAGCCGTCCGGAAAACACACGATCCAGCATTCGAAAATCTGCCTGATGAAGCTCGACAGGGAATCCGCGCGCAGCGGCCTTTGTCCGGCATTTGCCGAGCATGGTTTCGCTCAGATCGGAGCCAGTGACTGCGGTGCCGAGTGTGCATAACGGGAGCGTCAGATTACCGGAGCCGATGCTGACGTCCAGCAGCGTGCGGATTTCCTTTCCGGCAAATACAGTCTGCCAGTGTGTTTTGGTGGTCTGAAAGCGATCTTCATTTTCAAGAAGATCATAGATATCTGTACGATCATATAAGCTGGCCATATGAAAAATCCTTCCTTACAGCGTTCTCACGCACACCTCCCGAACCTTGGCCTGCAGGGCCTTAAGATCGGAGAAGGTGTCGGGGCGCTTGCTCTCGTCGCGCAGGAGGGCGGAGGGGTGATAGAGGGCGGTAAAGAGGATGCCGCCCTTTTCGATGAACTGCCCGTGCTCGCGGGTGATCTTGAAATCCGGCCGGATCAGACGCATGGCGGCGATGCGGCCGAGGCAGACGATGATCTTCGGCTTGAGGAGCTTCGTCTGCGCGCGCAGAAAATCGATGCAGGCGTCCTGCTCGGTCTGCATGGGATCCCGGTTTTTGGGCGGACGGCATTTGATGATATTCGTGATGTAGCAGTTGTGGCGGCCAAGGTCGATGATTGTGAGCATCTCGTCGAGGAATTTGCCCGCCGCGCCGACGAACGGCTCGCCCTGCAGATCCTCATTTTCGCCGGGGCCCTCGCCCACGAACAGCACCTCCGCGTCCTGTGGGCCGACGCCGAAGACGACATGGTGCCGCGTCTGCGACAGCGGACACCGCGTGCAGGACAGGCACGCGGACTGCAGCGAATCCCAGTTCAGCATGTGTACCTCCCTTATCTGCGGTCCGTCTCATCGAACGGCAGGTCATAGTCCTCGCGGAACCGGCGGCGCCGGTCCTCCAGCGCGCGGCGGCGCTTTTCCATCCGCAGCCGGCGGATCTTCCGCTTGCGCAGCTGCACGAGCACGAACAGCACCAAAATCGCCCCCAGCGCGATCACGATAAACAGCACGACCCACTTCCACCAGTTGTGCTGGATATACGCGCCCGTCCCGGCCGCGGCGGAGGAGATCTCCGACTTGGCAACGTCCGCGATGGCCAGCAGCCTCGTCTGGCCGAGCACCTCGCCCGCGTACGTGACCGTCGCGGAGCCGAGCACGTCGCCCTCATGGACCGGCGCGTCGACGCTTTCGCTGTTGAGCTGGATCTTGGTCTCCAGCTGGTCCGGGTCGTAGTCGTTCGGAAGCAGGACCTTGATCTCGTCCTCCGGCGCGACGGCGACGGCCTCGGCGCCGGCGGAGTTGTTGATCTTCACCTGATCGACCGGGTACAGCGGCGACATCAGCGTCAGGTAGGAATAGTTGTCAAAGCCATAGTCAAACAGGCGCGCGCACTCCGTGAAGTTCTCCATCAGAAGATCGCCGCTGTCGAGCACCGTCGTGGCCGCGCCGCAGACGATGCCGAGCAGATCCAGCCCGTCGCCCGTGGCCTCCGAGATGACGCAGCGCCCGGCCTGGCTCGTATAGCCGGTTTTGATGCCGTGCGCCCGGGGATAGTACAGCGAGTTCGACATCGACTGGTAGATCAGCATATTCGTGGTCTTGAGCTTCGGGATATTCTGGCGCATGTTATCGTCGGGCAGCTTATATTCATACGTGTCGACGATCTGGCGGAAATTCTCGCTCTTGAGCGCGGCCTGTGTGATGATGGCAAGATCCCGCGCGGTGGTGTAGTGGCTCTCGTCATGCAGGCCGTGGGGATTGTTGAAATGCGTGTTGGTGCAGCCGAGCTCATAGGCCCGCTGGTTCATCATGCGTACAAAATCCGTCACCGAACCCGCAACGTGCTCCGCAATGACGTTGCATGCGTCGTTGCCCGAGACGACCATCATGCAGTACAGCAGATTCTCCAGCGTCATCTGCTCGCCCACCACCAGACCGGCCACGCTGGAATCCTCGTCCAGATCGGCCAGCGCGGATTCCGAGACCGTCACGACGTCGGACAGGTTCCCGTTCTCCAGCGCGATCAGGCAGGTCATGATCTTGGTGAGGCTCGCGGGATAGACCCGCTCGTCGGCGTCCTGCTCATAGACGACACGGTTCGTGTTGAGGTCGATGAGCAGCGCGGCCTTGGCCGCTACGGAAAACTGTTCCCGGGATGAGAGCAGCTGATCCTCGGGGACGCTGTTATCCGCAGCAGCCGCGTCTTCTGCGGAATTATCCGTGGCGGTCTGAGCATCCGCCTGCGCGTCGGCGGCAGGTTCGGCGGTGACTGCAGATACCGGCGCGCACAGCAGCTGTATCAGCAGCAGCGCGGCCAGCAGCAGGGCAGAAATGTTTGTCTTTTTCATTTTTATCTCCATTTTCTTCGCGTCTGGATTGTACAGCGGCGAAAAAATATGCTATACTGAATTTGAACATTCGCGCAGCTGCGCGTATTCTTGATTATTATACCATATTCATCCGGTATGTCAAATGGAGGCGCGCGTATGAAGAAATTGCGGGTTTCCCCGGCGCTGCTCGCGCTGTGCGCGGCGGTGCTGCTGTTCGTGGGCGCATTCTTCCTCGGCCGGGCTTCCGCGCTCGGAGAGGCGCGTATCACCGTGCAGCGCGCCGCACCCGCGTCCGACGCTTTGCAGATAGACGGCAGCGGGGAAGGGAAGCTCTGCCTCAATACCGCCACGCGAGAAGAGCTGCTTGCGCTTCCCGGCGTCGGCGAAAAGACGGCGGACCGGATCCTCAGCTACCGCGATACCTACGGCCGCTTTTCCGCCGTCGAGCAGCTGCTGGATGTGGAGGGCATCGGCCCGACGCTGCTCGAGCAGCTGCGCGGGCTCGTGACCGTGGACCAAACGGAGGGATGACATGAAAATACTTGTTGTTGATGATGAAAAGCTGCTGGTCAAGGGGATCAAATTCAACCTGGAAAACGACGGCTACGAGGTCGTGACCGGCTGCGACGGCATGGAGGCCGTCGAGCTTGCCGCGAGCGAATCGCCGGACCTGATCGTGCTGGATCTGATGATGCCGCGGCTCGACGGGCTGGAGGCATGCACGAAGATCCGCGAATTCTCACAGGTCCCGATTATTATGTTAACTGCAAAATCCGAAGACATGGACAAGCTCCTCGGCTTTGAGCACGGCGCGGACGACTACCTGACCAAGCCCTTCAATATCCTCGAGCTCAAAGCGCGCATCCGCGCGCTCCTGCGCCGGGCCGGCGCGGCCAAAAAGCAGGAGCCGGAGCAGAAGCTCGTCTGCGGCCACATCACCCTCGACCGCAGCAGCCGCAGCGCCAGCCGCGAGGACGTGCCGGTCGACCTGACCGCGAAGGAATTTGACCTCATGGAGCTGCTGATGCGCAACCCGAACCGCGTCTACTCGCGCGAGACGCTGCTCGACGCTATCTGGGGCTACGATGTCAGCAGCGAGATCCGCACCGTCGACGTGCACATCCGCCGCCTGCGGGAAAAGCTGGAGCTCAACCCGGCGCAGCCGGAGCACATTCTGACCAAGTGGGGAGTTGGCTACTATTTCAAGTACTGAACGGCGCATCCGGCTGGTGCCGACCAGCTCGCAGCTGCGCAACGCGCTGGCGTATATGTCGATCACGGTGCTGGTGCTGGTGTTCCTGAATATCTACTCCGCCAGGGCCACCCGGGATCTGATGTTCAAGGCCAAATGCTCGTCCTCGCAGGATAAGCTGAAGGTCGTGACGTCCTCCTTTTCCGGCGTCGACGCCCTGACGCAGGAGACGACGGAGCAGATCATCTCCGTCATCGGCGACATGAACGTCACGCGCCTGCTCGTCACCGACGCGGCGGGCCGGACGCTCTATGATTCCGTGCCCGGCCAGAGCGCGGCGGGCAAGATGGTCCTGCTGCAGCAGGTCGTGCAGGCGCTCGAAGGCAACGACGTCTTCTGCTGCGTCTATGAAGACCATACCCTCAAAAGCTACGCCGCCGCGCCCATCCTCACACATGATACGGTGGTCGGCTGCGTGTATATGATGGAATACGACGCCTCGCAGGGCGGCATCATCGCGAGCCTCGAGCGGACGATCTTCCGCGGCTCGCTGGTGCTGATCGGCATCCTGTTTTTGTGCGCGGTCGTCTTTTCCATGACGGGCTCGGGGCGCATGCGGCAGATCCTGACCTCCATGCGGCTCGTGCGCGAGGGCGAATACAGCCACAAGATCCAAATGCGCGGCTCGGACGAATACGCCACGCTCGCCACCGAGTTCAACAAGCTCACCGACAAGCTCCAGCAGACGGAGATCACCGAGCGCCAGTTCGTCTCGGACGCGTCCCACGAGCTCAAGACGCCGCTGGCCTCCATCAAGCTGCTGTCCGATTCCATCCTGCAGAACGAGATGGACGCGGACACGATGCGCGAGTTCGTCGCCGACATCGGCGCGGAGTCCGACCGCCTGACGCGCATGGCGCAGAAGCTCCTCACGCTCAGCCGGGCCTCGGCCGACGAGACGGAGGGCGGCGAGCACGAGGTCGTGGACGTGGGGCGGACACTCTCGCGCGTGTTCCGTATGCTCGTCCCGCTGGCCGACCGCCAGACCGTCGAGCTGACCGCCAGCGTGGAAAAGGGCTGCACCATCCTCTCGTTTGAGGACGACGCCTATCAGATCCTGTTCAATCTCGTCGAAAACGGCATCAAATACAACCGCGAGGGCGGCAGCGTCCACGTGCGCGTGCGCCACGCGGACGATACCGTCGTCATTGACGTCGAGGATACCGGCACCGGCATCCCCGAAAGCGCGCTCCCGTCCATTTTCAACCGCTTCTACCGTGTCGATAAGGCCCGCAGCCGTCAGGCCGGCGGCGCCGGTCTGGGCCTTTCCATCGTGCATGAGATGGTCGGGCGGAATTTCGGCACGATCGAGGTCACGTCCAAGGTCGGCGAAGGCTCGCGCTTTACCGTGACCTTCCCCAGCTTCGGCTCCGGAGAGGAGGAAGACGGCGATGCGTAAAAACCGGAAAAAGCTCCGCCTGCTCGCGCTGCTGCTCGCGGCGCTCACGCTCTGCGGCTGCTCGGCCGCCGCGGCGGTGCGCAGGCCCGCCCAGCCCCAGCTGCAGCTCTACTACTGCCGCAAAGACAGCGGCGACACGAAGACCGGTGTATTGGGCACGCAGGAAGTCCCGGCGCAGACCGACCCCGCCGCCCTGCTCGAGACCTATCTGCAGGGCCCGGAGGACGAAACGCTTGCCTTGCCCTTCACCCCCGGCGATACCTGCGCGGTCGAGTCTCTGCAGGATGGCGTCCTGACCCTCCGGCTGGAGCTGCGCGCGGCGGGGGACATCCGCACGTCCCTCATCTACGCCTGCCTGACCTGCACCATGACCCAGCTCGAGTCCGTCCGCTCCGTCGCCTTCCTCCGCACCGCCCAGCCGCAGACCGACGGCCCCTATACCGCGGACGATTTCGTTTTTCTCGACGCCTCGGCCGAGAACCCGGAATACGCCGTCCGGCTTTTCTATCCCGACAAAAACGGCCTTCTCACCCCCGTCACCACGGCGCTCGCCTGCACCGACCCGGGCCAGCTGCCGCTGCTCGCCCTGCAGGCGCTCATCCGCGCGACCGTTCCGGTCAATCTCGGCCGCGTCGTCCCGGCGGGCACGCAGGTGATGGATATCTCCGTCTCCGATGGGACGGCCAGCGTGGTCCTCTCCGACCAGTTCATGAGCTGCGATACCTCCGCCGCCCGCGCGGGCAGCGCCGTGCGCTCCATCGCGGCGACGCTCTGCGATCTGAGCGGCGTCACCGCCGTCCGCCTCTCCGTCATCGGCGAATCCGGCCTGACTTATTACGACATTTCCGAGCCCATCACTCCCCAGCCGGACTGGTTTTCGGAATAAAAAGGAAAACAGGAATATAGCCCCTTGAAAACCGGATTTTAGCATGTTATAATCAAAAATATCAAATACAGGGCCAAAGAGGCTGGCCTCTTTTTTCTTCCGCAGGAACTGCGGAAGAATGTGCTCTGCTAAAAAACGGGAGGATAGAATCATGAAAAAACGGATATTAGCCTGTCTGTTGGCGCTGGTCATGCTGATCGGCGCGATGCCGGTCATGGCGCTGGCGGCCGAGCCAGAGGCGGAGAATTGGGAGGTATCCAAATCCAAGACCGCGACGGCACTCGACGCCGACGGCTCGACCCGCGTGACCCTGTCGCTGCCCAGCGCAGAGGAAACGCTGGCCAGCGATGTGGTGTTCGTGCTGGATACTTCCAGCTGCGTCGGCGAAGTTATGGAGCAGGTTTCCGGACTGCTTGCCAAGCTGAAATCTGCGCAGGAAAAAAACAAGGCGGACATCAAGGTTGGCGCGGTCATCTTCAACGGCAGTTCTTACACGATGTTTGGCGGTAAGCTCGTCGATGTGGCAACGGCAATTGAAACGCTGAATGAACTTTCCAAGAAAGCGACCTCGGAAGAAGGGGTTTGGGCATATTTTGGACTTGACAAGGATCCCAAATATGTGAATAAAGGCTCCAACCTGCACGCTGGCCTCAGAGCTGCTCAAAAGCTGCTGGATTCCGATGATGCTGCTGCGGCTGAGCGCAAATATCTCGTGTCTATTACCGATGGCATGACTTACTACTGGAACGATGAACAGGATAATGTGTACGGCATATATAGTGAGCCTAGCAACGATATGCCTAATCTTCTGTTCTATGCGTGGTGCCAAGCCAATAAGGTTGATTCTTATAATCGCTATGCGCTTCCTGCTGGATTTAATTGGACAGAGTACCTTACGGGCGCAGGAAAACAGATAGATGCTGATAACAACCAATATCGCATCAATGTCCGTGAGACAGCAACAAAGCTGAATAAGAGTTACCACCTTGTTAGATTTCCTGGGAAGACGGCAACTGAATTAAAGGACGAGGGTATTCTAGTTATCCCGGCTAACGAAAACGACAAGCATGCACACGGCATTGATTATTCTGTCATGGCATGCCTTGATACCTATCAGGAAATGGTCAAAGCAGGTTATCAGTGCTACACGCTGAATCCGGATTACGGCATCGATACATTCCCCGGCCTCTTTACCTCCAAGCTGAATGAAATGGCAAAGAAGACGGACATTGATTTCGATTCCATCCAGAATGATATCCTCTACGCCGTCGGTGTCGGTTCCACCGTTACAGACTACATGGGCTACGATGGCAACAACTATAACTTCGACCTTGTGCCCGGTTCCCTGATCCTGACGGTCGGCGGCCAGTCGCTGGCGTCCTTGCGGGATGGCAATACGTATTACTTCGGCGATACTGGCGTAAATGGCGTAAATAAAGACAACTGTCGCTTCAAGGTCGTGTACACGCCCGAAAACGACGGAAAAGAAAAGTTTGTCTGGACGATCAACGAGGCGGTATCGAATTTCAGCCGCGTCCAGCTCAGCTACCAGCTTCGCCTGCGCGATGACGCCCGGACATCCACGGATGGTTACTTCTACACGAACGTCTCTGCGACTCTGAAGCCGAAGGACAGCGAGGGCCATATCGGCAGAGAGCAGACGTTTGATCGTCCGAGAGTCACGTTCGGCGCGGATGCGGACTACCTGCTCCCCATCCTGAACCTGAAAAAGGCGACCCCCAAGCTCAACATGCGTGACCACTTCGCCTATGTGCAGGGCTATCCTGACGGGACGGTCAAGCCCGCGGGCAGCATCACCCGGGCCGAGGTCGCGGCCATCCTCTTCCGCCTCATGGATGCCGACTCCCGCAGCCTCTACTATTCCACCGCCTCCGGTTTCCGCGACGTCGATTCCACCAAGTGGTATAACACCTACGTTGCCACCCTCAACAACGCCGGTGTTATCACCGACAGCCGCACCGGCTATTTCCGCCCCAATGACGCCATCACCCGCGCCGAACTCGCCGCCATGCTGGCGCAGTTCGCCGAGAAGAAGTCCGCCGCGATCTACTTCTCTGACGTCTCCGCGGGCTACTGGGCCGCAAACGCCATCGCCCTGACCGCGAATCTCGGCTGGATCAACGGCTACCCCGACGGCACCTTCGGCCCCGACAAGACCGTCACCCGCGCCGAGCTCATGGCCATGGTCAACCGAGCCACCGGCCGCGCGCCGAAGTCCACGAGCGCCCTCCTCTCCGGCATGAAGACCTGGAAGGACAACGCTGATACCGCCCGCTGGTACTACCTCGATGTCCAGGAGGCCACCAACAGCCACACCTACCTCGGCGCCCCCACCGAAACCTGGACCTCCCTCACCGCCACCCCCGACTGGTCTCAGTACGAATAAGCGCCCCAAACAAAAAGGAACCATCCTCCCGGATGGTTCCTTTTTTGCATCTGTCAACGCAGAAGTCTTGCCGCATGCGTCCCCCAAAAAAAGCCTCCCCTTCCAGGGGAGGTGGCTCGGCGAAGCCGAGACGGAGAGGTCGTACCAAATTTGTGACAACCTCTCAGTCATCCTTGCGGCTGACAGCTCCCCTTGACAAGGGGAGCCTTGGGTTTGCGCAGGTCCAGAGCCTCCCCTTGTCAAGGGGAGGTGCCGAGCAAAGCGAGGCGGAGAGGTTCTGCCAGCGGTTACGATCCGTCCCTATTCACAGCGAATAATCCGCGTCCCCGTTATCAG
>JABLTN010090649.1_pt1 | contig 19147 bp, 18 predicted proteins | sample 7160141 | NCBI WGS metagenome assembly JABLTN01 (sample SAMN14651226, study PRJNA627086) | human gut metagenome | isolation source: feces | host: Homo sapiens | reverse complement strand
TAGCTCAGCTGGATAGAGCAACGGCCTTCTAAGCCGTAGGTCGGGGGTTCGAATCCCTCTTGACACGCTTTACATGTATGGTGGGTATAGCGCAGTTGGTTAGCGCGCCAGATTGTGGCTCTGGAGGCCCTGGGTTCGAATCCCAGTATCCACCTTTTATCCTTGTTAGAGAGCTAGCAAGGATTTTTTTCTAACAAGGGAAGAATTTGCAGAGGCTTCTTCCTATATAATGATGGGCTATCGCCAAGCGGTAAGGCACAGGACTTTGACTCCTGCACTCGTGGGTTCGAATCCCGCTAGCCCAGTAAAAAAAGGTATCACACCGAATGGTGTGGTACCTTTTTTCACGAGCTCGTGCGTCTGCACGCACGAGTCGTGAGTTCGGTCTCCGCTCCGCTTCGGTCGGTGCATAACAGAGGTCCACTGGACCTCTTGCACCCCGCTAGCCCAGTACGAGGGAAACCCCTGCAGACGTGGTCTGCAGGGGTTTTTGTTTTTTCGGGGAGGGCAAAAAAGGCGTTTGGTAGAAAAATTGGTAGAAAAAAATCAAGAAAAATGTTTTTGAGAGAAATTTGGTAGAAAAAAATATCTCTCAACCCTTATAAACAGGGGGCTGAGGGGAAAATAAGCTGTAAAAGCAAAAAGCTCGTAGACCAAGAAAGGTTGGTTTTACGGGCTTTTTTCAGTTTTTGAAAGGCGCGTTCGTAAAATATTACATGAGACAAGCAATCAGCAGAAAGGAGATTAATATGAATTTTAAAGAAGAACTGGCAGCGAAAGCAGAAAACACTGCGGCCGCAAAGAAGAATGACGGGATCAAATTGACAACAAACATGTCCATCGTGGACATGATCAAGACACTGGTTCCAAAAGCAGTGAATCCGGCTGATGGCATTAGCTCTTCCTACAACGATGATCGAAGTCCCGGAGGGACAGGAGTGGATCATTGATATGGTGACCAATATACTGGTGGAGGTATTAGCGTCTATTGCGGAGCAGGAGAGACAGACCATCCGGAGACGACAGCGGGAAGGAATCGATGTTGCAAAGAAGAGGGGAAAGAAATTTGGACGCCACAGAAAGGAAGTGGAGGATTGGGATAATGTGTATTATCGGTGGAGTCAAAAGAAGATTACAGCGCAGAAAGCTGCATCAATTTTGAAAATTTTCCGCACACAGTTTTATAAACTGGTGCAGGAAGAGCGAGAGGAGAAGAGGGGAGTGCTTGCAAAAAATGATTGGGAGTAGAGTGGATATATGTGAAAATGAATGTGGGTATGCCAGTGATGGCATACCTGCTATATGGTAAGCATGTGGCAGTTTTTTTTGAAGAGATTTGGTGCAGCCTCATTTTATTTTAAATAATGCGAATAGATATTCTATATGATACAATGGAAGAATAAGCAACTTGGGTATTATCAAGAACAGATGGGAGGGAGTACCTATGGGATTGTTAGATCAATTATCAGATCAACAGCGTGAAGCCGTTCAGACAATAGATGATGATCTGGAGATTATTGCATGTGCTGGTGCAGGAAAAACTGGTGTCGTCACTAGAAGAATCATCAATATATTGAAATCCAAGTCCGAGATACTTCCAGAAAATATTGTTGCATTTACCTTTACTCGAAAAGCGGCAGAGGAGTTGAAAGGCAGAATATACGACTTGGGCAAGCGTGAATTAGGTGATACGATAGGATTCGCACATATGTATATCGGTACAATTCATGGGTTTTGTATCAAGATGTTACAGGAATATATACCAGAATTTCAGAAGTACGATGTATTGGATGAAATACATACCAAATTGTTTGTGGAGCGTTATTATGATGAATGCGGAATAAAAGATTTAGATTTGTGTAAATACAAAGAGACAAATTTATTTGTCAGTGTAATGAGTATTCTGAATGAAAACTGGTTTGAACAGGATAAGTGGGATGAACGTACTCGTACAGCCTACAAAAAATTCTGGTAAAACAGGTGGTTCAGGATGGATTGGAAAAGACGGCAATTATTGATTTTAAGACGGCCAATAAACAGGTTAAGGAAGAAATCAATACACAGTAGTTAAAAATTTATGCACTGGGTTATCGAGAATTAACCGGTAAGACAGCAGATTACATGGAAATATATCATTTGGATTCTCAAAACAGTGCAAGTGATACCATAACGCCAGATGTAATCACTGCTGTGACGGAAGACATAAAGAATGCAGCGGATCATATAAGAAACAATCATTTACCTAAAAAATGTTCAAAGGAAAAATGCAGCAGGTGTCATTTGAACTATTTGTGCTTAGGTAAAAAGGAACAAAAGGAGTATGTGAATGAGTAAATTACTTGCGGAAGAATACAAAAGATTTGAGGATATACGGAAGGTACGCAATGATGGTTCGGAATATTGGAGTGCCAGGGAACTGTCAGGAGCATTAGACTATACCAAATGGGATAATTTTTTTAAAGTAATCAAGCGTGCCATGATCGCTTGTGAGAACAGTGGACATAGGATTGATGACGATTTTCCCGAGGTCAGGAAAATCGTGAAATCCGGGGCGACGAACAAGCCAATTAAAGATAGGGAAAAATAATGTTGGATGAATAAATGGAAACAAAGGAATTAGTTGGAAAAGGAGGAGCTTATGGAGAAAAATAAGGACAAGAAACCTATATTGGCGATATGCTATGATTTTGATAAAACATTATCACCCGATGATATGCAAGCCCAGGGTTATATTCAGTCTATTGATTATGAAGTGCCAGAATTTTGGAAGGAATCCAATCAATTAGCGGCAGACAATGATATGGATCAAAATCTGGCATATATGTATATGATGTCTCAAAAGTCACAGGGCAAGGTGCTGTTTACTAGAAAAACTTTGGAAGAGGATGGGGCTAAAGTGCAGTTGTTTCCAGGCGTTGATACTTGGTTTGATAGAATTAATGAATATGGTGAAAGGAAGGGGGTAATGGTCGAGCATTATATTATTTCTTCTGGATTAAAGGAAATGATAGAAGGAACGGCTGTTGCAAATAAATTTAAGAAGATATATGCAAGTTCGTTTTACTTTAATAAATATGAGGTTGCAATTTGGCCCGCACAGGTGGTAAATTATACGAACAAAACACAGTTTTTATTTCGTATCGAAAAGGGTGTTCTTGATGTGAATGATCAAAAAGTGAATGCATATTTTGAACCGGATGAGTATCGTGTGCCGTTCCGGAACATGGTATATATTGGGGATAGCGACACGGATATTCCATGTATGAAACTGGTGAATTTACATGGCGGTCATTCTATCGGTGTATACAATCCAAAAACAAAGGATAAAACAAAAGTGTATAAAATGCTAGAGGAGAATCGAATTAAATATTTTGTTCCAGCAGATTATACAGCAGATTCACCGTTGGAAACTTTGCTAAAAGAAATTATTGATCGAACCAAAACGAATGAGGTGCTAGAAAACTTCCATTATGAATGCAAGAAAGAGCGGAAGGTAGCAACAAAGGATCAGAGTAAAGAGGATCAGGAAAAACAGGATTTGATCAATGCATTGGAAGATAGTGAAAGTTTTAAAAATACGCATGCCGTTATTGCTGCATTGAGTGAATTTACTAGTTGGAATGAGAAACAGAAAAGGAAACTTTTAAATATTGCATTAGATAATACACAAGTTGAGTATATCTTGAAAGATGAGGATGTATACAACTTTTATAAGAAAATCTGTGATGGGGAGAATTGCACTGAAGCGGAAGAAGTTCTTAAGATCATGGAGAAAAAATAGTACAGGAAAATAGGAGAAATACAATGGCAAACTTATCACAGATAAAAAGAGAAAAGATGCTCCGATTTTTGGAAACATTAAAGGAGCAGCACAGCGATGATGAATCTCTTATCGCACTTAACCAGATTGAGAAGGAATTGACTTCAAAGAAATATGTTGAGATATTCAGAATATGCTCAAGAATATAATCAAGATATGAAAAACTGTCTTAGATTTTCTTGTAAATTGAGAAAAAACCAGACAGTTTTTCTTATTATAGTTATGCGGTTGGAAAAGTCATAACACCTGCCATAAATCCAATAATTAGGATGATAAACAAATTTTAATCATATATTATCTCTGTGATAGGGGATATTGATTCCTATCAGAACCTTCGAGGATTGGTTGTATTCAGGAGCTGTCTTATAGACAGGGTCTATAAGAAGGGCAAGGGAAATGGAAATTTCGTATGCGGATTTCTGTTTCCTTTTTTGCTTTTGGTATATTAAAGTATGATCAGAGGAATTCCGACAGTGGTTCTGTCTTGTAACAAAGCAGAAATACCGTTATAATATATCAAAAGAACGAGGAACGAATTATAAGAGCAGGCGTTAGATTACGCAGGAAAGCAGGTGAGCATATGAGAAAAACGATCAGTATAGGAAAGCAGAGTTTTTCGTCTTTACGGGAGCATGACAACTTTTTTGTTGACAAAACTAATTTCATCAAAGAGTGGTGGGAAAAGGAAGATGACATTACATTGATCGCCCGTCCCCGTCGTTTTGGAAAGACCTTGAATATGAGCATGCTGGAGTGTTTCTTCTCAAATAAATATGCCAACCGGGCAGATCTGTTTGAGGGACTTTCTATCTGGGAGGAAGAGAAGTATCGCCAGCTACAGGGAACCTATCCGGTGATCTTTTTGAGTTTTGCATCGGTAAAAGCAGATAATCTGACGGAGGCGAAGATACAGATTAAACAGGAAATAGCAGTATTGTATGAAGAAAATAGATATCTGTTAAAAAAAGACATACTGAGTGATAACGAGAGAAAGCTATATAATAGAACGACGGAACAGATGGACGATACAACTGCACAGAAAGCAATTAGAAACATGGCTGCCTGGATGCACCGCTATTATGGTAAGAATGTCATCATTCTTTTGGATGAATATGATACACCAATGCAGGAAGCATATCTGCAGGGATATTGGGATGAATATACTTCCTTTATCAGAAGTTTGTTTAATGCGACATTTAAGACAAATTCTTATCTGGAACGAGCCATTATGACAGGAATTACCAGAGTGTCCAAGGAATCAATTTTTTCCGATCTGAATAACCTTCGTGTAGTAACGACAACATCCGACATGTATGCAGAATGCTTTGGCTTTACGGAGCCGGAGGTGTTTGCTGCGTTGGATGAGTTTGGTATGTCTGATAAAAAGGATGACGTAAAGCAGTGGTATGATGGATTCAACTTTGGAGAACATCGTGATATCTATAATCCGTGGTCCATTACAAACTACTTGGATGAAGGGAAATTGCGAGCTTACTGGGCAGCGACCAGCTCCAATGGGCTTGTGAGTCGATTGATCCGGACGGCATCTGTGGATGTGAAAGAGAAAATGGAGGATCTGCTGAAAGGACAGGAGATCGTGGTGAATTTTGACGAGCAGATCGTATATAACCAGCTTGATCACAATGAAAATGCAATTTGGAGCCTTCTGCTTGCCAGTGGTTATCTAAAAGCAGATCAGGTGGAGCATCGTGGAAGGCTGAATAAACCGTGGTATCATCTCGCGATTACCAATCTGGAAACGGAAAGCATGTTTGAAAGTATGTTTGTGGGATGGTTTGAAAACCAGGATGCGAACTACAATGAATTTGTGAAAGCACTGTTAAAGGGAAATCTCAAGGAAATGAATATTTATATGAATGATGTGGCACTTGCGACTTTCAGCAGTTTTGACACAGGAAGAAGACCTTCTGCAAAGAGCCAGCCGGAGAGATTTTATCATGGATTTGTGCTGGGATTGCTGTCGGATCTGAGAGAGCAATACCAGATTCGATCTAACAGGGAGAGTGGATATGGACGATACGATATCATGCTGGTACCCGAGGAGAAGAACGATAATGCTATTGTGATGGAGTTTAAGGTGCATGAACCGGACGAGGAGACATCTCTGCAGGATACCGTCCAGTCCGCTTTGAAACAGATTCAGGAGAAAAATTACGATGCCGAGTTGTTGGCACAGGACATTCCGACAGATCGGATCCGTCATTATGGATTTGCGTTTGAAGGGAAAAAGGTGTTGATCGGAACGGATGCGTAAGTCCGGCGAGAAATAAAGGCTGGAGGATATTACCTGAAATATTTTGGATGAAGATTAAAGTGATTACTTTGACAGAAAACGACAAAGAGATGGATTACAGGGCGAGAAAAGCAGTGGAAATGGCGATCGAGAAAGCAAGAATATGTTAAAAGATTGAAGGTGGTTATTTCTGTGTAATGACTAGCACATTTCCTTCAGATCCTTTTATCACATTCCAAAGAAACTGTTTCGAGGTGTGGTCACTATAAAGGAACTGCAGATCGTTCACCGTCACATTACGTTTACCGATGTAAGCTTCGTACATCGTGCGATTGTCAGTCAGTAATGCTTTTTTGGCAGCTTTTTTATATTTTTTCCAACTTGTAAAGCGCTGCTTGCTGCGGACATAAAAGTTCATTTTGGTAGCAGTCATCGTCGGATAATAAGAGGCATTAAAATGATGGCTGCTCTTGATGTAAGAGTCTGTCACATTAAAATAGGTATGTAAGATGCGCCCTTTGCGGTCCGGCGTCGGATCATCCCAAGTAGCATCCAGGTGATACCAGTCATTGCCTAATTTTACGAGATTCCATGCATGATTCATAGAACCATTGGCGTCGGTTGCCGTTCCGTAAATGTATTTGGATGTAATTCCAGAGCAGGTAAAGAGCAATTGCAACGCCTGTGCATAGCCGTCGCAGACTGCTTTGTGATTGACGAGTGCGCCATAGGCCTCATATACGTCTGATGAGGTAGAATGCGTACTATAATGGCATTGTTTTACCAAATGATCGTGCAGTGCCAGTTCTTTTTGGTAATCCGTCATCGACGGCTTGATCTTTGCTTTCAAAACGGCGTTTACCACTCGATAAAGACGTTTTGCTTTTGTCTCGTTGTTGGGGATGGCTTTGTGCTGCATAATCGCTGCATAGACATAGTAAGCGGGTTTGAGTTGTATTTTAATCGTTGTTTTCGGTGCCAGATGGTTGTTCGTTGTTTCCTGATAGTTGGCAGAGCCAAAAGTAGGATCGATATAGGAATTAATGTTTTGGATCTGTGAAGGGTCAAGCCTGGTCGTATAAAAGGAAAAGGAACCTGAACCGGACAAGATCTCCTCTTCCAGCCTTGCTGCAATCTGCTTTATATCAGAATAGGTTTCTAATTGTTCGTTCGTTGTAGGAATGATCTTCTTACAGAATTGCTCATTTTGCGTAAAGAGAATCAAAAAAGCAGCAATTCCAATACATATCAGATTTCTTGTTAGCCGTAAAATCGGAGATGTATTAGAACGCTGCCTCATCATAATCTGCTATTCCTTTCTCAATTGGCAATTACATCTTGAAACGAACCAGAGATTCATCTAATGCATGTGCCATATCCTTCAAGCTTTCCGATGCATTTTCCAATGAGTTCATTGTATCGCTCATACCGAGTGCAGAGTCCATTGTTGCCTGTGTGGAGGACTCATTTTGCTCTGCGATAGATGCGAGTTTTGTTACAATATCCTGTATCGAATCACCAGACTGGCTGAGCACGCTGATCTTATTGCGGATCGTATCAATATCGCGCAGGGAATTATTAACGCCAAGTGCAACAGCACTTGATTTATCCATTGTGTCATCCAGCTTTTCCTGCTGTTTGTGAATTTTATTCTTCACGTCACCCATCATTTCAACCATGCGGTCTGCTTCTGCAATGATATTAGCGATAATATCAGCGACATTTTCTGCGGTCGAATTAGACTGATCGGCAAGTTTGTTGATCTGTGTCGCTACAACGGAGAAACCGCGTCCGGCCTCGCCGGCACGTGCTGCTTCGATATTAGCATTTAAAGATAGCAGATCGGTTTCTTCGGCAATGCTTTGAATCATATTGATCGCCGTTTGGATCGATTCTACCGAAGAGTGCAAAGCATTGATCTGTTCTGCAACATTGGTGATCGTATCTATGGTTTCTTCATTAGAAGCATTTAACTGGTGAATGATCGTTTCAGAGGCCTGTTCTGCTTCTGACATTTGGTTGGCGTGCTGCGTCAAAGAATCCATAATGTTTGAAATATAGGCAATCTCATTCGCCATGCCCTGTACGTTGCCGATAGCCACAGCGGTTTCCTCGTTCTGGGAGACAGAAGCATCAGTGATACCGCGCATAGAATTACATACGGAATCCACAGTGGTCCGTGTGGACTGTGCCATACCGGTCAACTGATTTGCTGAGTTGATCAGACTTTCTGAAGATTGTTTGATATTATCAACAATCTTGCGCAATTCTTGCTGTAATCGTACGGAACTGCGGTAAATATCACCAAGCTCATCGTTCCGTTTCATATGTTTTTGCTTTGGATTGGCGCCAAATTCACCCTGTGCCAACTTGGCAAGAAAATGTTTGGTAGACTTCATAACCAAAACCATTCGTGTCGTCAGGAAGATGATCAAAACTGCTGCGAGCACCAACAGAACGATGGAAATCAATGTGATTCGTCTCGTCTGTGCAGCAATTGTTTTTTTTTACGTCTGTTGCATCTTTAGCGACACCGATACCTCCGGCAACTGTGCCATCAGCATTTACGAGAGGCTGATACAATACATAATATTCTTTGCCATAAAGCTTTACATTTGACAGGAATACCGTCTTGCCTTTCATGATTTTCTCGTAGATTGCAGAATCTGCCGGGGTACCGTTAGCCGGTGCACCGGCATCGTTGCGAAGCGTAGTAACCAGACGCATACCGTTAAAGTAAAGCGTAATATCATAGTTAGTGCGTTTTTTCAAAGCATCGATCAGATCAGTATTACCTGAGATACTAACATCACCCTTTTTGATCTTGCCGGATTTATCCTGTTCATAATCGCCCTGATAGAGATTACTGTAAGTTTCATCCAGCGAAATAGCAACGATCTTCAAAGCATCATCGATCTCGTTCTCAACCGACTTGGTCAATGACTGACGGCTGAATACAGTGATAAGGATGCAGATCAACATCATAGGTGCCAGACAAAGAAGCAGCATTTTGCGCGAAAATGTCAGAAGACGAAAACGCTTGGCAGTACTCACGCTTCCCGTTTTGGTTGAAACGGCTTTGTCTTTTTTGAAAGGTGCCCCTTTTTTGGCAAAAGGAAGTTTCTGCCAAAGGTTACGCAGGATATGTTTTTTCGCGCGTGCCTTCGGAATATGTACTTTTGGCCCCTTTTTTGGACGTGATTTTTTTGCCTTTTCTTGTTTATGTGGATGTGATTTTTTTACCTTTTCCCGTTTATGTTTTGGCCGTAAAGAACGCTTTGGCTTCGAAATGGTGTTCTCATCCATGGCTTTCTTTTTGTGTGGTATTTTTAGTTTGATCATTATAAATTCCTCCTCCGGTAAAGTAAGTATATTCCCCAATATATCTGTCTTATCATACCGTTCATTTGATAGGATCTGTAATATATATCCTACATTTGTAAAGGATATTATATCATACTGATCGGTGCTGCGAAAGTACTTTTTAACTCGAAGTCCCGGTTTGGCACAGAGAATATGCGCAATTAAGGTTTTGGAAAAATAAGTATTGAAAAAGCCAGGCGGTTGCGGGGACAGCTAAGTAGTGGTACAATAATACAGGTATTGCTATATGGGGTAGGGGGAAGTGTACCCTGAGACAATAGGAATGTAAGGAGAAATATGGAGGAAGTATGAAACGATTAATTAGCATAATATTGATGGCAGCGCTGTTGTCATTATGTCTGACCGGATGTGGTGACACAAGAGAAAATGCAGATAAGAGCACTGCAAAGACGACGAAGAAAGAATCTTTTGCGGAGAAGAAAGATGCAGGCACGTCTAACAGTCAATATTTGACGGGAAAACATCATGCAGAGATTGTGATTGCAGAGTATGGCAAGCTGGAATTGGAGTTGGATGCAGACGTTGCACCGATCACGGTAACCAATTTTGTTAATTTGGCGAAGAAAGGGTTCTATAATGGCTTGACTTTTCACAGGATCATGTCCGGATTTATGATCCAGGGGGGCGATCCGAATGGAGATGGTACCGGCGGATCTGAGGAGACGATCAAAGGTGAGTTTAAGTCAAATGGCATAGAGAATACGATGTCTCATAAACGTGGTGTGATTTCCATGGCGCGTACGCAGAATGATCCGGACAGCGCCAGCAGTCAGTTTTTTATTGTACAGGCGGATTCCGACTTTTTGGATGGAGATTACGCAGCATTTGGTAAAGTGACTGCCGGAATGGACATCGTCGATAAAATCTGCCAGTCTGTGCAGCCAATCGACAACAATGGTACGGTGCCTGCAGATCAGCAGCCGAAGATTACTGCGATCAAAGTGATTGACTAGAATACAATAGTAAAAGTCCATTTGCATGATAGTCCTCCGTCAATGAGACCGGGGAGCTGTGTGTGATAAATATTTAGAAGGAATGAGTTAGTGGATGAAGAAATCAGTAAAACGATCTTTGGATGCTTATATTCGCCAAATGGATCGAATTGATCTGCGCGTGATCGCCTGCGTTATACTGTTAAATGTGTTTGGTTTGATCATGATATATAGTGCATCGGCATACAGTTGCAGTACACTGGCAAAGTACAATTATGATTCCTTGTATTTATTAAAAAAGCAGGGGATATTTGTGCTGGCAGGCATTGTTGTGATGTTATTATTACAGTATTTTAATTACAACTATCTGCAAAAGCTTGCACCGATCATCTTTTTGGTTTCAGTGGGATCTCTCTTTTTGCTGAGAACGGGGCTTGCTGTACGCTCTCATGGTGCAGCGCGCTGGATCCGCCTGGGACCGGTTCAATTGCAGGTTGCCGAATTGGTTAAGATTGCGATGGTCATCATGATCGCAGCATTTGTGGCGAAACATGCCAATCAGGTACAGCGGTTCAAAAATATGGCAGTGTATTTGTGGATATTCTTTACGATCATACCAGCGGGGATGGTCATGTTCATTAGTAATAACCTGTCATCAGCGTTGATCATTTTAGGGATTGGTTTTATGCTTTCGTTTGTGTTTACCAATCAGGAGAAACTGCATGGTATCATTGCCGGGATTGGTCTGATCGGCATTTTTGTAGGAAGAAAACTTCTTGCTAAGAATCTGCCGACGCAAAAACAGCTAAATGCTTCTTCGTCATCTTTCCGTATGGGGCGTTTTTATGCGTGGATAGATCCGGAGCGTTATGCAGGAGATCAAGGATTTCAGCCATTACAGGGCAAATATGCTGTTGCCTCCGGCGGTTTATTTGGCAAGGGGTTAGGCAACAGTGTGCAAAAATTAGACAAAATTCCCGAGGCACAGAACGATATGATCTTTTCTATCGTTTGTGAGGAATTGGGATTGGTGGGAGCGGTAGTTTTACTGGCTATGTTTTTGTTTTTGATCTACCATTTGGTTCGAATTGCTGTAAATAGTGAGAATTTATTTGGTAAAGTGTTAGTCATGGGAATTGCGTTCCACATTTCATTACAGGTACTTATCAATGTTGGCGTTGTATTGACGATTATCCCGAATACGGGAGCATCGCTTCCATTTATCAGTTATGGTGGATCTGCGGTGTTGTTTACGTTAGCGGAAATGGGGATTGTGCTATCTGTAAACAGGTATCACATGCGACGCAGTTTACAGCGTAAACGTGCTGAACTGGAGAAGGAGGAAGAACAGTGACAACACAAAAGTTATGTCCAAATTGTTTTCAAAAGGGGACATATTTGGGGGGAAGATGCGAAAAATGTGGCTATGTAAAGGAAGATCGTCCGCAGTGTGCGCTGCCGGATGATTATGTATTGGGACAGCATTACGCGGTGGGCCGTGTGATCACACAGGATGATGTCATGATCACGTATCTGGCGCAGGATCTGCGTACTGAGAAGATCTATGCGTTGCGGGAGTATTTCCCGGCTGCATGGGCGGTGCGTTCCGGTGATGGCATCCATGTCAAGGTGCAGGAAGGGGCAAATGCAGAATCTTTTCAAGCAGGAATGGATGTGTTGGAAAATGAGGCAAAGATCATTCGTGCACTCAGTGAGGAAACAATTTTAGCAGAGACGGGGGATTTCCTGCGCAAAAATGACACGGCATATTTATTGATGGAATATATTTCCGGAGAGACGATAGAAGAATATATTACTCGTACCGGGGAGCCAATACCATGTCAACAGGCGGGGCAGATACTTCGGTCCGTTGCGAGGACAATAGAGGATCTGCACAAACTGGGTCTTTTGCATCGTGGAATTGGGCCGGATTCGATATGGATCCTGCAGGACGGCACGGTCAAAATGCTTGACTTTGAAGCGACAAAGCAGTATGTGCTCAGCGAGATCAACGGTGCAGAGGCAGTGATGAAAGAGGGATTTGCACCGTCGGAGCAGTATGCCGGACCGGACGGACAGGGAACTTGGACAGATGTGTATGCATTGGCAGCAGTGTATTATTATATGATCACGGGCGTAAAACCTATTTCGGCGATCGAACGCAGCAAGGGGACATTGCTATCAGCGGCAAACGTGGAGAATAAGGATATCCCGGAGCGTATCAGTAATATGTTAAAACAGGCATTAGCGGTTATGTATTGGGAGCGCATTCAGACCATGCCGGCGTTTGTGGAAGCATTGGATGCCGCAGAAGGAACGCCAAAGATGGATCCGTATTTACGCCTCAAAGTTGGTGATGAAATGCGTCAATGGAAGATCGAACCGAATCGAGATATTCGTGTTGGACGTTCGGGAGAGGATTGCGAAATTGTTGTAGATGGTGACAATGTCAGCCGTCTGCATTGTATGATCCATTATGATAAGCGCAAAAATATCTTTTTGGTGAAGGATATGTCAGCTAATGGTACATTTACTGTGCGTGGACTTATCGGAAGAGGACGTGTGGCTGAAGTGGTGCCGGGAGAGCGGATTTATCTGGTATCAAATCGATATGAAATATATTTGGAAGTAAAATAGTATGAAAAAACCTTATGCGGAAGTTTTTTCTTAAAGCGAATGTAATTCGCGATGCAAATTTGTCCCAGAGGTAAACCGCTTAAGCATTTACAAGTTTGCGGGTTGAGAAAGGCATGTAGGGTTAGTATGGAAAAAAAGGGTTTTAAATGGCAAATATTTTTGGCGGCACTCCTGCTTTTGATGCAGAGTGCCGTACTTCTTATGCCGTGGCTGCAAATTACCGGAGACCGTTTTGTGTCGGTTGCGATGGAGATCAACCGTGAGGCAGAACAGATCGCTGCCGGTAAAGCCAGGGAAGCCGGGGCATATGAGGTTACGGACAACTACGAACGTGGTACGTCCATGCGGGAAGCCAAAGCCAAGGAATATCAACAAAAAGCAGATGAAGCATTACATGGCAGACAGGACAGCATTGATGGACTGCATCTGGCGGGATGGTGTTTGAGCAGCGGGGCGGATCTGGCGTTTGAGGGGATTCAGGTACGAGAGGGATACTCTCTGCGCACCAGTGATATTCAGATGGTGCTGCAAATTATGGGAGCGATGCTGTTTGCACCGGCGTTGATGGGGCTGGTAGTTTGCTCGTATATGCTTTTGCGACGAAAAACCCCGCGGACACTGATCTTTTTGGATGGGGCAGTGACGATCGGGATTGGTGTGGCGTGGCTGACTGTGATCCCGGAACTTTTGTGGGAGCAGATGCAGTCGGCGGTGCAGTCTTATGAAATGGTGTCCGAGGGCGTTCTTGCAATCCCGGGTGTGGGAGAATACTCCATTCGTGCGGTGTTGTGGGGATTTGCGGACAGCGGATATTTTATACAGATATTGTTGGGGGGCTTGCTGATACTGTTGAGCTTTGCTTATTTTACAGTGTGTCGGCCGGAACGGGAGCTTGTCGAGATCGAGGAAGTGCATCACGGAGAATATGAGCCGAAAGAAGTTCAGAATTGGGAGGTATTTCCAATGGCTCCGATGCCACAGGCGGTCAGAGAAGCGGAAAGACCGGAGAAAGCAGCAGAAAAAGAGCTTGCTCCCGAATTAGAATGTTTTCCGATGCAGTATGATGGCAGTGGACACATTCAAGGAGTGCGGGGACAGTTATCCGGACAGGATTTCGTTATGCAGCCGGATGCCGAGGTTATTCTTGGCAATAGTTTGGAATTATGTGACATTGTGGTCACACATTCTGGTATTAGTCGTCGACATTGCGGTGTACGATATGATTCCCTGATCGGACAGTATCGTGTGATCGCCTATACAAGTCAGCCGATCAAGATGTCAAATGGCAAGATCTTGCGGACGGACAGCTATACGCTTGCCAGACCGGGTACAATGGTCTATCTTCTTGGCGATGAGGAAGTGATCCGGCTTGGGTAAAAAAGCAAAGCCAGCGCTTTGCTTCGCCAAGAATTACTAAAGCAATTCTTGGCGATGTCACGCTACACAACAGCAATTTCCTATCAAAAAAAAGCGGGGCACCTTGACATATATCCAAAGTGCCCCGCCCTTTACAAAAGAAAGGAATCGTTGTCAATTATATCGTATTGACAACATCATTATGAATAATTGTCCCACGAATTGTTAATGGGAACACGTCATAATCGTATAGATCATGATAAATAATCAGAGTAATCAGCGGCAGTCGTTACGCCGTTTTTCCAATCATTCATCTTCTTCTTTGTCTCTTCCAATGTTTTCTGACAAATATCAGGAAGATCTTCTCCCCAGGATTTCGTCGCCTGCTTAAATCCCTTTTCAATAGCAGAGATCATTTCGTCTGCCTTGTCAGTATCGCCACCGGTTAAAGCAATTGCCATACTTACCATACGGTCAGAAGTTTGCTTTATGCCCCAGTAACCATCGTCAGAGATTGCTTCCTGTGCTGCTTTGATCGTATCAGGATCTGCATTTGCAGCAGCCTCGCGGAATGTAGCCGCCAAATTTGTTCCATTGGCAAGATCAAATACACTGCCCTGTTTATTCAAAAGCTTCTGTACAAGATTCTGCATGGAAGTCATACGGGACTCCTGATCTTTCTTTAATTTTGCGATAATGTTATCGCGGTTGTAAATCTGATTGGCAGAATCTTTCTTTGTGGTTGTCGACTTCTCATATACTACAGAAGAATCCTCTTTCTTCGCTGCAGATGAAGAATTTGTGGTATCCGGCTTGGCTGCTGCCTGGCTGTTCACCGTTGCTGCTTCAGCAGTATATGTACCTAGAACACCACTTGTTGCTGTTAAATCCATAATTGAACCTCCTTTTTCTTTGCTTGTTAACCGCTGCCATCCGTGGCACACGGACTGTTTTCGTATAACACGAGCGTTACTTCTCTCATATTATATATCGGCATATTAGAATAGAACTTTATAGCGCCGGTACATTTTTCGTCTGACACAAAATGACATCATAATTGGTGTACTTTTGTGTCGCAGCAGACAGAGCCATGCGTGCCGCAATTTCGTCTTGGAATAATCCATAAGTAGTCGGGCCGCTGCCGCTCATCAACGCACCAACAGCGCCGTTTTCCAACAGAAATTGTTTCAGCTCTGCTAAGACAGGATATTTCGGAATCGTCACCGTCTCCAATACATTACTGAGTAAGTGGGCGACTTTGGCTCCATCGCAGTGTGCGATCGCATCTAAAACGGCATCCGTATCCGGGTGATCCAGTTGTTTTTGCAGATCAAGATTGCCATAAACATAAGCGGTGCTAACGGAAATATTTGGTTTGATCAGTAATGTCCACATTGGTGGAAGTGGAGTCAGCGGAGTCAGTATTTCGCCAATGCCCTCCGACAACATTGTTCCTTTGCGGATGCAGAAAGGCACATCTGCACCAAGCGTAACACCAATGTCGCATAGTTCATCGAGGGACAAGTCCAGATTATATAGTTCGTTAATTCCCAAGAGAGTGGCTGCGCAATCACTGCTGCCGCCTGCTAAACCCGCTGCCGCAGGGATATTTTTGGTCAAAATGATATTCATGCCATCCGGCAGAGCATAGCGTTCCTTCATAAGAATTGCTGCGCGGTACACAAGATTTTTCTGCATAGGGCAGCCATCAGGGAGCTCCTTATTCATGGAAAGGGTAATTTCTTCAGCAGTTATCTGTTCGATCGTGACTTCGTCACACAGGTCGATCGTCTGCATGATCATGCGCAGGTCATGATAGCCGTTTTCACGACGCCCGAGGACATCCAGAGTCAAATTTATTTTGGCGGGTGCTTTTACCGTTATTTTATCCATATCAAACCTCCTTGTTTGTAATGATGCTTGCATGAACAAGCCTGATACTGTATACTGTTTCTGCTGCATGCAAAGAATGCAGCTGTTTCTATCAGTATAGACGATGCTGATTGTTTAAGCAAATGTAATATATTTGTCATAGAAATTTTACACGACTATGCTATGATTTTATGGTAGAAGCTTTCTATACGAAGTGTGTGGGAAGTTCAGAAGAATACAGATTAGAATGTGGGGATACGATGAGGAAAAAAAGAATGATAGTAACAGGGGCAGTTGTCTTTTTGACAATTGCCGGTGTTTTGTGTGGAAAAAAATTATTTGCAGGCAAAGATACATCCGATCATAAAGGCACTAAGACATCCGGATATGAATATTATTATAAGGATAATGATCATCCGGAGGACAAAGACGTGGAAAGTTCGAGTGAACCGGGAGCAACGAAAGCACCACTGATTCAGGTGGATACGGATCCAGAGAGCATTACTGTGCTTGTTAATCGAGAGTATTTATTGCCGGAGGAATATATTCCGGAAGATCTGGTAGTGCCGGATGTGCCGTTTAGCTTTTATGGGACGTATGAGAAAAGCTATATGAGAAAGGCTGCAGCGTCAGCGCTTGAGAAGCTTTTTGCGGGGGCAAAAGAGCAGAATATTTCATTAAAAGGAGTATCGGCATATCGTTCTTACAGCCGCCAAAAAGAAATTTACAATCGAAATGTCAGTACAAAAGGGAAGAAGAAAGCGAATCAGGTATCCGCTTTTCCGGGCAGTAGTGAACATCAGACCGGTCTTACGATAGATGTCTCTGCAGACTCGATCGGCTGTGCGTTGGAGCAGTCCTTTGGAAAGACGATCGAGGGGAAATGGCTGGCAAGTAATTGCTATAAATATGGATTTACGATCCGGTACCCAAAGGAGAAAGAAGATATTACAGGGTATTCTTATGAGCCATGGCATATTCGTTATGTTGGCAAGAATTTGGCAAAGCGCTTGTATAAGAAGAAATTAACGTTGGAGGAGTATTATCAGACGACAACTGTAGATAAGAAGGTGAAACCGGAAGATCAGGTTAAGGATACGGATACTGGAGCACCAAAGGAGCCACAGATGACTTCTGCACCGACACCAAATCCTTCGTATAAACCGAAGAAAACACCGAAACCGTCCAAGTCGCCTGCACCGACTAAGTCGGCTAAGCCTAAGAAAACGAAAGCCCCAAAGCGGACACATGCGCCGAAGCCAAAGAAGACTAAGAAACCAACAGTTACGAAAGCACCGGTCAAAACACCGGCTGCAACGAAAGCACCGGTGCCAACGAAGGCACCAACAAAAGAACCAACGAAGGCTCCAGAGGAGACCAAAGTACCATCTGGAGATGAAATGAATGAGTAATTAGGATAGGAGGATGTTATGCGCACTATTATCGTAGTATTGTTTTTACTTTTGTATACGATCGTTAGCTTGCCGATGTATCTGATCGGATTTATCTTGGGTAAGATGGATCCAAAGAAAAAGGTGCGAATGTCACAAAGATTTGTAGCAGGAGGATTTCGATGTATTTTGTTCTTGTCCGGTGTTAAGGTGACAGTCAAAGGTAAAGAGAACCAGATCCATGACAAGGCGGCGTTGTATGTGTTTAATCACCGCAGCTTCTTTGATATTGTGGTAGGATATGCGACTGCGCCAATTCCGTCTGCATTTGTATCAAAAAAAGAGATTGAAAAGGTGCCAATGATCTCCTGGTGGATGAAATACTTAAATTGTCTGTTCTTGGATCGCGATGATATTCGTCAGGGAATGAAAGTGATCTTAACCGGTATTGAGTTAATGAAAGAGGGAACCAACATTTTTATTGCTCCAGAGGGAACGCGTAATAGCAGCGATGAGCTGCTTCCATTTCATGAGGCGAGCTTTAAGCTTGCTGAGAAGTCCAAATCGCCGATCGTGCCGGTTGCCATGAATAATATGGACGCTGTGTTGGAGCAGCATATGCCTTGGATCCGCCGTACACATGTTATAATCGAATATTGTGAACCGATCTACATGGATAGTATGGAACGTGCCGAAAAGAAAAAGATCGGCGAGAAAGTTCGTCAGATCATCAGTGATAAAATAAAAGAAAATGCTGCGGAAGTATAATCCGCAGCATTTTTGTTTTAGCCTTAATCCTAGAATTAAAATTGTGTTGCATTTACATATCCGGTATGTAATTTTTTGCCTTTGAGATAGACTGTCATATACCATGTATGCTTGCCGGACTTCTTGGTTTTCAATACGATCACCGGCATATTCTTTGGCAGTGTTGCCAAGGTCTTCGCAGAGGCAGAAGCGCTCTGTTTGAGCGGAGATCTCTTGGCAGTGATCAAAGTCTTGCGTAACTTTAACCCTTTGATCGAGGTCAGGTATCCGTCAAAGGTCTTGCTGCCTTTATGGAACTGCACATGGTAAAATTTTGCTTTATTCTTCAATACCGTTTTACCAATGTAGTGAACAGTTGCACCTGCCGGGATCGTCGCACGTTTGGCAGATTTTGCCGACGGTTTCTTGAGGAGCTTCATAGCGGTTTTGGTCTGAAAACCTTTGCCGCCCGGGGTTGTTCCTGCGGAAACTTTCAAGTATGCACCAAAGTACTTTTTGCCGTTAACTTTGCGATAAGCGCGTATTTTATAGAAATATTCGCGGTCTTTTGCTAACTTTTTGTTGATCCATTTTTTGGTTGTCGCTTTTGTGATCGTTTTCACTTTCTTATAAGTACCGTTGTATTCGCTGGAACGATATATTTCATATCCATCGCCAGCGGTTGCACCCTTCCAAGTCAGCGTGATCTTTTTGGAGCCGGATTTAGCAGTTATACCGGAATCTGCTTTTGGTT
>JABLTN010106963.1_pt1 | contig 19564 bp, 14 predicted proteins | sample 7160141 | NCBI WGS metagenome assembly JABLTN01 (sample SAMN14651226, study PRJNA627086) | human gut metagenome | isolation source: feces | host: Homo sapiens | reverse complement strand
CGGCGCGCTGACGCCCGGCGGCCAGTTGGTCAACACCACCGAAGTGGAGAATTTCCCAGGCTTTCCCGATGGCATCATGGGTCCGGATCTGATGGACAATATGCGCAAGCAGGCGGAACGGTTCGGCACGCATATCGTTTGGGACGATGTTGTTTCGGTTGCTTCGAATGCCGATTCCGGCATCAAAACCGTCACCCTTGACGGCGGAGACGTGTACGACGCACGCGCGCTGGTCATCGCAACAGGCTCAAACTATCGTAAGCTGGGCGTGCCAGGCGAGACGGAATACGCAGGCAAAGGTGTCTCCTACTGCGCCACCTGCGATGGTTTCTTCTTCCGCAACAAGCCGATTGTGGTGGTCGGCGGCGGCGACAGCGCTTTCGAAGAAGCTGATTTCCTGTCCCGTTTCGGCTCGTCCGTCACCCTTATTCATAGGCGTTCCACGTTCCGTGCTTCCCGCATCATGGTGGAGCGTGCGCAACGCAATCCGAAAATCGATTTCATGCTTGACGCTGTGGTGCAGGAGATTCGCGGCGACGAGAACGGCGTACAGGAGGTGGAGGTGCGCAACACCGCCACCGAAAAGACCTCTGTAATCCCCGCTAACGGCGTTTTCATGGCGATTGGGCACACTCCTGCCACTGCTTTTCTTAACGGGCTTGTAGACGTCGATTCCGCCGGTTATATCACGGTCGATGGCGCCAGCACGCGTACCAGCGAACCCGGCGTTTTCGCCGCGGGAGACTGCGTGGATAGCGTCTATCGGCAGGCCATCAGCGCGGCGGGCATGGGGTGTCGCGCCGCGCTGGACGCGCAGGCTTATCTCGATTCGCTCAAGTAAGGCTCAAATCGTTCAAATCATTATCGCTCGCCGAGCTCGATTGGCTCGGTTCGTTCAGCTCTGCTGCTGCATAAGCAGGTCGACGATGCGTTTCATATCGTCTTCCGATTTGAACACGATTTCGATTCGCCCGTGCTTCTTCGATCCCTTGATGGAGACCTTGGTGCCGAAACGCTGCTCCAGACCAACCTGAACGGGGGTACCAGCCCACGGATTGAGCTTGCTGGCCTTCGGCTTCTTGGGCTGGTCGCTTTCGGCGGCCTTCATCGACACGATTTCCTCGGTGCTGCGTACGGACAGTCCCTCGGCGATGATGCGCGTGGCCAGCTGTTCCATATCCGCTTCCGTCGGCAGTCCCAGCAGCGCACGCGCGTGGCCCGCGGACAGCAGTCCGGATGCGACCTTCTTTTGCACGGCGGCCGGCAGGTTGAGCAATCGCAAGGTGTTGGCGATTTGCGGACGGGATTTTGACACCGACTTGGACAGTTGGGCCTGCGTCAGGCCGAAATCGTCGATCATCTGCTGGTAGGCAGCCGCCTCTTCCAGTGGATTCAGCGCGACGCGATGCAGGTTTTCCAGCAGTGCGTCACGTAGCATGTCGTCATCGGCGGTGGTTTTGACGATGGCCGGAATCGTTTTCAGGCCGGCGATCTGCGATGCGCGCCAACGACGTTCGCCCATGATGAGCTCGTACATGCTATCCATGCGCCCGTCGAACATGTTGTGCGGTTCGGCCGGTTTGGCTGCGGCTTCCCTGCGGGCGGCTTCGATTTGCGATTGCGGACGCTTGCGTACGACGATTGGCTGCAGTACGCCGACTTCCTTGATGGATTCGGCTAGCTCGCGCAGGTCGTCTTCATCGAAAATGGTACGTGGCTGATGCAGATTGGGACCGACGTCGCTCAAACGCAGTTCAACCAGATATCCACCCTGCACGGGAAGCAGTTCCGGTTCGTCCTTCTTATGTTCGGTCGGCGTGGTTTCACGTGAAACACTCCCCTGCTGCTCGCTCTGTTCGGAAGCTGGCTGAGCGGTGGAGCCGAAGAACATGTCCGCGGGATGCGCGCTTTCGTTCAACGAAATCGACGGCATGCTGGCACGACGATGCTGGTTTTTCTTGGTTGTTTCACGTGAAACAGCATGCTTCATCCCCTGCACGGCGTTCACCGATGCCTGTGCGGTAGCGGACGCGCTCTTGGACTCCACATGCCCATCAGTCTTGGAAGCCTTGACTTCTTTGGCGGCAGCGGCAGGCGCCGCATGCTCCTGATGCTGCGGCTCCCCCGGAAGAGAAGGAAACAGTGCGCCAAGACCTTTACCCAAACGCGACTTAGTTGCCATGATCAGTTCTCATTCCTTCTTGCATCGATTGCCTGCAGCACCGTATCGGAACGACGCGAAAGTTCCAGCGCGGCTTCGCAGTACGCGATCGCACCCATGCCCTTGGGGTCGTATGCGATCACGCTTTGGTTGAAGCTTGGCGCTTCGGAAATCTTCACCGTGCGCGGAATGGTGGTGTCGAGCACGATTGTCGGATAGTGCTTCTTCACTTCCCCATGCACTTCGCGGCTCAGCAGCGTGCGCTTGTCGTACATGGTGATGAGCATCGTGGAGACCAGCAGCGACGGATTGTAATGTTCCTGCACCAGTCCGATGGTGTTGATGAGCTGGCCCAAACCTTCCAAGGCGTAATACTCGGCCTGAATCGGAATCAGCATTTCGTGCACGGCGCACATGGCGTTGATCACCAGCAGACCCAGGCTCGGCGGGCAGTCGATGATCACGTAATCGTAATGCTCTTCGCTGGTGGCGAGGAACTCGTCCACCGCGTTCTTCAGCAGCGAGTTGCGGTCCGCCATGTCGGCGACCTCAAGTTCGGCGCCACTCAAATCGATGGATGCGGGAACCACGTCGAGATTGTCGAAATCAGGACACGTGCACTTGACTTCCGCGATGCGCTTGCGTCCTTCGATGACGTCATACACCGAAGGCTGACCGGAGGCGTGCGGGGCACCCAATGCCGTGGAGGCGTTGCCCTGCGGATCCATATCAATAAGCAGGACCTTGCATCCGAAACGGGCCAAGGCCGCGGACAGGTTCACCGCGGATGTGGTTTTGCCGACGCCACCTTTCTGGTTGGCGACTGCGATCAGGCGCGTTTGGGCCGGCTTCGGGCAGACCGCATGCTCCAATGCCTTGTATCGCGTCGATTCATCAGCGATTTGCGCGCCTACGGGGGATGTCGAGCCTTCGAAGATTCGCTTGATGGTTTCCGTGGCGGATTCCATCGACGTCAAATTGTCTGGTTCTTCAGGTCCAGTCATGAACTAGCCTTCCTATACATATTCAACAATCAAGTTTCATCATTTGGGTGGACAGATTTTTCACCTGTTCACGGCCATGTGCACCATTGTGAACAACGGTGGATAGTTGGTGGATAACTCATCCGACCACCCAAAAGTTATCCACAGAACAATCGTTGCAATTCCAAGCTTCTTCAAGATGCTTCGTAACACATTTCCGCGATTGTGGATACTGTGGATAACTCACGCGATTTTGTGGATAACTTATCGCTTGTCCACCATCAGCACATGCGTCGGTTCCAGACCCGGACCAACCTCGGCCTCCACCACGCGGGGATGGATACCGCCGTTTTTGGAGATCTCTTTGGTGGCCTTGACGATTTCCTCCTGCGCGGATCGTCCTTTCAGGGCAACCAGCCGTCCGCCTTTGTCCAGCAACGGCAGCGTCCATCCGGATAGTTTGGTCATCGGCGCGACCGCACGGCAGGTCACCACGGCAAACGGATGCCTGACCGGGATGGGATTCCCGTCGAGATCGACGGCATCCTCTCCCCTGCCCTTCCGGCCACCGTTCGAACCGCGGACGGCTTCGATTACGGCGTTGGCTCGGGAGCGCACTATCGAGACATTGTCCAATCCCATTTCGTCAACGCACTCATGAAGCCATTCGATACGGCGTTCCATCGGTTCCACCAAGGTGAACTGGTGGTCCGGCAGGCAGGCGGCCGCCACGATACCGGGGAATCCTCCGCCACTGCCGATATCCGCCACCGTCTTGAATTGCCTCTTGGCCGTTGCTTCACGGATGAACGGTACGATGGCCGCGGAGTTCAGAATATGCCGTTCCCAAATAATACCGACATCGCGTGGCCCTATCAGCCCGCGCGGCTCTCCTTCCGCAGCAAGTTTCACGTGAAACACCTTCAACTTGCCCAATGCATCGCCAAGCACTTCCTCAAGAATCGGCGACCCATCCAATTCGTCATTCACATCACTCATGCACACCATCCTAATCTACAGGCATCAAAAAAGCGCCGCGAGAAACTCGCGACGCTTCATGTTTCACGTGAAACTATTTCAGGCTTCGTCAATCTCGTCGGCGTCATCGACTGCGGAAGCCTTGACGTACACCGTGACGTAACGATGCGGTTCTTCGCCATGGGACCGAGACTTCATGCCTTCCTCGCGCACCACATCATGGATGATCTTGCGTTCGAAGGAGTTCATCGGCTTCAGGTCCACCGGCTCGCCAGTCTCGCGCGCCTCGTCGATGGCATCCAGCGCAAGGTCGTGCAGGCGCTGGCGCTTGCGCTTCAGATAGCCGTCCACGTCCACGATGAGGTGGGACCGCTCGCCGGTCTTCTGCTGTACGGCGAGTCGGGTGAGCTGCTGCAGGGCGTCCACGACTTCGCCGTTACGTCCGATCAGATGTTTGATGTCGGTGTCGTCGTCGGCAACGATCTGCACGGTCGGACGGTTGTTGCGCACGCCCATTTCGATATCGCCCTCGTAGTCGACGATGTCAAGCAATCCTTCAAGGTAATCGGCAGCGATGTCAGCTTCGTCATTGAGCTGATCGATGGTTTTCTCAGCATCCTGCGCCATGGTGTTTTACTCCTTTGAGCGGGGTTCGTATTATTTCAAGTCTACTGAAAGTCTACTGATTGGGTTGTATCATATGGGCGATTCGCCCGATACAAAAGCGGTGTGTCCTGCGTTTCACGTGAAACACAGGACACACACTTGATGTTATTTCTTCTTCTTTTTGCGGCTTGGCTGCTGACGCTGGAAGCCGTTCTTTTCCTTCGCCTCCGCGGCCTTCTTGGCTTTCTGCAGCTCCTCCTCTTCGAGGGACGGCAGACCGGCCTTGGCGCGACGGGCGTTCTCGTGGGCGTGGTCGCGCTTTTCCTTCGCTTCGGCGGCCGGGGATCCCGGAGTCGGGAAGACGTGGATCTGCCAGACGGAACGCAGCAGGTTGCAGATGTTGTTGGTCAGCCAGTACACCAGCACTGCGAACGGCATGGCGACGCCGGAGAAGATGTACATGATCGGGAACATCCACAGCATCATCTTCTGCATCATTTCAGTCTGCTTGTTCGCAGCGCTCTGGGCCATGTTGCGCTTCATGCTGTTGTACTGCATGAGCCACAGGCAGAAGCACATCAACGCCACGAAGATGCCGATGATGATCTTGCCGTGGATGTCGGCGGTGGTGAAGTTCTCGGCCACGTTCACGCCGAACACGTTGGTGGAGGTGAACTGCTTGGCGGTGGCGATGTCGAAGGCGCCGAGGCCGGAACCGTTCCTGAACTTGCCACGGGCGATGTATGGAATGGCCGACAGGGTGTAGAACATGCACATGAACACAGGACCCTGCACGAACATAGGCAGCATCGATGTGCAGCCGCCCATCGGGTTCGCGTCGTTGTCCTGGTAGAGCTTCATCATCTCGCGTTGCAAAGCCTCTTTGCTGGCGGGATCGTTCTTACCCTTGTACTTGTTTTGGATGCGCTGCATCTTGGGCTGCAAAACGGCCATCTGGGCCTGCATCTTGCGCATGCCCTTCATGGACTTGTAGAACAGCGGGAACACGCACGCCTGGACCACAATCACCAGGAACACGATGGACATGACCCACGAGAAACCGATCTCGTTCATGCCCAGCATCACCATGAATTGGTGGAATCCGGCCATAATCTGCGTCATGAGCCACTCGACGGGGTACAGGAGCTTGTACAGCCAGCCCCAGAAACCACTATCGAGGAGGAATTGATCTTGATTCATTACAGGCCATTCTCCTTATCGCCTATAGGTTCATCTACATCCAGAGGCGTGAGACGAGGCTCCTCGTGTGCCTTCGACCACGAACATCTGTAAAACAAGGAATAGAGCTGTGGAACGTCGTCGATTCCTCCACGGTTCCACTGGTTGCAACGAAGAAGGCGTAATAACGCAAGAAGACCACCTTTAAGGCAGCCAAATCGTTCAATCGCCTGAATCGCATAATTGGAGCAGCTGGGATAATACCGGCACCGAGGTGCGGTATGGGCGGAAATATATTTCTGATACCAGCGGATGAGCCGCACCATCCAATTGCGATGATGCCCCTTGCTCATTGCCGGGAAGCGGTTTTACGTTTCACCGCTTCGAAACACGATGCCATCTGCTGCTCAAGCGACAGGAAATCGGCACGTGCGGCACTTGGCTTGGCACGCAACACGATATCGCAGGATTCAGGTAATAGTGATTCGTACTTTCGTGCAAGCACACGGAAACGCCTTTTCACGGCGTTGCGCGTGACCGCGTTGCCAACAGCTTTGGAAACGGCCAAGCCGACACGGCGGCCTTGCACCGTCGCTGTATCGCCCGTTACGACATCGTCGTGCATCAGATAATGCACGACGATGTCTTCTCGCGATACCCTACGACGGCGTTTGAGCACCGCAACAAAATCGCGATGGCTTTTCAGCCGTTCCACCGCTCTATGCCACTAAAAAATCAGGCAGCGAGGGACTTGCGGCCCTTGGCGCGGCGACGGTTGATCAGAGCGCGGCCTGCGCGGGTGCGCATGCGCTGACGGAAACCGTGCTTCATGTGGCGACGGCGGTTGTTCGGCTGGAATGTCCTCTTCATAATTAATGCTCCCGGTGTTTTTAGCCATGCCAAGGCACGGCTCCTCATGAGTCAAGCTCTACTAAACTACTCTGACCCCTGAACAGATTGTCGCGTCGTCCATTTTTCTTCACATTTTCATGGGGATTCCCCGCATAAAACAATCCACATAATCGTTGCGATTCCGCCGAATTCCCCACAAAAGTTATCCACAAACTACAACAATGTTATTCACATTTCAATCTTTTCAACACGCATGCCGGTGGATAACTCGGGGAAAAGAGAGTACAAATATACAGTTGCACATCAGTGGTACGTCTGTCGAGAAAGGATTATCCGTGGCTGATAACACGACAACAGATCCTCTCGAGCAGGCTCGTGGGGTGTGGTCCGACGCTTTGGCCCTGCTGCACCAGAATCCGTCGCTGTCCGTACGTGACAAAAGCTGGCTGGAGAACGTCTATCCCGAAGGCATGTGGGGTCCGACCATCATGCTGTGCGTGCCCAGTGAGGCGGCTCAGCAGGCTTTGCAGACCGAATTGAACAAGCCGTTGATGGAGGCGTTGCGCGAATCCGCCGAACAGGACATCTTCCCCGCCTTCAAAATCGTTGAAATGAAGCCGAAAACGGAGGAACAGCCGGAGGAAACCTATCCGCGCTTCTCCCCCGCGAAATCGCCGGCGAAGTCCCCTGCGAACGAGACGATGCAAGGCCAGTTGCCGATTCCCGTGACGATGCCGCCGGAACAGGACCATTTCCAGAGCGGCCAGAACAGGCCGCTGCTCGACCCCGAAACGCATTTGAACAAGAACGCCACCTTCGACACCTTCGTGCCCGGCGATTCCAACCGTTTCGCACGTACCGTGGCGCTGGCCGTGGCGGAGGGTTCCGGCCATGATTTCAATCCGTTGTGTATCTACGGCGGCTCCGGTCTGGGCAAAACCCATTTGCTGAACGCCATCGGCAACTACGCGCTGGTCAAGGACCCCAATCTGAAGGTCCGCTACGTCACCAGTGAGGAATTCACCAACGAATTCATCGAGGCTCTGGCCGATACGAACCAAAGTTCCGGCCAGATCAAGGAATTCAACCGCCGCTACCGCGAGGTCGACGTGCTGCTCATCGACGATATCCAGTTCCTGAGCGGCAAGGACGCGACCCTTGAGCAGTTCTTCCACACGTTCAACACCCTGCATCAGGCCAACAAGCGCATCGTGATCGCCTCCGATGTGCCGCCGAAGGACCTACAGGGCTTCAACGAACGTCTGATCTCCCGCTTCGAATCGGGCCTGACCGTGGACGTCAAACCGCCGGATCTGGAGACGCGAATCGCCATTCTGCGCATGATCGCCACCATGAACGGCTCCAATATTCCCAACGACGTGTTCAACCTGATCGCGGAACGGTTCACCGAGAACATCCGCGAGCTGGAAGGCGCGCTGAACCGTGTGACCGCCATGGCGTCGCTGAGCAACCAGCCGGTCACCAAAGCCCTTGCGGAGCAGACTTTGCAGGACTTCTTCACCACCGACGTGGAAATCAAGCCCGCGGACATCATCACGCAGGTGGCCAAGTACTTCTATTTGACGTTCGACGACATCGTCGGCCGTTCGCGTACCAAGAAGATCGCGCTGGCACGCCAGATCGCCATGTATCTGGTACGCGAGCTGACCAGCATGAGCCTCAACGACATCGGCCTGGTCTTCGGTGGCAAGGACCACACCACCGTGATGCACGCGTATACGCGCATCAACGACGAGATGCAGGAGAAGCAGGAGATCTACAACTACGTGACCGAGTTGACTCTGCAGCTCAAGCAGCGTTCCAACGACAAGTAACGGAAGCAACCACAACAAACGGCGTATTTCCAACGGTTTTCCTTAGGCTGGTAAATTATTTACCAGCCTTTTTACTATCCGCGTGACACGCCCGGACAGAATTTCTTGTACATCGAGTTTTCCACATACATATCCACATTTCGGGGAAAGGTCTGTGGAAAAGCCGTTGGAAACACGGAAAACGGCAGTGTATAGCTCGTGGATTATTCACAGTGAATTGTGGATAAGTTTTGCGCGGCCATGAGCCTGTGGATAACCCATGCTCTTATCCACATTCGACTCAGAAGTTATCCACAGATGTCGCCTCGTACTGAGACGTTGCTGCGCTTGGGCTGAACGAGCTTATCCACACTATCCACAGGGCTTATTATTACGAAAGTACGTTTTTCTTACTTTCATCGTCATTCTCGTAATGCGGGGAATTCCCCACGCTTTCGTCGTCGTTGCTCTTATCGCTAGAATGGCATGTGAATCGAACGAAACGAGGAATACCCCATGAAAGTCGAAGTCAATTCCCAAGCTCTTGCCGATGCCGTGGCATGGACCACACGTGTCATCGACGCACGTCCCGCAACCCCGATTCTGGCGGGCATCCGTCTGGAAGCCATTGACGGCACACTCCAGCTTTCCGCCTTCAACTACGCCATTTCCGCACGCCACCACATCGAAGCCGGCGTGGATGAGGCCGGTAGCGTTCTGGTGCTGGGCAAACTGCTTGCCGACATCACCAAGTCGCTGCCCGCTGCGAAAACCTATCTTTCCACCGATGGTTCCACGATGACCATCACGTCGGGCAAGTCGACCTTCACCATGCAGCTCATGCCGGAAAGCGAATATCCGGATCTGCCCGTGGTGCCGACGAAACTGGGTCAGGTGGACTCCCCCACCTTCGCTCAGGCCGTCAACCAGGCGTCCGTCGCGGTCTCCCGTGAGGAGAACCGTCCGGTGCTCACCGGCATCCGCGTCCAGTTCCAGGGCGACAAGGTCATCATGAGCTCCACCGACCGTTTCCGTCTGGCCCGTTCCAGCTTCACCTGGACGCCGGAGGATGCGACCATCAGCACCACCGCTTTGGTCCGTGGCTCGCTGCTGCGCGACATGGCACGTTCGCTGGACGAGCATCAGAACGTCACCATCGATTTCGATGCGGACAACCCGTCCCTGCTGGGCTTCGAGAACGCCGGCCGCGTGTCCACCTCCCAGCTCATCGACGGCGAATTCCCGGCCGTTGACCGCCTGTATGCCGATGAATACCCGATTCATGCCGTCATCAACAAGCAGGCCCTCATCGACGCCATCAAGCGCGTTTCGCTGGTCGCCGAACGCAACGCCCCGATCCGCATGGTCTTCTCCGGCCAGGAGCTGACGCTGTCGGCCGGCACCGCCGACGAAGCACAGGCGAAGGAGATTCTCGACATCGACATGGACGGCGAGGACATCACCGTGGCGTTCAACCCCTCCTATCTGGTCGACGGCCTGAGCGCCATCAGCGAGCCGTTCGTGCGCATGAAGATGACCACCGCGGTCAAGCCCGTGGAATTCAACGGCCAGCAGGAAGCGGATTCCGACGAATCCATGGACTACCGTTACCTGCTCGTTCCGATGCGCTTCAACAACTGATTTCGTTCCACCTGTGGCCCGGACGGCAAGTTCCCGTCCGGGCCACCATGCCATCACCTTCAAGGAATCCCGGTTTTCATGCATATCTCCCGTCTCGCGCTCGACCATTACCGGTCATGGGACCATTGCGTGCTTGATTTCGAACCGGGAATCAACATTCTCCAAGGCTCGAACGGCCTAGGGAAAACCAATATCGTGGAAGCCGTGGAAGTGCTGTCCACCGGCTCCAGCCACCGCACCTCGTCATCGCTGCCGCTGGTCGAAAAAGGCCACCCTTCCGCCACTGTCCGGGCCAACGTCGAAGATGCGGGCGAACAGCGCACATATGAGATCACCATCGCCGCGCGAGGCGCCAACAGGGCGCGCGTGGACGGCGGAAAATCGCAATATATGAGGGATATCGTGGGTTTGGTCCCCTCCGTGTCCTTTACCCCCGAAGACCAGCGGTTGGTGTCTGGCGATCCGGCCACCCGACGGAACTTCCTCAACCAGGCGGCTTCACTGCTGTTGCCCCATTATGCGCAGTCGTTGCAACAGTTCACGCACGTTGCCAAACAGCGTGCCGCATTGCTCAAACAGCTGTCCGACGGTTCCGGCATCAATCCCGAATACGGGCGTCAGGCCGTGCTGAGCGGTCTGGAAGTGTGGACCGGCCAATTCATCGCCCTCGGCGTGCAATTGACCAAGGACCGGAACGATGTGATCGGACTGCTGCGCGAGCCGTTCACCCGCATCTATGCTTCGTTGGCGGGCGAAGAGGAACAGGCCGACCTGGTGTATGAGCCGTCCTTCGACGAGGTGCTTCTGTTCGACGAGCCGGCCGCGGAAATCAGCCGTCATTTCCAACGCATCTACCCCGGCGAAGTGGCCCGTGGGCAGAATCTGATCGGACCGCAGCGCGATGATCTGACATTGCGGCTCAACGACATGCCAGCCCGCGAATTCGCTTCGAACGGCGAGATGTGGACAATGGCGTTGGCCTTGAAAATGGCGCTGTACGAAGTGGTTTCGGCGCAGCGCGACGTCAAGCCGATCGTGATCCTCGACGATGTGTTCGCCCAGCTCGACGAGTCCCGTCGCGGGAAGATCCTCGACTTCGCGCGACGGCAGGACCAGGTGTTGATCACCGTCGCCGCGGCAAGCGATATTCCGCAAGGTGAGGCGCATGTCATCGACGTTGCCGCGCTGCGTGCGCAATCGCAGGAGACGGACGGTGATATCGCGGCGATGGCGGCCATGCTTGCCGCCGGACGTGGCGCGCAATCGCAAGGAATCGAGGCCGAATCCTAATGCCGAAACCACCAATCTGCGAACTGCTGAACCTCGACCAACGCAAACTGCCGGCCGAAGTGTTCGACCGCATCAGCGACCGTGCCGGGCGGCTCAAGGAACGCGAGGAACGCGCGCGCAAGGCGTGGGAAAGCTTCGGCAAACCCGGACGCGATCCGGAAACCGTCGGCAGCCTGTTCAATCTGCTGGCATCGAACGGCGCATGGATACCCCACCTCAAAATGGCGCAGATGCGCGACCATTGGGACCAGGTGGTGGGCGTGGAGAACGCGAAGCACTCCTACCCCGCCAGCCTGCGAGACGGCGTGCTGACGATACGTTGCGACAGCCCGGCCTGGACCACCACCCTGTCGTATATGACGCCGTTGCTGACGGACACCATCCGCAGGAAACTCGAAGGTCTGACCATCAATGAGGTGAGGGTCACCGGCCCGCAGAGCCAAGGGTTCAGCCGTGGGCGTATCTCAAGGAAGATTCGCTACTGAGGGCTATTGCGAAGTCGACTTACAATCGACCTCTCTGACAGGAGAGATCGATTGTGGCGCGCGTGAAACAGGCCGTTGCGACGGGGTTTACGGAGGTTTTCCGGCTTGTCGGACGCGTTCGGAACCATGCCGAAGCCGTTGGAAACCGTTGAATTCCAAGGACAAATGTCTATAGCGCGCTGTCCCCCTCCATGAGTAGAATATCCAGCAGTGTATGTAAACGCCTAGAAGGGGCCTTTATTTGCGTTCTAGGTGGTATCACCTGCGGAAATGACCCTTGATGGCGGGAAAAATGCAGGAAGGAATCTCTGTGGCAGACCTTGATGCGGATTCGCTGAACGAATCAGCTGAAAACACGCAGGAAGATCAGATTCAGGATCAGATCCAGAACGACCAGCTCGAAGATGCGCAACTTGACGATTCGCTGTCTCCGGAACACTACGACGCGTCCGATCTGAGGGTGCTGGAAGGCCTTGAGGCGGTGCGTATCCGCCCTGGCATGTATATCGGCTCCACCGGCCCTCGCGGCCTGCACCATCTGGTGTATGAGATCGTCGACAACTCCGTCGACGAGGCGCTTGCCGGCTACGCGTCGCACATCGAAGTGACGATTCTGCCGGACGGCGGCGTGCGCGTGGTGGACGACGGCCGAGGCATCCCGGTCGACGAAGTGCCGGGCGAAGGCATCTCCGGTGTCGAAACCGTGATGACCAAGCTGCACGCTGGCGGCAAGTTCGGTGGCGGCGGCTACGCGGTCTCCGGCGGCGTGCACGGCGTGGGCATCTCCGTGGTGAACGCGCTGTCCACCCGTGTGGACATCGAAGTGCGCCGTCAGGGCTTCCACTGGACCCAGACCTACATCGACCAGAAGCCGACCGCGCGTCTGCTCAAGGGCAAGCCGATGGAGGAAGGCGAGTCCACCGGCACTTCCGTGACCTTCTGGGCCGACGGCAAGATCTTCGAAACCACCACCTACGATTTCGAGATCCTGCGCAACCGCTTCCAGCAGATGGCGTTCCTGAACAAGGGCCTGAAGATCTCCCTGACCGATTTGCGCGAGCCCGACCAGGCCGGCGACGAGGTTTCCGGCGAGGAATCCGAAACCGAAGACAAGTTCCAGACCGTCACCTACCAGTACAACGACGGCATCAAGGACTACGTCGACTACCTGGTGAAGTCCCGCAAGGCCACCCCGGTCGAACCGGACGTCATCGACTTCGAGGCCGAGGACCTGAAGATCGGCATCTCCGCGGAAATCGCCATGCAGTGGACCACCGCGTATTCCGAAGCCGTGCACACCTTCGCCAACACCATCTCCACCACCGAGGGCGGCACCCATGAGGAGGGCTTCCGCGCCGCGCTGACCTCGCTGGTCAACCGCTACGCCCGCGAGAAGAACATCCTCAAGGACAAGGACGAGAACCTGTCCGGCGACGACGTGCGCGAAGGCCTGACCGCCGTCGTGTCCGTCAAGCTCACCAACCCGCAGTTCGAAGGCCAGACCAAGACCAAGCTCGGCAATTCCGAGGCGAAGACCTTCGTGCAGCGCGTCATGACCGACAAGCTCGGCGACTGGTTCGACGCCCACCCGAACGAGGCCAAGAACATCATCCAGAAGGCCATCGAGGCCTCCCGTGCGCGCCTGGCCGCCAAGAAGGCACGTGAGAACACCCGCCGCAAGTCGATCTTCGAATCGGCCGGCATGCCGGACAAGCTCAAGGACTGCCAGTCCAACAATCCGGAGGAATGCGAGCTGTTCATCGTGGAGGGTGATTCCGCAGGCGGCTCCGCCATCCAGGGACGCAACCCGATCACGCAGGCCATCCTGCCTCTGCGAGGCAAGATCCTCAACACCGAGCGCGCAAGCCTGGACCGCATGATGAAGTCGGACACCATCGAATCGCTGATCACCGCCGTCGGCGGCGGCTACGGCGAGGACTTCGACCTCAACAAGGTGCGCTACCACAAGGTCATCATCATGGCCGATGCAGATGTGGACGGCGCGCATATCGCAACCCTGAACCTGACGCTGTTCTTCCGCTACATGCGCCCGATGATCACCGCCGGCTACGTGTACGTGGCCATGCCGCCGCTGTACCGCCTCAAGTGGACCAAGGGCCCGCACGACTTCGTGTACACCGACGCCGAACGCGACCGCGTGCTCGCCGAAGGCAAGGCCGCCGGCCGCCAGCTGCCGAAGGGCGAAGGCATCCAGCGCTACAAGGGTCTGGGCGAGATGAGCTACCAGGAACTGTGGGAGACCACCATGGATCCTGACCATCGCATTCTGAAGCAGGTGCAGATCGAAGACGCGGCCGCGGCCGACGAGACCTTCTCCATGCTCATGGGCGACGAAGTCGAACCACGTCGTCTGTTCATCCAGCGCAACGCACGCAACGTCAGCTGGATCGACGCGTAAACGCGTAGGGTTTCGCAGGACTTCAAAGCAAGGATTAGAAATTGGCAGACGAAAACAACAGCAACGAAGACGGCCAGTTCGTGCCTGACGGCTCCATGGAACCGTTGAGCCCGCAGGAGGCCGACAACACCGATTACGGCCTGATGGTCGGCGAACGCGTCCAGAAGAAGGATCTGCAGCAGGAAATGCGCGAATCCTACCTGGCGTACGCCATGTCCGTCATCGTCGATCGTGCCCTTCCGGACGCGCGAGACGGCATGAAGCCGGTGCACCGCCGCGTGATCTACGCGATGTACGACGGCGGCTACCGCCCCGACCGCGGCTACTCCAAGTGCGCACGCGTCGTCGGCGAAGTCATGGGCAAGTACCATCCGCACGGCGATTCCGCCATCTACGACACGTTGGTGCGTATGGCGCAGTCGTGGTCGATGCGATACACGCTCGTCGACGGCCAGGGCAACTTCGGCTCCCCCGGCGATGACCCGGCAGCCGCAATGCGTTACACGGAATGCCGTATGGCGCCGCTCGCCATGGAAATGGTGCGTGACATCGACAAGGACACCGTCGATTTCCTGCCGAACTACGATGGCAAGACGCAGGAGCCGACCGTGCTGCCGGCCCGCTTCCCGAACCTGCTGTGCAACGGCTCGTCCGGCATCGCCGTCGGCATGGCGACCAACATTCCTCCGCACAACATGCGCGAGGTGGCAGAAGGCGTGCATTGGGCGCTCGACCATCCGGACGCGAGCCGTGAGGAACTGCTCGACAACCTGATCCGCATCATCAAGGGACCGGACTTCCCTACCGGCGCCACGATTCTCGGCCATAAGGGCATCGAACAGGCGTACCGTACCGGCCGTGGCCTCATCACCATGCGAGCCGTGGTGAACACCGAGGAGATCAAGGGCCGCATGTGCCTCGTGATCACCGAACTGCCGTACCAGGTCAACCCGGATCGTCTGGTCGTGTCCATCCGCGAAGCGGTGCGCGACGGCAAGATCCAAGGCATCGCCGACATGCGCGACGAAACCTCCGGCCGTACTGGCCAGCGCCTCGTGCTCGTGCTCAAGCGCGACGCCGTGCCGAAGGTCGTGCTCAACAACCTGTACAAGCATTCCCAGCTGCAGCAGACCTTCGGCGCGAACATGCTGGCACTGGTCGACGGTGTGCCGCGCACGCTGTCCCTGGATGCGTTCATCCGTCATTGGGTAAACCACCAGCTCGAAGTCATCGCACGCCGTACCGCCTACCTCAAGCGCGAGGCCGAGGAACGCGACCACATCCTGCAGGGCTATCTGAAGGCCCTTGACATGATCGATGAGGTCATCGCCCTCATCCGTGCCTCCGAGTCCGCGGAGACCGCCCGCACGGGCCTTATGGACCTGCTTGACGTGGACGAGGTGCAGGCCGACGCCATCCTCGCCATGCAGCTGCGCCGACTGGCCGCCCTGGAACGTCAGAAGATCCTCGACGAGCACAACGAGCTCATGCGCAAGATCGCCGACTACAACGACATCCTCGCCAAGCCGGAACGCCAGCGCAAGATCGTCGGCGACGAGCTGGACGAAATCGTCGCCAAGTATGGCGACGAACGCCGTACCAAGATTCTGCCGTACTCCGGCGAGATGAACGTCGAAGACCTGATCGCCGAAGAAAACGTGGTCGTCACCGTGACCCACTCCGGTTTCATCAAGCGCACCAAGGCCGACGAATACCGCGCGCAGCACCGCGGCGGCAAGGGCATTAAGGGCGCCAAGCTGCGCGAGGACGACGTGGTGGACCACTTCTTCCTGACCAGCACGCACAACTGGCTGCTGTTCTTCACCAACAAGGGCCGCGTGTACCGTCTGAAGGCATACGAGCTGCCGGAAGGCTCCCGCGATTCCAAGGGACAGCACGTGGCGAACCTGCTGCAGTTCGGCCCGGACGAGACGATCCAGACCGTGCTGTCGATTCCGAACTACGACGTGGCCAAGTACTTGGTGCTCGCCACCCGTTCCGGCAAGGTCAAGAAGACCGCGCTCGCCGAATACGACTCCCCGCGTCAGGGTGGTCTGATCGCGGTACGACTCATGACCGACGAGAACGGCGAGAACGCCGACGAGCTGATCGGTGCCGCGCTGTGCAACGCCGACGACGACATCATCCTCGTCTCCAAGCAGGGCATGAGCCTGAAGTTCGAAGCCAACGACGAGCAGCTGCGCCCGATGGGCCGCCAGACCGCCGGTGTGCAGGGCATGAAGTTCCGCGACGGCGACGAGCTTTTGGCCATGGATGTGGTGCAGGGCGATTCCGACAGGGATCTGCTCGTGGTCACCAACGAGGGCTTCGCCAAGCGCACCGCCATCAGCGAATACCGTCTGCAGGGCCGTAACGGCTACGGCGTCAAGGCCGTGCAGCTCGCCGAAGGCCGTGGCTCCCTGGTGGGTGCCGTGATCGTGGAGGAATCCGACCAGATCATGGCCATCATGAAGTCCGGCAAGGTCATCCGCTCCAACGTCGCCGAAGTCAAGCGCACCGGACGTACCACCCAGGGTGTGACGCTCGCCAAGCCTGACAAGAACGACGAAATCATCTCCATAGCACGTAACGAGGAGACCGACGAGGATGACGCCGAGCAGGCCGCCGCGGAAAACGGAGCAGCCCAGAACGACGCAGCCGCGCAATCGCAAGCCGAAACCACTACTGAAAACTCCGCTGAAACCGGTACGGAAGCCACTTCCGATGCCGGCGATGGCGAGAATGTAGAGGCCTGAGACACAGGCGGGGAATCGTCTGCGAAAACTGGTAGCCTCGGCTAGAAGTAGGCAAGATTCTGCAAGGAGCAACGATGAGCGAGAACAATGAAAGCCATCAGGCGCAGGCAGGGGCGCAGGCCCCACGCGTGGCCCGTTCCGCATCCAGCCAGCCGTTGAGCGGTACGGAACAGTCTCAGGCGCATGAGAACATGGCCGCCGCGTCCGGCGGTGTGAAGGTTCGTGAAAAAGCGCGTCGTGGCGCGCCTCGCGCCCGCCGCATGAGCCTGTCCCTGACCCGCATCGACGCATGGTCCGCGGCCAAGGTGGCGTTCATGCTTTCCATCGCGGGAGGCATCATCCAGATCGTCGCGGTGACGCTGCTGTGGCTGCTGCTGAACGTGGTCGGCGTGTTCGATCAGGTGACGCAGATCGTGTCCTCCACCGGTCTTGACGCCGGCGGATTCGACCTTGCCAACGTGCTTTCGCTGAGCACCGTGCTAAGCGCGGTCACCATCTTCTCCATCATCGAAGTGGTGCTGTTCACCGTGCTGGTGGTGATTCTCACGCTGCTGTACAACGTGGTGAGCACGCTGGTCGGCGGCATCCACGTGACGCTCGGCGACGACTGATCGATTCGTCATACGGCGTTCGTACGGCGCTTGCGCAACGTAAGCCGTTCGTGCAACATAAGAAGACGGCGCTTCCCTACTTCGGGAGGCGCCGTCTTTTCTTATGTAATCGCGATTATGCGGTCGCTTTTATGCAATCGTCATACTGCGTTGCGCGTTATGCCGTAACGCATATGAAAACGGTCCGTGCGAACGAATCGCACGGACCGTTGAAACGGATTGTGAAAGACGATCAGAGCACGCCCTGGGCGACCATGGCGTTGGCGACCTTGACGAAGCCGGCGGCGTTGGCGCCGAGCATCAGATCGCCCTCATGGCCGTACTCCTTGGCGGCGGCCAGGGAATTGGCGACGATGTTCTCCATGATGGACTTGAGCTTGTTGTCCACCTCTTCGAACGTCCAGGAAAGGCGGTAGGAGTTCTGGCTCATCTCAAGGCCGGACACAGCCACGCCACCCGCGTTGGCGGCCTTAGCCGGGCCGTACAGCAGGCCGTTGTCCTGATAGACGGCGATTGCCTCCGGGGTGGACGGCATGTTGGCGCCTTCGCACACGACCTTGCAGCCGTTGGCGACGAGGGCCTTGGCGGACTCCTCATCGATTTCGTTCTGGGTGGCGCACGGCAGCGCGATGTCGCACGGCACGGTCCACACGCCCTTGCAGCCCTCGTGGTATTCGGCACCCGGAACACGCTCCGCGTACTCCTTGATGCGGCCGCGGTGGCCGAGCTTGATGCCGTCCGGATCGTAGACGTAGCCGTTGGAATCGGAGGCGGTGACGACCTTCGCGCCGAGGGCCTGGGCCTTCTCGGTGGCGAAGATGGCCACGTTTCTGGAGCCGGAGATGACGACGGTCTTGCCTTCGAAGGAATCGTTCTTCAGGACGCGCAGGGCTTCCTGGGTGTAGTAGCACAGGCCGTAGCCGGTAGCCTCGGTGCGAGCCAGGGAGCCGCCGAATTCGAGGCCCTTGCCGGTGAGCACGCCGGAGTATTCGTCGCGGATGCGCTTGTACTGGCCGAACAGGTAGCCGATCTCACGGGCGCCGACGTTGATGTCGCCGGCCGGAACGTCGGTGAACTGGCCGATGTGACGGCACAGCTCGGTCATGAACGCCTGGCAGAAACGCATGACTTCGGCATCGGACTTGCCCTTCGGATCGAAGTCGGAGCCGCCCTTGCCGCCGCCCATCGGCAGGCTGGTCAGGGAGTTCTTGAGAATCTGCTCGAAGCCAAGGAACTTGATGACGCCCTCGTTCACGCTCGGGTGGAAACGCAGACCGCCCTTGTACGGGCCGATCGCGGAGTTGAACTGGATGCGGTAACCGCGGTTGACCTGCACCTTGCCCTCATCGTCCGTCCAGGCGACGCGGAACTTCACCACGCGCTCCGGCTCGACGAGGCGCTCGAGCACGCCCGCCTTCTCATATTCCGGGTGCTTCTCAACAACCGGCTCGAGGCTTTCGAAGACCTCGCGAACGGCCTGCAGGAACTCCGGCTCGTTCGCGTCGCGTTTTTTTATCTGATCGTATACTTTTTGCGCATATGCATTCATAACTCATTTCCCCTTCAAATATGATGATTCAGTATACAGCAGCCGGCTCGAAATTGCAATTCTTTTCCACGCAAAACCGCATTGCCGTTTCCGCGCGGGCGACGTTTTTTTCTTTCCGGCGCAAAGCGCCCGGAAAAATGTTTCAAACAGGCATAATCTTTGCAAATCGCGCGCATACTATATACCACAAAGACATATGGAGGTTTTTGCCATGGAAAGTATTGCCCGGACCGGCCGCGG
>JABLTN010104951.1_pt1 | contig 19576 bp, 15 predicted proteins | sample 7160141 | NCBI WGS metagenome assembly JABLTN01 (sample SAMN14651226, study PRJNA627086) | human gut metagenome | isolation source: feces | host: Homo sapiens | reverse complement strand
ATCTCACACGTAAAATGTGGTTCCTTATACTGATTTGGATGAGGCTTCTTCTCTTCCATCTATATCCCACCTTTCACCGATATGATCATCTGATAACGATTTAGCTCTTATGATCCCTTTCACAAAGATTCCTCCACAGATTACGATTCGTAACGCCCAGTAAACCACCATAAATCCAACTACAGCAGATGGATATGTCTGTTCAATGTACTTCTGCCATAAAAGCTCTGCTGGGATTGCAAGTATGAAATAGGCCGCAATGGCATACATCAAGGTCGAAATACTGATTCCAGCAGGAACTGGTTTCTCTTCACTTGCATACTTACTGGAATTAGTAGTAAGGAATACAAGGTTACCAACCAGATAAACCAATGTAATAAACACACAATAGTCAATGTAAAATGGGCCCTGTAAATCGGACACACTAAAAAAGAGTGTATCCTGAATTACAGGGTTTTCTTATACCCTTATAATGATATATAGAGGTTTTGTACTATGAGCGTTAATTATTTCTTTTGTTGTTTTATCCTGAAGTAGCAATGCTAATACACTGCTCACTGGATAAGCTTTTATATCAATTAATGTACCCATGTTCATATTTTACAATAAAATTCAAAATAATTTACTTTAAGCAATGTGGTTGCAGACAAATATATACATTTAAAAATAAAAGCCGTAACACTTCAAAATGTTACGACTTGTAAATGTTCTTCAACTTCTGATTTGGTCGTAAGTTGGTGGTAAGTTGCATTTACCACCACTTAAAAACACTCTTTTTTTATAATTTTAATTTTACTCTTAGTATAGTTTTGCACCAGCAGGAATATGATCATCAACCATCAATAAATGTAATCCTTCATGACCATTTTCTTCATGTACTGCTGATATTAACATACCTTCAGAATCAATACCCATCATCTTTCTAGGTGGCAAATTAACGATTGCAATTGCAGTCTTTCCAACTAGTTCTTCTGGTTCATAATATTCATGAATACCGCTTAAAATCACGCGATTTTGACGTTCACCATCATCTAAAGTAAACTTAAGAAGCTTCTTAGATTTTTCTACTGCTTCACAAGCTAGAATCTTAACTGCACGATAATCAGCTTTAGCAAATGTATCAAAATCAATCATATCTTTAAAAATTGGTTCAATTTTTACATTAGAGAAATCAATATCTTCTGCCTTTTGAACTGTTGGAGCAGCTTCTGCAACTTTAGTCTTTTGAGCCTTACTCTCTGTTGTTCCACCTGTTCTTTCCTTCATTGTGGGGAATAAAATAACATCACGGATAGATTCAGATTCAGAAAATAACATAACCATTCTGTCAATTCCATAACCAATACCACCAGCAGGAGGCATACCATATTCAAGTGCTTCAATGAAGTCCATATCAATATCGTTAGCTTCATCATCACCTAATTCTTTTGCTTTTAATTGATCCTTGAAACGATTTAACTGATCAATTGGATCATTTAGTTCTGTATAAGCATTTGCACATTCATGACCTGAAATGAATAGTTCAAATCTTTGTACAAATCTAGGATCATCTGGATTAGCTTTTGTTAGTGGAGAAATTTCAATTGGATGACCATATAGGAATGTTGGTTCAATTAAAGTTTCTTCTACATATTTTTCAAAGAAAGCGTTGATAATATGACCTACAGTAAAGTGAGCTTCTACTTCAATACCATGTTCTTTAGCTAAAGAGCGAGCTTCTTCAAAAGAATAATGTTGTGTAAAGTCGATGCCTGTCTTTTCTTTAATAGCATCACACATAGAGATTCTCTTCCAATCTCCATCAAGACTGATTTCATGTCCTAAATATTTGAAAGTACGTTTATGACAAACAGTATCAGCGATGTATTTGTACATGCTTTCTGTTAATTCCATCATACCTTCAAGGTTAGAATATGCCTGGTATAGTTCCATTAATGTAAATTCAGGATTGTGTTGAGCATCCATACCTTCATTTCTGAATGTTCTACCAATTTCGTATACATTTTCCATGCCGCCAACAAGTAATCTCTTAAGGTTTAGTTCAAGAGCGATTCTTAAATACATATCTAAGTTTTGCGCATTGTGGTGTGTGATAAATGGTCTAGCACTTGCTCCAGTTAATAATGTTGTTAGTACTGGTGTTTCTACTTCTGTAAAATCTCTATTTCCTAAGAAAGTACGAATAGCAGATAAAATTTGCGGTCTCATAAATGCAACTTTCATTGATTCATCATTCATGATTAAGTCTAAATATCTTCTTCTGTATCTTTCTTCCTTATCTGTTAAACCATGGAATTTTTCAGGTAAAGGTCTTAATGACTTTGTAAGATGTTCATATGTATGAGCTTCAATAGATAATTCACCACTTTGTGTTTTGATTACTCGACCAGTAATACCGACAATATCACCTAAATCGCTTTGTTTGAAGATTTCATATACATCATCTCCAACGATACGTTTATTCACTACAACCTGGATTAAACCATCTCTATCCTTCAAATGCATAAAACCAAGTTTACCCATTCTACGTTTAGACATAATTCTGCCAGCAATCTTAACTTCAGTAGTTAAAGCATCTAATTCTTCAGCAGTTTTTTCACCAAATTCTCTTTTTACGTCACTTGAACGATGTGTTCTTTTAAATGCATGACCAAATGGATCAATTCCTTGTGTTCTTAAAGAATCCATCTTTTGACGTCTAGCAATTTGCTGGTCATTCAACTTAATTTCTTCTGCCATGTTTTATTCCTCCTAAAATATAAAAAAGCTCCAGTCCATAGGGACGAGAGCTCGTTCGTGGTACCACCCTAATTTACGATTATAGTAATCGCCTCATTTACGATCGATAACGGGATCAGCGTTTCGCTCCAGAGTCTTTGTCAAAACAATAACCCAACACTTTTTTTCACCACCCAAAAGTTCTCTACAGTCGTTCTATTGAATTCTATCTCTATCTATGCGTACGGTGTAATTCTAGCAATACAATTTCTTTTTTTCAATCAAAAACTATTTAAATGGCGTCATTTTCCGATTATTTCGTTTCTTTTTTTCTTGCAATATAAGCAAGATTTACCGTTAGAATACTAACAACTTCAAAAATAACAGTTAATACAAACATCATTCTATATGAACCAGTCACATCATATAAGATGCCTAATAATACCGTTGCGACAGCCCCAAATACAGCCCCAAGGAAATTGATTAAAGGATAAGCTTTGTCATAGCCTTCTTTAAATAATTCTTTTGTCATTAAGACATTTCCTGTTGTTGTGGCAGCAAACACTGTTCCAAATAAGAATGAACCCGCTAATAAAACACCTGCAGAAGAGGCGTTCAACAATAAAATACCTGAAACAAGATTAACAGCACACATGAAAATAACTGTATATTTTACACCTATCTTGTCACTTAAAAAGCCAAATAATACCTTAGACAGAACATTCATCGCTAAACCAAACGATAAAGTTAAAGCAGCTGTACTTGAACTGAAATGAATCGATTCAGCATAACTTGGAATATGATTAACAACAGCAGGTAATGCTGTGACTAATACTGAATATAATAACAAGAACAAATACGAAGGTAAGGTATATTTAAAATCTGAACTGCCTTGTGTTTTTTCTACTATTACTTTCACTTCATCTTCGCCAAAAGCTTTCATATCACAAGCTTTTGGATTCAAAGCTATTGGAAATAATAATGCAGGTAAATTGAATATTAACATTAATAGAGCAACAGATAAATAACCAATTCTCCAACCATAGCTTACGATGATTTTAATGATAAGACTTGAAAAGACAGCTCCTGGAATTCCACTGAACGATAATACTACACCTGCCACAATACTGTATTTTGCTTTAAACCAGTTATTTAATACAAGCGTAACCATGACAAAGTGAGCTAAGCCAACTCCTGTTCCACGAATAAAATTAAAAATATACAGCGACAGTGAAGTATTACAAATTGATAGTAAAGCTGTACCACCAACAATCATTAAAGTACTTATCCATACAATGGGTTTAAATGATTTAACGTTTAGTATTTTTGGTAAAACCATCGCAACTAATGCCGACATAATCGAAACGATAGTAGATGTAAAACTGATTGATCCTCTACTAATACCCAAGTCTATTGATACAGGTGTAAAAAATAAACCTGCTGTATTCATTCCTACACCAACAGAACTTGCTAACATTCCACATAATGCAACAACAACCATGACATACATTTTCTTATCGTTCTTTGCCATTTTCTTCTCCCCAAGTATTTACTCGCATATAAGAAAGAAACCAGTTAATGGTCTCTTACTTTTGTATATATCCAATTATACTAGAAGCATTTACATAAATGCCATCTTGAGTTACAAGTGTTGGTACCGCTACAATGTTATATTTCTTGCTTAATTCAACATTTTCTTCAGCATCAATCAGTTCATAATCTATTTGTTTATCTCTCAACACTTTCTTAATCATTGAACAGTTAGGACATGTCTTTGTTGTAAATAAAAGTACTTTAGAATCTGTTTTAACTACAGATGTTTTTTCTTCTTTTTTGATTTCTGCTACTGTAGAAACAGGTGTTTTGATTTCTTCAATAGAATATGTTTTACGATCTTTAAATTCCTGAGTCTTACCAGCATTCCAATTTTTAACTGGTCTATAGTATCCTGTAATTCTGGAATAAACTTCTGTATCTGCACCACACTTAGGACATTTCCAAACTTCTCCAGCAATATAGCCATCCTTAGAACATACAGAATATGTTGGACTTAATGTGTAATATGGAAGTTTATAGTTTTCACTGATCTTGCGCACTAATAATGCAGCATTTTGCCAATCTGATAGTCTTTCCCCAAGGAACGCATGGAATACAGTACCTGATGTATATAATGTCTGGAAAGCATCTTCAATATCTAATGCTGTGAAAATATCATCTGTATAACCTACTGGTAAATGAGATGAATTTGTATAGTATGGCGTACCACTTTCATTAGCAGTAATAATATCAGGATATTTTTCTTTGTCGTGCTTTGCTAAACGATATGATGTACTTTCAGCTGGCGTAGCTTCAAGATTATATAAATCACCATATTTTTCCTGGTAGTCAGATAATCTATTACGCATATGATTTAATACTTCAACCGTAAATTCCTGGCTTTCTTTTGCAGTTAAATCTTTTTGAATCCACTTAGCATTTAAGCATGTTTCATTCATACCAACTAAACCGATAGTACTGAAGTGATTGTTGAATGAACCTAAATATCTCTTTGTATAAGGGTATAATCCCGCATCAAGTAAACCACTAATTACATTACGTTTTTCTTTTAAGCTTCTTGCGCTGATATCCATAATGCGATCTAAACGTGCATAGAAGTCTTCTTTATTTTTAGATAAATAAGCGATATGCGGCATATTGATAGTCACTACACCAATAGAACCAGTACTTTCCCCAGAGCCGAAATAACCACCGCTCTTTTTTCTTAATTCTCTTAAATCAAGTCTCAACCTGCAGCACATAGATCTAACATCACTTGGTTCCATGTCGCTGTTTACATAGTTAGAGAAATATGGAGTTCCGTATTTCGCAGTCATTTCAAATAATAACTTGTTATTTTCTGTTTCACTCCAGTCAAAGTCTTTAGTGATAGAATATGTAGGAATAGGATACTGGAAGCCTCTACCATTTGCATCGCCTTCAATCATTGTTTCAATAAATGCCTTGTTGACCATATCCATTTCTTTTTTGCAGTCTTTATATTTAAAAGGCATTTCTTTACCACCAACAATAGCTGGTAATTCTGCTAAATCATTTGGCACTGTCCAGTCTAAAGTAATATTAGTAAAAGGAGCTTGTGTTCCCCATCTGCTCGGTGTATTTACACCATAAATAAAGGATTGAATACCTTGTTTTACTTCTTTATATGACAAGTTGTCAGCTTTAACAAATGGTGCTAAATATGTATCAAAGCTTGAGAAAGCTTGTGCACCAGCCCACTCATTTTGCATAATACCCAAGAAGTTAACCATCTGGTTGCATAATGTACTTAAGTGTTTTGCAGGAGAAGAGGTAATCTTACCTGTAACCCCACCTAATCCTTCCTGGATTAACTGTTTTAGTGACCATCCTGCACAATATCCTGTTAACATGCTTAAGTCATGAATATGTATTTCAGCATTTCTATGCGCATCTGCGATTTCTTTATCATAAACTTCACTTAACCAGTAGTTAGCAGTAATTGCTCCAGAGTTAGAAAGAATTAAACCGCCCACAGAATAAGTAACTGTTGAATTTTCTTTCACACGCCAGTCAAGAGCTTTTAAATAATTATCTACAAGCTTTTTGTAATCTAATGTTGTTGAAGCAATATTTCTAATCTTTTCATGTTGTGTACGGTAAATAATATAGGCTTTTGATACATCTGCATAACCAGATTCACTTAATACTTTTTCAACAGAATCCTGAATATCTTCTACACCTACGAGTTCATCTTTTATCTTGGGCTCAAAATCGCTTGTAACACGTAACGCAAGTAAATCTATAATGTCATCATTATATTGTCTGTTACATGCTACAAACGCTTTTTCGATGGCGTTCTTTATTTTTACAACATCAAATCTTACAACTGAATTATCTCTTTTTCTTACTTTATACATGTCACTAATTCTCCTTTACTCCCCTTAATTTGCATACTGGAATGATTTCTTTAACTGCATTACATAAATCTTCCATTTCTTCTTTGTTATAGGCACTCCACTTACGATCTATTACATTTTCACTATCTACATATTGTTGAAGATAATAATTCTTTGCACCCTTTATCCAATCAGCTAAAGATAACAAATCTTCTTTTGTATGTAATTCTTTTACAACAGTTGTTCTAAATTCATAGTCAACTTCTCCACTTAACAAGAAAGAAACCGATTCTTCAATACGATGAATATCAAATACATGTTCATTCAAACCAACTGTTTCGTGATATTTCTTTTTGCAGTTTTTAATATCCATTGCAACATAATCAACAAGTCCACTGTTAACAATTTCTTTTAATTTTTCCGGATTATTTCCATTTGTATCTAACTTAACAAAATAACCCATTTCTTTAACTGCTTCAATAAATGGCAATAAACCTTCCTGTAGTAACGGTTCTCCACCTGTTATACATATTCCATCTAATAGATTTTTTCTTTTTGCTAAATAGCTTAATACTTCTTCTGTGTTTAAGAAAGAATAATTTTCCGGCACAAATACAAGTTCCTTGTTATGACAGAACGGACACTTAAAACTGCAACCACTCGTAAATACTGTTGAAGCAAGTTTTCCCGGGTAATCTAATAATGTTAATTTTTGCAAACCACCAATTTTCATATCTTGATATGTATCCTTTGGAACTAAATAATTCTTTGAGTTTTCACATGCAGTTCCTAACATCTTCTCAAACGCTTCAAAATCTACATCTTCAGCCAGTTTATTTCTACATTCATTACGATATTCATATAAAGAATTCATAATATTAGCTGCTTTTGAAGTTGTATAAAGTCTTTTAACACGATGATCATTTTCATCAATACGGCTTCGAATATAACCTTGTTCTATTAGTTTCTGGATACTTTTTGTTGTAGTGCCTTTATCAAGTTCACCAATCTGTGTTACTTCCTGCATAGTGATACCTTCATGTTCATAAATACTGAACAAAAAGATTAATTGACCAGAACCAATATCATATTGAGCTAATACCTTATCAAAATATTTCTGTGTATTGCGAAACAAAATAGATAAATGAATAAGAAAATTACTCTGATTTTGCATTGTGCCCTCCAATTAGTTGGAAATCCTACTATTCATGAATTATTGTCTATCTTCTCCTAGTTATTGTCAACGAAATTACTCATAAAAAATAAAATGCGATAAATTAATATCGCAATTTATTTCACTAATTTTAATCCTTCAATACTAGTTACCCCTAGTCCTGGTGCGTCATTTAAACGTATTATTGGAGCATTTAATATACAACCGCCAATAACAGGATCTTCACTACATAGTAATGGACCATCCAAATCAATTTTTGTAATTACATTTTTTGCACATGCAAGTTGTACTGCTGCATTTACACTGACTTTTGCCTCTAACATGCAACCAAGCATACATTCTTTATGAAATTCTTCTGCATATTCTGCAATCTTCAACGCATTATGTAAGCCACCACATTTCATGAGTTTAATGTTGCACATATTAGCAATATCGTTTTTGAAGATATGATATGCGTCCATTGGCGAAAATACCGATTCATCTGCTACAACTGGCACTGGCGAACGCATTGTGACATACTTCAAACCATCTAAGTCTTTTGCAACAACAGGTTGCTCAACAAGTTCTAGATCAATACCATGATTTTGCATATCCGTTAGTATTTCTATCGCTTCTAATGGTTTCCAGCCCTGGTTAGCATCAATACGAATTGTATAGTCACTACCAATAGCTTCTCTAATCGCAATTAAACGGTCTACATCTTTTGCAGGGTCACTGCCAACCTTTACCTTCAATGTCTTAAAGCCTCTCGCAATAGCCTTTTTCGCATCACTCGCCATTTCTTCCGGTTCATTTACACTGATGGTAATATCGGTAACTATTTCATTTCTCGCTGCTCCAAATAGTTTTGCAACGCTCTGTTTATGTAACTTTCCATAAAGATCATATATTGCTATATCAGCTGCTGCTTTAGCACTTGTATTGTGTTCAATACAGTTATCCAAAGCTTTACATAATTCTTCAAGATCATCGACTTCTTTTCCGACAATTGCATGACGAATAGGACCATCTAATGTTGCGATGATACTTTCTTTAGTTTCACCAGTAATCGCCTTTGTTGGCGGAGCTTCGCCAAAGCCAATTTCTTCGCTATCTGTTTCCAGTTTAACAATTACATCAGACACAGCTTCAACCGTACGTAATGCTGTTTTAAATGGTGTAATTAATGGTACATCTAATACATAAATACGCAAATTTGTTATTTTCATTTATTTACCCCAAAAAGATGATTATCTTTTTTTACCACCTTGATCGTAATTCCTGTAATACCTTTACAACCCCATCTTCATCAACGCTTGGTGCAATGATGTCAGCATACTTAAACATTTCTGGATCACCATTTTGCATCACAACACCAATATCCGCATTTTTAATCATTGCTAAATCATTTGTAGAATCACCAAATGCATAATAATGATGAATACCATATGTTTCCATATATAGTTTTATTCCTGTACCTTTATCATATCCTGGTAATACTACATCTGCATAATGATAGAAGGCTGGAGCGATAGAAAATCCTGCTTTCTTATATTCTTCATAATCTGTCATATTTTCTGAGAAAGCAATAAAATAAACAATCTTTTTCCCTGAATAATCTTTTTCTTCTGGAATATCTCCCCCAAATAATGACTGACCAGAATAAACATAGTCATTTACTTCACCAATACGAATCCACTCATTACCTGCAATTAAATATATAGTCTGTCCTAGTTTTTTCGCAGTCTCAATTGCTAATTGTACCTGTTCTTCACTTAAGTGACCATCTAATAGCATCTTACCATCTTGTCCCTGTACTTGTTGGCCATTTGTACCAATAATCCCATCCCAATGGTGTACGTCTACTCCCTGGCTCATTGCATTTTCAATACATCTACCAGTTGACAGGCAACAAGGATAGCCTGCCTTTTGCCATATTGATATTTCCTCAAAAACAGCAGGAGATATTTTACCTGTTTTAGGATTGCGTAATGTACCATCTATATCAAAAAATAGTGCTATATCTTTCATATACTATATTCATCCAACACTTTCTTATATGTTTCTAATATCTTATCCATGTCATCATATGTATTGATATAAGATAGTTTATTTTTATATTCAGCAGAGCATGGCATACCCGCAATATATGAGCTAGCCATAGAACGCATCATCTTCATCGCTACAAACTCACCTTCATATGCACATAAATCTCGTGCATATGCCTTAGCTAATTCTATTCTCTCGTTGTAAGAAGGCTCAACGTATATTTCACCATTTAATTCCGCGGACAACTGTTTCAAAAAGAATGGTTTACCAATTAAACCTCTACCAACCATAACTGCATCGCAGCCTGTTTCTTCTAACATTCTTTTCGCATCTTCAACAGTACGAATATCTCCATTGCCAATAACTGGAATAGAAACAGCTTCTTTTACCATACGTATATATTCATTGTTGCTATGACCTTCATACATTTGTGATTTTGTTCTACCATGAATTGCAATAGCCTGTACACCAACACTTTCTAATCTTTTTGCAAGTGTTGCACAGTTAATATGTTCTTTGTCAAATCCTGCACGAATTTTAACCGTTACAGGTCTATCTGTATTTTCAACAACCGCTTGTGCAATACTGGCTGCCATTTCTTCATCTTGTAACAAATAGCTTCCTGCATGAGCTTTTAATACTTTTGTAACAGGACAGCCCATATTGATATCAATAATGTCACAATCAGTATGAGTTGTTAAGTATCTTGCTGCTTCACCCATCGTTACAGGATCACCACCAAATAACTGTAAAGAAACAGGATGTTCTTCTGCTACAGTTCTGCACATATCTTGTGTTCTTTTATTTTCATAATGCAAAGCTTTATCGCTAATCATTTCACTGACTACTAAACCCGCACCATATTCATGACACATCTTTCGATAAACAGGATTAGATATTCCCGCTAAAGGAGCAGCTACAATTTGATTAGCAATCGATATCTTTCCTATGTTCCATGTTGACATGTCTATCTAATACCTCTTTCAAATCTTCTTGTGTAAAGTCATATTCCTTTTCACAATATTGGCACTTAACATGAGCACCTTTTCCTTCTTGAATCATTTCTTCTATATCTTTTTGAGAAATCAAAGATAACGCTCTCATAAAATGTTCTTTAGAACAACCACAATACCACTCAAGATCATTTCTACCTAAAACTTTTGCATCATTAAATAATGTATGAATGATTTCTTCAGGTGTTAAGCCTTCATCGATATATGTAGATACCGGCTTCATTTCTTTTGTCAGTTTCTCAACATATTCATAGGCTTCTTCACTCGCATTTGGTAACATCTGAATCAAAATACCACCAGCAGCTTTAACATGACACTCATATCCAACTAATACGCCAACTGAAACAACAGACGGAATCTGTTCACTCATTGCAAAGTAATAAGCAAAATCGTCGCCAATTTCACCAGTTTGTAATTCTACTACACCAGTAAATGGTTCTTTTAAACCTAAGTCTTTTGTGACATTTAATGAGCCATTTGTTCCTACAGCTCTACCAACATCAAGCTTTCCTGTTTTTTCATTTACTAGATAAATATCAGGATTACTGATAAATCCTCTAACCTTTCCTGCAGGTGTTGCTTGTGAAACAATCGTACCAGCTGGACCATGACCATTTATCGTTACTACACATTTGGCATTTTCATCTTTTAAATCGCTGGCCATAATTGCATTAACAATCATTACTCTACCTAATGCAGCAGTACTTGTTGGAGCAGTATTATGTACTTCATGCATTTTTTCTATTAAATCTGTCGCTCTGCAAGCTCTAATTCTTACCATTCCATTTAAAGCTTCTGCGATTACTAATTCATCTTTATTCATATCAATCACCTTTGTTTTTCTCGTACCATATTATCATAGAATTCTTTTATGACTATTCCTAAAATTTTTAATAATTATATAAAAGCAAAATTGTTGTAATTCCTCAAAGAAATGTTATACTAATTTTCGACATGCAAGAATGTCAGAAAGTGACAATTATTATTCATTAATTGTAAGCTTCAGCCAGGTGATTAATAGAAAGACCCCACCTTTCCATTAGCCATCTGGCTGAAGCTTTTTATTGCAATAATATAAGATAAAGAAAAGCATGTACCAGTTTACCAAGATACATGCCTTTAATGTTATTTGTTGTTTCTGTTATTACCTAAAATTCTTAGTACATATAAGAAGATATTAATGAAATCCAAATACAATTGGAAAGCAGCGAATGTAGCAAGATTTTCATGAATTGTTTCTCCAGGATTTGTACCATAGTAGAACGCTTTAATCTTTTGTGTATCAAATGCTGTAATACCTAAGAATAAGGCAACGCCAATATAGCTGAATAATAAGTTATTACGTAATACTGGAATAAATATTGCTAGAACACTTGCAAGTACCATGGCAATTAAACCAGCCATTAAGATTGTACCAAACTGTGTTAAGTCTTTATCTGTTGTCGCACCAATTACAGCACAACTGATAAACATAACTGCAGCGAATAAGAATCCTGTAAATACTGTAGTTAAACCAAATTGTAATGGTAATGTACTGAAGTTAATTCCTGTTAATACAGCATATCCATAAAATAACAGAGATACAGTAGAAGGATTAAATCTTGTTAAACCTGCAGATAAAGCAATACAAGCTCCAAGCTGTGCAAAGAATAAAATCCAAATCATATATGGCATATTCACTAACATCTGATACATAAAACCACCATTTATTAAGCTAATGTATCCTGCAAAAGCAACTACTGCTGTAATACCTAATGAGATACCCATCTTTGTAAAGATTTTTGTCATATATTGCTGTAAAGATCCAGCTGTTGAATCATAATAACTAGAACGATTATATTCACTCATCATTTTGTCCTCCTTTAAAGGTACTTTTAATATTACCTTGCTTACAAAATAAGTCAATGATAGTGCAAATACAATTAAAGGTGATTGTCTAACAATTATATTGGCAATATTTTTAAAATTTAGCACTTCCTATTTTATATTTTTTGCCGATATATGTTATATTAGCTAAAAGGAGTCTAAGAATGCAATATTTGTCTGTTTCAGAAACCGCAAAAAAGTGGAATATATCTAAACGTAGTGTACGAAACTATTGTGCTAACGGTCGTATAGAAGGTGCTTATCAAGCAAGCAAAACCTGGTATATACCTGAAAATGCTTCAAAACCAGAACGATCAAATAAAAAGAAAGCAAAACCATTTACATTATTAGATATATTACAAGAAGAAAAAAAACGTAAATATTCAGGCGGAATTTATCATAAAACGCAAATCGAATTAACCTACAACTCTAATCACATGGAGGGTAGTAAGCTTACTCATGATCAAACTCGTTATATTTTTGAGACAAATACAATCGGCATTGAAAATGAAATAATAAATGTAGACGATGTAATTGAAACTGCCAATCATTTTCGCTGCATCGATATTATTATTGATCAAGCTAGAGCACCTTTATCTGAAAAACTAATTAAAGAGTTGCATCTAACGCTAAAAAATGGGACAAGTGATTCCAGAAAAGAATGGTTTTCTGTAGGGGATTATAAAAAACTGCCAAATGAAGTAGGTGGAATAGAAACAACAGCACCAGAAGAAGTACCTGCTAATATTAGAAAATTATTAGCTGAATATAATTCAAAAAAAAATAAAACTATAGATGACATTATTAATTTTCACGTTAATTTTGAAAGAATACATCCCTTCCAAGATGGAAATGGTCGCATTGGTAGACTCATTATGTTTAAAGAATGTTTAAAATACAATATTGTTCCATTTATCATTGAAGATAATCTAAAACTTTATTATTATCGTGGTTTAAAAGAATGGAATACTCAAAAAGGCTATCTCATCGATACCTGTTTAACTGCTCAAGATAAATATAAAACATATTTAGACTACTTTAGAATTCCTTATTAATTTACAAAAAGTGATGTCTACCGACTTTTCAATACCAGTAAACATCACTTTTTCTATTTTTCTAAATAATATCTAGTTCCACCTTGATCACTGTCATGTGTCCAGGTAATAGAATCTACTACTTTGTCTTTTTCGTTGTCAAATACAACAAATGTAATTCCAGGACGATCATTTGTATATTCAATATTATCCACCAAAACATCACTCAATGTTTCATCAAAGTTACTACACATATATACGTAATGGCCATTAACACTAGTTTCTAAGTATTGGCTTTCTTCATTAGATACACTACTAGATAACAAATGATTTTGATAAACACCTGTCATATATGTATTCAACTCTTTAAATCCTAGCGTTTGTAATCCTTTCATGTAATCGGCATATAAAGTTTTATCGAGATAACTTGTTGTAATTAAAACTGTATATTTATCTTGATTAACAGTTTCTACATATGTATCAAAATCAGTAATATTCATTAATGTTGGATCACCATTTGCATAAATTGTAGTCCATTTATCTAATGTCGTTGTTTGCACAGATTCTATACCATGTACTTCTGCATAGAACTTATTTACCCAAAGTAATCTATATGGAGATACATCTCCAAGACCATAATATGGATTATATGATGTTTCAAATTCATTATTAAATTGGAATATAACTGGATTTACATTTCCTGCTGCTTTTTGCAAGCTGACATATGCCTCTCTTTTTGCATATTGATAGCGAATATAAGCTAAATCAGGTAAGGTTCTTAAATAATTAATTGAACTGAATAATACTAAGCAAGCAAGAAGACTATTAGTAAATATTTTGATATTTTTCTCTTCCATTACTAAATATAATGGAATACATGCACCAATAATTAAGAAAGTTGTTGTTCCAAACATAGAACGATCAAATAATACTGGTACTGGTGAAAGAATAATTGCAAATACTGCTGCTATTCCACATAGTGCATAAAAAATAGAATATACAATTTCTTCTTTCTTTTTATGAAGTGTAATTGCTAATGCAATACTTACTACAAGTAAAACAAATAAAACTATCTGTCCTTTTTCTAATACATCTAAGAAACCATAGAAATCATGTATAAAATCATATATTTTTCCATTTGTACTGATAAAATCCTGTGCTCTAACTTTATTTCCTGGGGCAAGTACTAGTAGTAAAAAACCAACCATTGATCCTAATAATCCTGAAATCTCACAACTTTGTAACTTTTTCTTTTCAAATAAATGCTTACCAAGAATAAGTAGTAACATTAAGATTAATGCTCCACCTGTATTTTCATTCGTCCATCCTGCTACAATACCCGCTAAAAATAGTAGTACAATATTATGCTTCTTTGTTTCTTCTAAACGATATGGTAATAAGAACCAAAGTACAATTGTCGTCGTCCACAAGTAGTTACAAGAACCAGTTTCCCATAATACTGTTTGGCCAAATAAAGGTACGCACAAGAAAACAAGTAAACAAATAATGATATAAAGTATGTAATGTTTTCTTTGTTTATCTTTTGTGACATGTAAATAAATAAGATAAGTAAAAAACACAAAGCAAAGAGAATTACATATATCAAATATAATTTTTGGTAACGCTAAAAAGATTCTTGCAAAAATATGCGCAACAGTTCTACCAGTCCAAGTCATATATTGAATATATTCTCTTTTGAATATATCAATAAGGCCATGATTAATTTGATATCCTAAATCATCTGATGTTGTTACTACAAATAGATTCAATAAGAGAACTAATAAGAATTCTATAAATATAACAACATTCATCGGTTTAGAAAAATACAGCTTAATTTTCTGTTTCATTCACTTCTCCTAAATCATCCGCATCAGAAATATACTCTTTATTCACTTTTAACACAACCCAACTGTCATTTTCAAATATCTTATCAAAATATCCTTTATGTTCAAGTTTTGCATATGTCTTCTCATACCAACCTCTCTCATCATAAATAGATAGTGTATTACTCATCACAACATATTCCGCACCATTTTGATTTACCACTTGATAAAGTTTTGAAAACTCTGCGTCATCTCCAATACTTCCATCATTTCCATATTTCTTACTAGGATAGAACATTAAAACTAAGTCTCTATTCTCACCATAGTTTTCTTGTGCGAGAGATGATCTAAAATCAGTAGAGCTGAATGTAAGAATAATATTAGGAACATATCCCTTCATGCTGATATCCTGAGAAAGAATATATGGCTCATGTCCTTCATGAGCTAAATGTGTACTAATATAATCATAAACTTGCCAATCATCTTCAGTAACTTTATATTCGAAGTTATATCCTTCTTTTGGCGGCTCAAGTGTTTTACTATAAGGAATTGTTAAACTTTGCATCGCCATAGGTGCTGAAATAATACCAGCGACTAACATTCCACCATAAGCAAGTGCATAATTTGCATATTTAAATGATGTTAAATGTTCAAAGTTTTGAATCATAAATGCCATAACAAATGGGTTAGTAAACAAGTCAAAAGCTCTAGCATAAGCTGCTGTCGTCAAATAATTACAAATTGCAGGACATACTAGTGGATTTAAGAATAAAACTACAATTGTAAGTAAAAAGAATTTATATTTCGAATGATATTTAAAATTAATAAATTGTCCAATAACCAAAATATAGAAAATAATATTTCGTACTAGTTCATTATGATCAATATGTGTAGTAACATTTACTCCCATATCATCAATACTTCTTATCGCAAAGAAATAACTATATCCATACTCTGAATTTCGTTTTAAGAAAGATAAACCAATTAATCCTACTAATACTACAGGTAGCAATATCTTTCCAATCTTACAAACGATATCCAAATGATTTCTCACTAAATAAGCAACAACTAATAATACTATCATCAAAGCTATTAAAATCAGCATCATTTTAAAATAACTTGTATTTGTTGGCGATATAAATAAAATTGCATAATGAAATATAGGTAAACATGAAATAATAAATAAAATCCAATGTTTAAATCTTGTTTCATTTGTAAAGCACATGTAAAAGAATATTCCTGCCACAATAAATGCATTAATAAAGAAGCATGAAGATGTCATACTAATACCAGCATAATATGAACACATTAAAGGAATAAATAAAAATGGATTTTTACTTCTTGTATATAAATATACTAGTAACATACTCATACCAATAGTTACAGTACGAATCGTATTTCCAAAGAAAGCAAGTGTAGTATTAAAATAGTTCGAATAATATGGAGAAAGAATTAATATAACAATAATAATACCTATTATTTTCTTATGTTTTTGATATAGTACATTAACACTGTTTGTAACTAAATTACCTAAAGACATGCCATAAAGAATTGTCGCACCCCATATATAGAGAGGAGTCATAGACTCTTTAATTGTAAATATATCTCTAACTGCCTTAAGAATCATACTCCAAAAGAAATAATATCCTGTATAGTCATGGATAGGATATAAACGATTCAAATATGTTCCTGAAGCATATACCATATGTGCAAATGATTCACTTGCACTTCCTTCAATCACCTGGCTTAAATAACTAACAGTATCAAAATATGTATTATTAGTAGTAAATTTACTTGAAGAAACGCATAAAACAACTGTAATAAAAATACCTACTAAAATGCTAAATAAATTAACTAATTTTGGTTTAACATTAACTCGTAATATTAAACATAATACTATTCCAAGTACTAACAATATCCAAAATAAAACATACGCACTAGATGTCGTTCCATTTGTACCCAAGTTAAAATAGATAAATATTTGAAAAATAGCAAAAATAAAGAAAATTCCAAGTACTGAACAATCCATTTTCCTTAATGGTTTAATAAATTTTTGAAATATTTTCCCATAGAAATAACCTGATAAAAGTAAAATAATATTTACTAATATCGATAATGATATAAAATCTGTATTCCAATTTTCAAAATAATAACCAATTGTATTCATCATAAACATCCCCAATTCCAAATAATTATATCATCATCTACATTAAACCTTTTAAATCGAGTTTATAGATTGGATTTTTAATTTCATCATTTTCTATAAACATCAGCATATAGATTGGCAAATAAATTAATTTATCTTTTATTTCTATATTATTTTGATTTAAGATATACGCCTCAGGTATATCATAATTCAAATCGTTCATCACATTATTAAGAGCAGAATGCTTTTTATAATCTTTCCCCGATTTAACTTCAATAGGTAAAACTTCCCCATCTAGTTCAATCAGAAAATCTAATTCACCTTGTTTTTTACTGTTAAAATAATATAATTTGAATCCTTTACTCAATAATTCCTGAGCAACAGCATTTTCAAATAATGAACCATTATTTATAGATTGTTCCTTATTTAGTATAGCCATTTTTGTTTGCAAAGAATATTGACTAGTCAATAAACCAACATCAGAAAAAAACAATTTAAACAAACTTCTATTTTCATTTAAAATAAATGGTAATTTCGGTTCATTTAAGTTATATACAGGAATTGCTACACCTGCATCTTTCAACCATATAAATGAATTTTCTGCTCGATCGTAATTCATCTTATCACCCAATATATTTAATCTAAAACGCTTATTTTTTTGATCCAATTGACTAGGCATGGCATCATATATTTCTTTTAATTTCAATTTATTATTTACTTCATATTTTGAAAAATCCTGTTTATATAAACGAATTATTTTTTCATGAACTTTTGATACTTTTTCAAGATTATTTGTTTCAATATATATAGAAACTGCTTCCGGCATTCCACCAACAATCAAATACAAATTAAATAAATCTATAAGTTTATTATGTATAAAAGTATCTACTTCAGTACGATTTTTATAGCTTTGTTTTAAAATATCTATTATTTCATTTGAAACACCTAAAGCTTTTATAAACTCTTTAAAAGAAAGTGGATACATATCAAAAATACTCATATATCCTACAGGAGCACTTTTCAAATCACTTAATTCTATTCCCAGTAATGATCCACTTAATATATATTTAAAACTACCATCTTCAACTAAAAACTTAATTGCAGTTATAAGTTCTTTACACTCTTGAACTTCATCTAAAAAAATTACTGTTTTCCCTGGTATAAGTTTTTCTCCACCTATAAGACTTAACCGCATAATAATGTCTTTAGAGCTAAATGATTTAGAAAACAATTCAATATATTCTGAATTTTCTATAAAATTCAACTCAATATAAGGAATATTCTTTTCTTTCAAACAATTACGTATAAGATACGTTTTGCCTATTTGTCTCGCACCAGTAATTAACAAAGCATCTTTGCCATTATCAATCCAATCATTTATTTGTTTTTCAGCATCTCTTCTAATCATATTATCCCTATTTCAAACTTTTCTAACCTATTTATATATCATTTTCACAACTTTTCCAACCTATTTTTAACTATTTTTGCAGCTTTTCCAACTTTTTAGAGTGAATGATACATAATAAATACCTACAAACACAAAATATCCCTGGCACTTCTGTATTGAAGCTGTGAATAATCTTTAAAAGTGGGTATACAAGTTAATCATACATTTTTAAATTGTTGGCTTTGCCTGTTCTACTATGCTGTACATCACTGCATTTGTTTCAGCTACAGATTTTATATCTTCCATCACAAAAAAATATTCTCAGGTATTTTTTTGATTAAGAGAATATACTATTGCTTTACCAGTAGCTGTTTCTTTGTAAGCGCTACATAATAGGTACCTGTAAAAAAGAAAAAAATATTGAGAATATAGTTCTGGAAAAACTAAGGTTTTCTGGAGCTTTATTCTTTTTT
>JABLTN010136323.1_pt1 | contig 19582 bp, 19 predicted proteins | sample 7160141 | NCBI WGS metagenome assembly JABLTN01 (sample SAMN14651226, study PRJNA627086) | human gut metagenome | isolation source: feces | host: Homo sapiens | reverse complement strand
TTTACTTTCTATACTTTAATATACATAGATTATATATTTTTTTCTAAGTATATATCAAGTGAAATGTGGCTTTCATCCCACACGCAAGCGTGTGGGTTTTTCGCCACAAATTTATAACTATTACCCACAAAATACTTAGCATATGCTGTATTCAATTCACCAATAGGATAAGGACTCTGTTTCTTGATACCTTCTAAAGTATAATTCATGATTATTTCTCCATTTCATGTATACATCTGATTGCATTTAAAGTACGTGGATAACCAATATAAGGCATACAGTTAGAAATCACATTAATGAGATAATGTGCATCATTACCAACATGGAAGTTTCCACCAATATGAGATTTTAATTGTGATTCAGTGCCGAGTGCTGATAGAAAACAGAATGTAATCATTTCTCTTTGTGCACCCGTTAATCCAATTCTTGTATAGTTATCACCAAAGCAGTTACCTGCGAGCCATCTCTTAATATGACGTTCTTCTTCAGGACCACTTGTTTGAAATCCTCTCATATGTTCACCAAAGAGTTCACATTGTTTTTCATTACCAAGTTCTATACGATTGTCTCTATTTGTGGTAGACGCACTCTTTAATGGTTTATCCACATGTTTATTCATAATAGTAAGGAATGGATATACTGTACCAATTCCAAGATAAGCCACGGCCTGATAAAGGACTTCCTGGATTTCATCAGGTGTGAGATATTTTAATAAATCTTCTAACATATCTTCAAATAAATCATGAGATTTCGTTCCTAGAAGTACTGCAGTAATAGATAAATATCGACTCTTATCATCCAAAGTGGTATCATTGATTACTTCTTCACCAATAAAATGTGAATAAAAGTCATAGAATTCTGGATCTTTGTCTTTAAAGTTTTCCATAAATGTATATTTCATAGTCTTCACCTCTACAAGTATTCTATAAATAATAAGTAGAAAAGTACAATGCCAGTTTTGTATTATGCTATAATGTAGGTGCATAGTGAGGAGGAATATTAAATGATTGAAATTGGACAAGTTGAACAATTATTAGCTGTTTCTAAATATGGAACATTATCTAAAGCGGCTGAAGCATTACATATCTCTCAGCCAGCTCTTTCTCGTGCCATGCAGAAGCTTGAAGAAGAACTGCAGGTTCCTATTTTTGACCGTGAAAAGAATCGTATTACTTTAAATGCGACTGGTAAAGTGGCTGTTGATTATGCACAGAAGGTATTATTTTCTGCAAATGATATGATTGCTCGTGTACGTGAATATGATCGTATGACTCATACAATTAGTATTGGATCATGCGCACCTGCACCTTTATGGGACTTAGTACCTTATGCAGGAAAGATATATGAAGATATGGCTATTTCTTCAGAAATTAAAATGCCAGATATCTTATTATCTGGTTTGGAGAATGATTTATATACAGCTGTTGTATTAAATAAGATTCCTGATAGTAAAGAATTATATTATGAGTTATATGATACAGAAACATTGTATTTCTCATTAGCACCTGATCATCCTCTTGCAGATAGTAAAGCATTATTCTTTAAGAATCTAGATGGTCAGACAATGCTGTTGTATTCTAGAATTGGTGTATGGTATCCAATGCATTTAGAAACACAGCCTCATACTCATTTTATTCTTCAGGATAATAGAGAAGTATTTATGGATCTGACTCAGAATTCTACTCTTCCTACATTTATTTCTGATCTATCTATAGAAAGAGATGGCAAGCCAGATAATAGAAAGATTATTCCAATCATAGATAAAGAAGCGACTAATAGTTTCTATCTTGTATGTAAGAAAAAGAATAAGAAACTATTAGAACCACTTTATCGTGCTGTAGAAAAAAGATTAGAAAAGAAAAAGAAGTAGTTATTAAAAACTACTTCTTTTTAGAATCCTAGATAACCTAGAATAGCACTGACATAGAATAAGATACCTGCAACGATTAATAAATAGTTAGACCAAGTGCTTTTCTTCTTTAAATAGAATGTATTCGCCTGTTCCCCTAAATAAATAGGATACTCCTGTCCTTTTACATAATCTTTTTCAATCTTTTCTACTTTAAATTCCTGGATAGATGCCTGGTTATACTTCTTTGTACCATAAGAATACTGGAAGATAGGACGACAATATAAGTTATTGACTTTCTTATAACCATGGTAAATTCCTTTAATTTCTCTTTTATCTTTCTTAAAGAAGATTTCATAGATTCCATAAGCCATGAGTAGTGTTCCTAAAATAATAGATAGGATAATCATGAATGGAGATCCTGATTTAAAAGAGAAGAATGAAGTGTTCATATTCATATATTCTACCTCCATAGAGTATTCTACCAATATTTCGTGAGTAAACAATATTTTTTTTGATTTTTCGTGTATAATATAGAATGTAATTAAAGGGGGTTCTCATGGATATTATTAAAAACTTAAAGTCACGTTTTGATTCTGTGCAATGTGATTTTCTTATTGCGATTGCCGCAATATTCCTTCCTTTCTATATTACTGTAGTGATCCATGCAATTATATTCTTTAAATGGATTAAACAAGGTGAAGTAAAGAAAGGTTATGAAGAAACAAAACGAAGCAAATATATTATTTTCTTTTCAGCACTTATTTTCTTAACAAGTATCTTTTATCAGAACTGGCCAGGAGCTGGTGTATCATTAGGTTATTTGATGTTATATAGTATGACACTTGTATATAGACGACATGCAAGTGAAGAACTATTTGATACAATGTTGAACCTAGTGATTGGTTTAAGTGTATTTGCAGCTGTGTGGGCTATTATTGAATATATCTTCATCTTAAGACAGTTTGATCTTGAGGGATGGTATTTGGTTGTATTTAATGCACCACAGTATCGTACGAATGCGATGTTCTTTAATGCGAACTACTATGCAATGATGATTGAGTTCTTTGTGGCTATTTGCTTCTATAAGTTCTTAAAGTATACTCATAATCATGGATTCATGAATCATATTAAAGAATTAGTGATTATTGGTTTAATTACATTACTTAACTTATTCTGTCTATATTTAACAGGATGTCGTACTGCATGGCCTGCACTTGCTGGTGCTCTTGCGATTATGTTGTTGTTTAATCGTAATTATAAGAGTTTTGGTGGTATTTGTGCTGTAGGTGCAGCTGGTGTTGGTTTCTTTATTGCGAAACCTCAATATATTCCACGTATGAGCAATATTGTGAAATACTTAGGGGTAAGAAAACATATTTGGGAAGTTGCTATTCAGAACATTAAGACACATTTCTTATTTGGTGAAGGACCTATGACATACTGGCATATTTATGCACAATATAATGGGCATCCTACACAGCATTCACATAATATCTTTATTGATCCTGTTTTATGTTTTGGGATTATAGGATTATTAGTGATTGCGCCGTTCTTCATTGAAAATATTAAACGTTTGTATCGCTTATTAAGAACTAAGTGTAACCCTACTCTTGTTGCTTTAATTGTAGGCTATATTGTGATGATTTATATTCATGGATTACTCGATTATACAATCTTCTTTGTATCAACTGGATTCTTATTTGCGATGATAGTAAGCAGCTTTGACATTTATAGAAAAGAAATTGATCAATAAGGCAATGATTCATTGCCTTTTTATAAAGGAGAAAAAGAATGGATGAAAAACTATACGAGACTTATGTAAGAATCTTAAATAAGGAACTCGTAACTGCCATGGGATGTACAGAACCTATCGCAATTGCGTATGCAGGAAGTCTCGCAAGAAAGACATTAGGTGGTATGCCAAATAAGATATTAATTGAAGTCAGTGGTAATATCATCAAGAATGTTAAGAGTGTTATTGTGCCTCATACTCATGGAAATAAAGGTATTGAAACAGCAGCCTGTATTGGGATTACAGGTGGAGATGCAGAAGCAGAATTAGAGGTTATTAGTCATGTGAAGGAAGAAGATATTATTGCGATGACTGAACTTATGAAGAGTGCCTCTATTAAGGTACAGCCTTTAGAATCCCCTTATTCTTTAGATATTCGTTTAACTGTATCTAATGATGAACATGAAGCAATGGTACATATTGCGGGAACACATACACATATTGTAGAAATGACAAAAGATAATGAAACTATTGTATGTAGAGAAGCATTGAAACAGACTATTGATGAAGATTATCTCACTCTTACTATGCATGATATTTATACCTTTGCGAAGGAAGTAGAGATTGATGATGTAAAAGAGTTATTAGATCAGATGATTGCATGTAATACTGCCATTGCCCAAGAAGGAATGCATGGTGATTATGGGGCTAATATTGGTAAGGTGATAGCGATTAGAAAAGATTTACCAAGTCTATTAAAGGCCTATGCAGCAGCTGGTAGTGATGCAAGAATGAATGGTTGTGAACTACCTGTAGTGATTAATTCTGGTAGTGGTAACCAGGGATTAACTGTATCTGTACCTCTTATTGTTTATGCTGAAAGAGAACATCTAGATAAAGAGAAGTTATATCGTGCTCTTGTGATTTCTAACTTAACAGCCATTCATTTAAAGACTGAGATTGGTCGTTTATCTGCTTTCTGTGGTGCAGTGAGTGCAGGTGCTGCATGTGGTGCAGGACTTGCTTATTTAAAGGGTGCAAGTGAAGAAGTGATGAATCATACAATCGTGAATGCCTTAGCTATTACTTCTGGTATTATCTGTGATGGTGCTAAAGCAAGCTGTGCTGCAAAGATTGCGGTCAGTGTAGAAGCTGGTATTCTAGGTTATGATATGTATATGAATGGTCAGCAGTTCTATGGTGGAGATGGTATTATTTCTAAGGGTATAGAAAATACAATCCATAACATCGGTGTATTAGGAAGTCAAGGTATGGCTTCTACTGACCAGGAAATTATTAAAATTATGTGTGAATAGTAAAAGCTGCCGATTATGGCAGCTTTTAGTGTCCTATTTCATCATATGTATATAAGTGTATATCATGTTCTTTAAGATAGTCTTTGAGTTCTTCTGAGCATAACATCTCTGCTTCTTTTGTACGATCAAGAGTGAGAGAAGAAGTACGTAGTATTTGTGCATCTAGATATCCTGGATGACAAACTAATAAATCACAGCCATCATCATTCGCATTTTCTACCATTTCTTTAAATGATTTAAAAGGATCATACCCTTCCTTCATACTCTCCATATGCATATAGAGTTTTTCTCCTGCCAGATCAACAGGTGTCCCATCAAAAGAAATATCATTGAACTTTAAATTATGTCTTTTTGCAACAATTTCAATACCTTTTAATAAATTATCACTGGCTACTGCATGAGCTTCGAAATAAGAAGGCTCAAGATGAGTTATCTCTTTAAATCTTTTATATTGTGCTTCTATTTCTATAATTGCTTCTTCTAGTACTACAAAGTCTTCTTTACTTTGTCTATATGTTCTACTTGATTTAAATTGTCCATTCTCATCTACAAGACTTGGAATAAGTTTTGGATCACTGATGGGCGTACCAATACATACATTGGTATGCTGTCCTAAACAGATATCTAAACCCTTTACAAGTTCATAGCCTTCTACAGAATCAGGCATATTCACCATAAAACCAATATTCTTAATCACACCATTTTTTACTGTATCATATATACCATAATTCACACCTCGGCTGTAACCTAAATCATCAGCACGTACCATAATCTTCATAACAAATCCTCCTAAACAAAAATGATCCTGGTTATCATACTTATTATATATATACAATACATAATAAGATCATACCGCCAGGATCACTTCTTTCTAAATATAGTTTACTCTATAGTGTAAGCGTTGTCAATTGAGACAAATAAAAAAACCAAGTGCACTGCCACCTGGTCTAAACGCAATATATTTCCGCGACTAGACGAATATTATTGCGTTTTTATTATATGTGAACATATTGTTTAATGCAAGGGTTAAAGTGAAATAAAATAATGGTGCCGACTGCAGGAATCGAACCTGTGACCTACGCGTTACGAGTGCGTTGCTCTACCTACTGAGCTAAGTCGGCATCTAAGTATAGTATAGTCTTCTTCTATTTAAAAACAAGTAAAAACCACTGGAGGAGAGCCAGTGGTTCTAAAAAAAACAATTTAATACAATTAGAAGGGAGTTTTATTTATGAATCGTAAACAGGACGCTTTTATTATTAGGGAGTGGCCCTCTTTACAGTTATTACTATAATCTTAGTATATGAACTAATTATGAACATAAATAAAAAAAGATCTGACTCCCTATTTCAGACCTTTCCAAGAGCTATTCTAATCGTAATACGACTCCCACAGTCATATTAGCATACTTTTTCTATAACAACAATATTTTTGTTACGCTTTGTTTTCCATATCCTTTATTTTTTCAATAAAAGCAGGATCATATTTCTTTCTTAGGCTCTTTCCAGCAATAAAGCTTGGTGAAGTAATAAGAGGACCATACTTCAACTGGATGCAGGCATCTAGATATAAGCCAAATACAGATGAAATATAACTATATGACTTGTTTAATGCATAAATATGATAGAGGTTTAAATCATTGAAAATGGATTTATCTGCCATAATGCAGGCTACTAGTTTAGAACCTTCATAGATAGGATATGCGTAACCTGTTTCTAATCCAACTCTATACATCTTATATTTAACACCGTCGTATTTTAATACAAAGTAACCTGATTGAGATGTGAATCCTGTTTTCTGATAAAGAATACCTGTTTTTTCTTCCTTAAACAACATTTCATATTTCTTATGTCCTACATGATTCCATTCAGGATCTTTTCTTTCTGGATCATAGATTAAAGAGAATTCACGTGAGAGGAATTTGGCTTTTATTTCTCCTCCTTGATTAAACTGTTTAGGTAAAGAGGCTCCACCAAGTTTATTATTTCCTTTTACAATTTCATAATCTATATTAAAAATAGATAAAATCTGGTTTAAGTCTATTATCATAACAAACACGCTCCTTTTCCATATTTTAACATTATTATTCGCTTTTAAAAAGAGTTCATTATGTATATAATTAATTCGAAAGAGGTGAAGTGTATGGCTATTAAAGTAAAAGCAAAGGATGCAGATACTCTAGAGGAAGAACTAGAAGAATGGTCATTAGGTGTCAATCTTGTAAATACAGCACCTACTCAAACAAAAGAAACCGTCACTTTTAGTACAGACCAAATAAAAAAAGATAAGTCTAAGAGAACGACTTATCTTAATGATGATCTAGAAGATCCTACATTATAAGCACTTAGGTGCTTATTTTTTTTCTTTTAAAAGATCTCTGATTTCTTCTAGTAATGCAATATCTTCTGGTTTTGGGGCAGGGACTGCTTCTTCTTCCTTCTTACGGAAGCTCATTACCTTATTAATCGCTTTAATACAGATAAAGATACAGAAAGCCATTAATAAGAAGTTAATAAGGTTAGAAAGGAATGATCCATACTTGATATTAATATTATTTACTTTAAGTGTAAGTTCTGTAATATCAGATGGAATCTTAATGATTGCAGATAATACAGGCATGATAATATCCTGTACAAGAGATGTAACAACAGCAGTGATGGCAGTACCTAATATAACACCGACAGCCATATCAATGACATTGCCTTTAAATGCGAATTCTTTGAATTCGTTCCATAGTTTTTTCATGTTGTGTCTCCCCTGTATTTAGTTTATGCAGCAGGTGTTTCGTCTTCTTCCTGATGACCGCTTATAGCCTTGATGAATTCCTTGCTGATAATAAATGCCTGATCAAAAGGGTTAACTAATAAAGCATCGTATTCTCCAGCGCCTAAGAATGTAGCAATATGCTGATCAAATGGACGACATTCACTGATTAATACCTGACCTTCCTTTAATTCAACATTATCTTTGATACCCCATTTATCAATCTGTTCATTAGATGTAAAGAGTGGGAAATAGCTTAATTCATTACCTTCATCATCTTCTGCAGATAATGAAGGAATAATCATAGGTGCATCCTTTTTTAATTCATATGTACCATCTGGTAAAGTAACTAAATCTGATTTATTCACAATCGTCATTAATGCAAGACATGAACGTGATACTAAATCATCCATAACTAAAGAGAACTTTTCTTTTTCTTCTTCACCTTGTGCTTCCATATATTCATCATATAACCAAGAAAACTCCATATTACCTGGTACTCTATGTCCAATTGTTTCATGATGGTCTACACCGTCATTTTCTTCAATACCCATATGGCTTAATGTGTTTCTACCTAGAGTAAATGCATCTGTTTCTGGATCAATAACCATACCATAGATTTCATCATCACCTGTATTGAATAATTCATTTAATAAGAATTCATAGTCTACTTCTACTAATACATTATGACGATCTGGGAAATCAGAATCTTCTAGAATAGAAGAGTTCTGTGCATTTTCTGCAGTCGTATAAATCGCATACCATTCATCTCCGTCATCATCACATACTGTCTGTAAGAAGAATGAATCTTCATCATCATCGTCTACAGAAATATATGTAAGGAATGTAGAAGCCTTTAATGTATGCATTAAATCATCTTCTAATTTAGTGGCAGTAAAAGAAGCTTCTCCATATTTTCCACAGCTTTCTTTCCAATCTTTATCTGTTGTTTCTACTGGTGTTGTGCTTAATAATGGTTTACTCATTCTTTTACTCCTCCCCTTCTATTAATCCCATTGTAGTTAGGATTTCTTTTGTAAGTACAATATTATCTGTGAATGGATTAATAACGAGTGCATCAAAGGCTTCACCATTATTAAGTCCTCCTAGATGAGTATCGAGATCAGCAGTCATTAATATAGATTTTCTTTCTTCATCTTCAGCATTCCAGCCATCTAATGTTTCAATATCTTCCTGTGATGTAAAGAGTGGAACAATATTAGCTTGATCACCATTATCTTCACTTGATAACATTCTAATCGCAAGATCTGCATCTGATCTAGCAATATATGTATTACCATCTTCTACTTCTAAATCTTCTTTTTTTACCATAATAGGTAATGCGAATAAAGCATCATCAAATGCTTCAGCCATATGACTAAAGATTTCTGCTTTCTTATCATCATCTTCAGTATTCTGGAAAATCTTCCAAATTTCTTTAATAAAGATATTTGCAGGAGTAAAGTTACCTAAATCTTCTGTATGATTTAAACCATTACATAAACGTTTAGAAATCTGTACTAATTCTTCTCTTGTAAGAATATAGTCATCACTAAATGGGTTAATCACAATACCATCAATTTGTTGACTATCAGCAAGTGTAAGTTCTCTTGTTAGGAAAGCATAGTTGACCTCTACTGCTTCTACTTTTCTTCCTGGCATTGATGTTTCAGGTTTCGCAAGACTACTTTCTAATTCTTTAATTGTAGTATAGACAGAAATAAAGTTACTGCTGCCATCTTGTGGTGAAATAGTAAAGAATGAATGATCATAATCAATGTTTTCACCATTTTCTGGTAGGTTCATATAACCATAATAGTGTGATTCTGTAAGATTCTTAATGAATGCTCTATAAGCGACTTCTTTGTCAGCCTGAGCCTTTTTCCAGGTATCAAGGGATTCAGTCCATCTTGATGCATTAAATACCTGTGAATTGTTAAAAGGTTTGTAATTCAACTTGTTTTCCTCCTCTAGTTGATTGTTTCTTTATTATAAAACATTTCATCTATCATGTCTTTAGAAAAGCCTAGATGATCTGTAAAAGGATTAATGAGAATACCACAAAATGCATTACTAGAAAAGAGTATATCTTTGTATGAATCAAATGACTGACATGTAATAATCATTTCCATGTCTGGTTCATCATGATCAAGATTCACTCTTTTAATATCATTTAATCCTGTAAATAAACTAATATAGAGTTTATTAGGATCAGCATGAGAACACATGAGTGGTTTGATATAAATTTCAGCACCTGTATGTATTGCAAGTTCTCCTGTCTTATTTGTATATAAGTCTTTCTTATTTACAAGTACTGGACAAGCAAAGACCCCATCCTCCATAAGGGCTTCTACACTTTCTTTTAGGAATTCTTTAACACGTGGATTTCTACCATTAGAGTAATAAATCTTCATGTTCTTTTTAAACTTTAAATTAGCTGGTACAAGACTTGGTAAATCTTCTTGATGATTTATACCTGTTGTTGTATTGTGTCCTATACTATTTAATAGTTTTTCATCAGCTATCAGCTTTTGTGAGAAAGGATTAATGACTAAACCACTTAAACCTTCTGTACGTGTATATATCTCTTCTAGGAGGCGTTTATAGGATGCTACCATTATTTCTACCTGGTAGCCTTCTTGTGGTTCTGGAAGGTCTATATAGTCTGTTATTTCCTTTATATTTGTGAAAGCAGGTAAGTAGGATTGTTGATCTTCATTAGATACAGAAATGATTTCATAATCGGAATCATCATTGTTTAATGGTCTTTGAACCATTACAAGATAATCTGAATGAGAGATTAAATAATGAAAATGTTCTATGATATCTGTATTCAGATCATAGCCCTGAAACCAAAGGTTAAAGAGATTATTCCATTCTTCATCATCAGGATAATATTGTGGTGATACAATACTTAAACCATTGTAATCCATTAAAAAAACCTCCTTCCTTCTCTATTGTAACATGATAGATGTGATAAGAGGTTTTTAATCTTTAATTATTTCATTAAATCGAGCACTTTTAGAAGATTTTCTTTAATACACAACAAGTGTGATTGTGTCATATCACTAATATCTACTAAATCAGGTACACCAATAACATCAATACTTGCAGCATCTGCTGCAATAATACCATTTCTAGAATCTTCTAGAATAAATGTTTCTTCCTTGTTTAGACCATAGATTTCAATAGCTTTATTAAATATTTCAGGATTTGGTTTAGCACGAGTGACATGATCACCACATACAAACTTATCAAAGTACTTGTCTAAACCAGCAGACTTGAGAGAGAATAGTACATCTGGTTCAAATGTAGAACTAGTAAGAACCAATGTATAACCATTATCTTTTAGATAAGTTAATAGTTCATGAGCACCTTTTTTTACTGGCATAGGGTTTGTTTCTAAATATTTTCTTGTTTCAGCAATCTTGTCTTCTCTAAAACGAGTAAAGTAGTTTCTATTACCTGTAAGTTTTTCTAGTATTTCTTGTGATGCCAGGCCATTTGAACCTATTGATTTATAAGCAGCTTCTGGGTTAAATGGTTCATTATGTTGTGCGAATACTTTTTCCCACATCTTGATTCCTAAAGCTTCACTATCAATGAGTAATCCATCCATATCAAATAATACATTCTTCTTATTTTCCAACATTCTATAATTCCTCCATATCAATACTGTATCATTATATAGTGTGATTGGGCATATGTAAAATAATTATTGATAGCGATTACAGTTTGTGCTATAATAATAAACGAAAAGAAAAGCAGAAAAAAAGACTTGAATATTCCCCCATTCGAGTCTTTTTTTTTGCGTTTAATTTACTTTTTTTGATGCCTGCATGTATTCTTTTTGACATTTCTCAACGAATTGGGCAGCCATACTAGTTGTATAGTGTTCTGTTTCAGCAATATATTCATCCACATATACATCTGTATGATGACCAAATGAATGTAAGAAACTACTTAATAGCTTAGTTAATTCATTGTAGTAATTAATGCCATCTTGTTCAGATATCATTCCAGTCATTAAAGAGTAGTATAAGCAGAAATTAACAGAACCAGGACGATTAGATGTCATAGCATCTATACCATACCAAATAGGGTTTTCCTCTATAGTATAAGGTCCGTTTTCCATCATAGTATATACTTCTTCCGGATTGAAGGGTATGTGTGCTTCTTCATAAAATTCATCTAATAGTTTGATTTGATGTTCTCTGGATAGAGTACTGCGAGCAACGATTTGATAACTTATTCCTAAGCAGTACGTGTCAAAGCAGTCTAACGCCTTAATGTTATTAAAGAGTTGTTTGTACATACTACTGTCTTTTACATTAACATATAGTTCGTTAAGTTTGCGTTTAAATGCATGAAATTCGGATAGTTTCATATTGCTTACCCCCTTTTCAATATTTATTATACTGATTGAAATATGTATTTCAAGAAATCAAAAAGTGTATAGATATGGGTAAATAATACTGATTAAATGTGAAAAAATAGCTTAGAATACAATTGTCTTATCATCCTTGATCAGTGCGAGCCTTCTATTATTTTAACTTAATCCTGATAATGAACGCATTACTAAATCAACATCCTGACTTTCTAACTCCTGAATAATATGTAAATATGTTTTTTGAGTTGTATTCATACTTGAATGACCTAGTCGTCTTGCCACACTCGCAATAGATACACCAGCAAATAATAATAGTGATGCATGTGTATGTCTTAAACCATGGACTGATATAACAGGTACATTCGCTTTTTTACAATATCTAGCAAGTATATCATTTACAGTAGAATTATAAACTTTACCATTTACGAATATTGGTTTGTCTTCTGGCAAGCCTTTTATTAATTCAGAGAATTGAATAACTGTCTGCCAGTCTATCTGTACTTTACGGACTGATGATTTATTTTTGGTTGGTAAAAAACCTCCATCACCTTTATAATCCCATGTTTTACTTACAGAAATAGATTGTCTTCCAAAATCAAAATCTTTTGGGGTTAAAGCAAGTGCTTCTGAAAATCTTAATCCTGTTTTAGCAACTATTAAGATAAACCAATCCCAACTTATTTCTGACTTTAGATTTAAATTATTAAGTAATGTATGTAATTCAAACTGATTGATATACTTAATCTTTTTAGCTGCAGGTGTTTTCCCCTTGATAATTGCTTTACGTGTAGGATCTCTATCCAATAATCCTTCATCTACAGCATCTAGTATTGCACCTTTTAACTGATGATGAAAATCCATAGTTGTTTGTCTTTCATGATATAAAGCATAGTCATTCAATAACTGCTGATAGTTGATACGAGTCATTTCACATATTTTTAATTCAGGTATTAACTTCTTTAACCAACGATGTGTCATATAGTATTTTTCTAATGTGACTTTTCTTATTGCGCCTTCTTTGTATACTTTTATCCATTTTTCATAGTAATCACAGAATAAGATTTGATTATTTATATTATCTAACATTTTATTGTCCTCCATCTTGTTTTTTTGGCTCACACTGATGAAGGGTGATAAGGTTGTCGAGATTGGAAAAACAGGTTCCTAATTTTTTCTGTTCATCTATTGATGGTACCATTGTGGTTAACGCTGCAAACTCTGATTTGTTCACAATTTGCATAGTTCCAGACGCCGCCATTCGTTTCATTTTATCCGACCAAAGTTCACTCTCTGTAAGAAGGAAATAAGCATCGTTTTTCGTATTTGGCGTAAGACTATTTATCTGCTGATTAAAGCTACCTTTTACCGTTAAAAGAGCGTTTTTGCCTATACTTGCTATACATGTACAAAGAATAGTATTAGCAGGAACAACACGACCAACTCTCATTCCTTCTTCACTAAGCTTTCTTGGCGTATCTGATATAGTCAACGCATTAATATCTGTAGGTGTAACCCATGGAATTCCATCTTCAGAATAATATTCAGGTTTTGATGTAGAAGGAGTGACACCAGTCATTATTTCTCCAAGTTCTCCCAACTCACGCTGTTCCCAATCGTCTGTAAATCCCTTAAATCTGATCTTAGGTTTTCTACTCTTTTCCATACTATTCACCTGAAAGTAGTGATTTTAACTCACTAAGTCCTTTCATATCATATTCATCACCTACTAGATCATCGATCATACTACATAAACTAGCTTCAGTTTCCTTAATTTCTTTCTCTATATCAAAATAAGTAGTCTCATACTTCTTCTGTAATGCTTCAATACTCTTAATAAGTCCATCAACTATTTCTACAGGTAACTTAAATAGATTATCAATAAGACTATCTATCCATTTCTTTGTTAGAAGGTAATCTACCTGTTCTTTAGAAAGTCCTTCAATAGTTTTCTTTGTTTTCTTTTCCAATGCTTCAGCATCTTTCTTTACCTGAGACTTTAATGACTTCTGTTTTTCTAGAATACTACTTGCTTTGCATAAGATATATTCATAACTATCTTCATCAAATGAATGTTCTTCTCTTAAAGTTTTAATATAGTTATTCACTACACTCTTGCTATAAGAACCATTGTTTCCATCCATTTTATTCCAATTTACCTGTGAATTGTTGTAAACAAAGGATTCTTTATCAGCTTTTTTAGATAGTTCTAGGTAATGCTGTAATGCTTCAATTTCTGGTGAAGTAATCTGTTCCTGAATCTCTTTTACTTTTTTATCTAATTCTTTAGGTACAAAAGCATCACCAGCTTCATTGAATAGTCCTTCTTCCTTATCATCTTCAGAAATACCTTCAACTAAATCACTTAACTGTGAATCATATTCAGAAATCAAATTATTAGTATGAGTTAATGCTTCTTTATCCTCTTTTAGTAATGTATTCTGAACAAGATCAAAAGGTATAATATGACCTACCCATCCTTCCTGTACTTCTTTCTTGTTTTTTACAACCATATTAGGATCTACCTTTGTAATACAAGAAACGCCTTCTGTCTGAATCATTTCTAAATCTGTAGATACTTCATGCCATTCTTCATCAATTAACTGATAAGCCTTATATTTATCAATAAGAGGTACATTAACTAATCTATTAAACACATCTTCAGTAATAATTTCTTCTTCCTTAGTTATCTGGACATTATCGATATCTACAATTAAGTTCTGTTTTAAGAAACCACCAAAAGAATCAAATGCATTCTTAAACTGTTCTTCAAATTCTTTTACATCACTATTTTGTTTAACTGATTGTTTAATATCTTCCACTTTTAATTCAACATACTTACTATTAGTTTCTTTGAATAAAGCTTCTTTAAGATTAGGAAAAACATCCCAATACTCATTTAATGCATTAACTTCTTCCTTAGGAATACCACCATACATAGAAGCATAAATGTCCCAATGTTCTGCTTCTTCAGAAGAATCAACATATCTAGGAATATTTAAGTTATAGTCATTGTTTCTAATTTCTTCTCTAGAAACAACTTTTGAATATTTATGAATGCTTCTTCTTTCTCTAACTGTATCTACAATCTTTTTAATGTCGCATGCACGTAACTTATTATTCTTGCCTTCCTTCATAAATCCTTTAGAAGCATCAATAATAAGTACATCATCATTATCTTTTTTCTGCTTAAGAACCATTACAATAGTAGGAATACCAGTACCATAGAAAATGTTTGCTGGTAAACCTATAATAGTATCAATATTATTGTATTCAATAAGGTTCTTTCTGATTTCACCTTCTTCACCACCACGGAATAAAACACCATGAGGTAATACAATGCTCATAATTCCATCAGGTTTAACGTGGAATAAATCATGAAGTAAGAATGCGTAATCTGCTTTTCCTTTGGGCGCTACTCCATAACGATTATAACGTGCATCATTTGCTTTATCAGTAGGGTTCCAGTTCTGGCTATAAGGTGGATTAGATACAACAGCATCTACATATAAAGGGTCATATGTTGCTTCAGGATTAGTATCATCAAAATAAGGCCAGTCTTCTTCTAAAGTATCTGCATTTCTAGTCACAATATTATCTGGTTTTATACCTCTCATAACTAAATTCATACGAGTTAAGTTATAAGTATTTTCTTTAAGTTCCTGAGCATAATACTTAATATTGTCGCTATTATTCATTCGCTTAGCTACGCTGTGACCAATATTAATTAATAATGATCCAGAACCACTTGTAGGGTCATAAATCTTAATGCCTTCTCTATCACCTAAATAATCTGCAATAATTTCAGACATCAATAGAGAAACTTCATGTGGAGTATAGAATTCTCCTGCTTTTTTACCGGCATTAGATGAAATTTTTCAATTAGATATTCGTAAATAAAGCCTAAAACATCATAATCCTGTTTTTCATCCATTGGGATTTCATTAATTGTTTGAATCAAACTACTTGCAGTACTTGTCTGGCTTTTAGAATCTTTTCCTAGTTTACTTAAACCTTCCTGCAATGTTTTAAAGATATTATCAAATACTTTCTTATGAGATTTAAAAATCAATCTGTCAAATGCATTCAAAGCATCTCTTACATTTGAAATATCAAAATCAGTCTTCTTTTCAATCCATGTAGAAAATAAGTTATTATAATCAATAAAATAACCAATGTTTTTCTGAATAAATTCAACTGTTTCAGTATCTTCTTCTGTTAGTCCTTTAATATCGTCATCAGTAAAGTCATTATCTCTTAAGAACTTTACTTCCTGATGAGACAAATACTTATAAAAAATAAAACCTAAAATAAAGTCTTTATACTCATTCGCCTCAATTGTGGAACGCATATCATTTGCGGTTTTCCATATTTTATTTGCTAACTCCTGTTTATTCATTTCTAACAACCTTCCTTTTTCTTTCTAACAGTAATATCATATCATAATTACATTCTGGTTTATTCACCTTTATATTTTTTATTATACACTTTATTAATAAACACATACTTTTTTAACCCGTTGACAACACCTATTTTTATACGTCATAGAATATATTTTCATATTTATATTCAACTTCTTGTTTTAAGATATAAAAAAAGATCACCTTCGGTGATCATGGTAAGGAAATCGGATTTTGGTATGAGCTATTCCCTTACCCATCCTCTACTATACACCAGTTTTACTTTTTATGCACTAAATTGTCGCTTGAGAACAACATAATTTAGGTGTTAAAAAATAAAATGAAATATTTTACCTTATCCATGATCACTTATATAGAAGGTGTTATATTTAGTTGATATTATCTAGATATTGCTGTGTTTGTCTTAATGCTGCTTCGAATGATGTTGCTGTTAATTTTAATTTTCCTGTAGCTGTTTCTGCTTTCACCAATTTTGGATATTCCTCAGGATTATGTTCCATCATTGATATAGCACTCGAATAACCACCAATTCCTTTTGCTTTATGTGGTGTTGGTCCAACTATGATATCTGAATAATTCATATTATTTCTATATTTCTCAAAATTCAGATTAGTTAACTTTTCATAGTCATTGATAATCTCAATTCTATTTGGTTTAATTCCACATTTTTTAGCTATTTTCTTAACACTTCTATCATCAATACTCATATCTCCAATCACTAATATTTTAGCGCTGTGAGCCAAATAACAAGTATTATGATTTGCCATGCAATCTTTGCATCCAAGCTTGCTTAAATACTCTTCTAACTCATTATTTCTGTTCGCAATCGTTAACTCTGTTGATAACTTTGCATATACATAAGTTATAACTCTATTGAGTTCTGTAGTTGATAAGACCATATTAAGATTCCACCTCACTTTCAAAAATGCTACTTTGTTTCTCTTCTAAATCTTTTAAATCTTTCTTTAGTTTTTCCATCTTATCCTGAAGTATGAGATATCTATTTTCAATTACTTCTTGAGTATCTAAATCAATAGCTGGTATATCCATTTCGTCTAGCGCCTTTTTAGATAATGACTTCATTAATGCACCTGCTAAACTCTGTTTTAATAGAGCCTGACCTTTGTCACTCATCAAGAAGATATATAAATATAATGGAAGAACATCACTATTATTTACTCTGATAACATTTAAATTTCCTGTTGGGATTACTTGTTTTCCTCCCAAGTCTTTTACATATGTAGCCTTTAAAACATATCCTTTAGAAACAATAAGAATATCATTAACCTTCAATAAATACTTCTGTACTTTATCTTCTGGCATATCAACAGTAGATAAACCTGAACAATCAAGAAAATCATCATTTATATCACTAATTTTCACAACACTATACTTTCCTTCACCAGGGCCTAGGTCAGCATATTGTTTAGAGCTATATTGAATACCCCTAAATGTTTTCGCCACTGTTTGAAGCTGTTTTGCATGTGGTACAATAATCTTTTCCATAAAATATAGCTGACTATTTAATTTATAGGAATTTTCAATAATTGTACTATTATCAATAATCTTTACATACTCACTAGAATTATTATTAATAACATTAATAATATCATTCACCTTAAGTTTCTTTTTTGAACCCTTTGTACAAAAACTAGTCGCATCCACCATTTTTACACTTTCATTACCCTTTGAAAATACTAAAAGTGAATAATCAATGTTTGTACACAAACGTGTAGCCGCTGGTAAAGATATTGACATTTCTAATAATCCTTTATCAATAACCTGTTTACGTATTTTTTCATCTAATGTACTGTTTAAAGCACCTGTTGGCATCAAAACATAGGCACGTCCGTTTTCATTTATCGAATTAATCGCTTTTCCTGCAAATGCCCAATTTGTATTTCCTTTTATATTTTCAAAAGTAAAAATACCATCTTTATCCTCACAAATATCTTGATGAGTTACCATGTGCCAAGGGAAATCCGAAAAAACCAAATCGTAATCCTGAGCACATGAAATAGAGAATAAATCTTCACAAAGAGCAGAATATTTTGCAGACATCATATCTAATAACATTCTGGATTCAATTACATTTGGCAATATCATTTCAACTCCAAATAGTTCACTATCCCTGTATGAGTTTGCTGCCATTGCTAAAAATTGTCCTTTTCCAGAACATAAATCAATGATTTTCTTATTACTTCTTCCTTCATGTAGTTTTATTACCAACTCAGAAAGACAATCCTCTGTTATATAGTTACCACTTGATAAAATAGGACCCATTAAAGATTCTATTTTGAATGCCTCACGAAGTTCTTTATTATTACATTCCAACAACTGTTTATAAATGTCGTTAGCTCCATTTCTAATGTAGGTGAAATCATTATTTAATATACTAACAAGCACTTCTTTAGTAGTGCTAGATTGACAAGATTCAATCGCTTCTCTCATTTTCTCTTCAAACACTTTGTACTCTTCAAAATCAAAATGAATACGTTTGATTTTCCCCAGTCTTTGGATATAAATAAGATAGCTTTGAAGCTTCATGTAATAACGTACTGCACTGTTGTCCATATTTTTTGTTTTTGCACGATAAATTAATTCTATTTTGCTTACCATATTTTTCCTCCTTAGGTTTTTATAAACCTTATCTCTTCTGCACTTACAATTCTACTCTTTATCGCCAATATGTCAATAGGTTTTTATAAACCTAAATAAAAAATGATAAAAAAAGAAGGTATGAGTTTTGATTCTCATACCTGATCACCACTAAATCCCCTTTCTGTATAAACTATAACTATATCCAAAACATAGTAAACTAGATATAAGTACAATACCTAAACCAATAAACATATAACCTAACATACTAAAGATAATATACAACATTCCAGTTAACACAAACACATAACCAGAAAATCTATGTGTACGTGACCAGTTCTCATCACTATTTAATGCCCATGAAGTACGAATACCTATAGTATAGTTTCTTTTTATTTTAGGTAAGTAATTACCTAAAATAATAAAGATGAATCCTATTACTATATTCACGATAAATGTCATATCAAAACGATAACCTAGACTATATGTAATAATAAGTAGAGTCACCATCAA
>JABLTN010107871.1_pt1 | contig 19585 bp, 22 predicted proteins | sample 7160141 | NCBI WGS metagenome assembly JABLTN01 (sample SAMN14651226, study PRJNA627086) | human gut metagenome | isolation source: feces | host: Homo sapiens | reverse complement strand
CAGTGATCTTCTGCTTTCTCGCAGGCTTTCTGTCCGACATCATATCAATAAAATCTCTCACATTCTGCGGAACGACCTTGCCGTAAAGCTGATCCACATACTTTTCAAGCTCAGCCGCAAGAGTTGTGTTCTTCTGCTCCAGATACATTTCTATCGCCGAGAGCTTTTTCTCGTTTACATTTACCGTAACTGATTTTTTCAACCTATCACACTCCAATAAAATTAATTTTCTGATGAGCTGTCCTCATTCACACTTTGAATAGCGTCAGTCACCTCCTGAGGATAAGTCACTCCATCATAGGTACACCAGCTTGTCCAGCTGCCGTTTGAAACATTTTCTTTAGTGACATATCCAAGGCTTTCCGAACTGTAGATCACCTCGCCGTTTCCAACATAAATTCCGTGCTGACTTCCGTCAAACAATCCTATCCCGATAACTTCAGGCATAGTATCTATACCGCATTGTTCGGTATAAACCAATGTGCTGTAAGCAGAATCAAACTCTTTATCGGTTGGACTGTAGTTCAGATACCCCAGCACAAGCCCTGCATTATCCGCATAACGTATCCTGTCTGTTTCGTTTCTTTCACCCATAAAGCCATTCATATATCCCCAGCCTGAGATGTAAGCATTATCAGCCCAAGCCGCAAGATCAGCACAATTTTTCGTGCCTGTATCAGTAAACATAAACGCATTTATGGTGCTGTTCATCACAAAAGTGTATGTGCGGATAAACTCATCATAGTCAATATCCAAACCGTAAGTCGAGTTTATCGCTGAGATCAGATCGCTGTCATTCTGAGCAGTAGCAAAGAGATCAGCATATGACTCAGCATAGAAATTCTGCACTTCATCAAAGTATGACATATATATCAGCTGAGCTTTGATCGTTTGATCTCTCACACCTGCATTTGTCATAGCATCCTCTATGGCTTGCCCTTGATTTTGAATATCTGTTATCTCCGCCTGCTGTTCGCTGTCCAGACTCTCAAACAAAGCCGACTCCGTAAACAGACTTTTGTCTATGTCAGGCTGTTCAATATTCATACTTCCAATACTTGAGATCACAGCAATAGGCAGGAACATAAGCCCCAGAAAGCCGGCGATGATACTGCCGACTGCCACAAACAGCTTGCCACGCTTGTTTTCATCTCCGAGAACATATACGGCTATCTTTTTCACAGCCACCGCAACTGCTGACGACATCAGATCACCTCACTAACTTCAAATTCAGTAAATGCACCCTGCGTTTTCATTTCTATGCCGTGCATATATTCAAGTGCACCACGCTCCGTTGCAAACAAAATGGGCTCGCCGTTATGACGAACCCAGTCCTCAAAAATATTTCTGCTGTTTTCGGCATACCTTGTTTTCCATATGCCGTATTTTTTCTTCTGCAATTTTATCGACCTCCTATTGTAGTCAAACTCAAATTTTACACCTGTTGCGAACAGTTTTATCTACCGCCAGCCGAACCAAACAGCGCCGCCTTGTAAGCAGGAGCAATGACCTGCAGCAGATACCTCTCGTTTCCGCACCGATACAGACAAGTACCTCTTTCGGGATACTTTATCAAGCCATATTCCGATTCTTCTAACTGCAAGGTATCAATAAAAGCAGTGGGCGAAATGTTACCCGGATTGAACAGAAAATGATGTGACGGAATGGAGAACAGCGGCTTGGTGAACTCCTTTATCTCAGGCAGCAGAAAGTCCTCGATATTCTGACTTGCCAGAATAAACGAGGACTCTTTCTTACGCACACGTTTCATACCGTTACGAATATATTCTATCGCCGTCATATTAGTGAGGAATAAATACAGCTCATCAACTGCCGCAACAGTATTTCCCCTGCCTAAAAGCTGATCAGACATATATGACAAGATGTTGAACAGCAGAGTATCTTTCAGCCGTTTGTTTGTATCCATAAGACCTTTTACTCCGAAACAGATAAACTCGCCGTTCTTGATGTTGGTGCATCCGTTGAAGTACTTCGACTCTGCTCCTTTGCACATACTGTGCAGTCCAAGACAGATGTTCTGTAACATTTCTTCGGTATAGAGATGTTTCTTCCCGTGATCGAATGCCATAAATTCCTTTTCTATGAGTTCGTATAGATCGCTCATAATCGGATAATCCTCGTTTTTCTGCGTACTGAAATCCGTAAAATCATCTATGCCGAATCTTGCGTACAGCTTCATCAGCATAATTTCGATCGTATCTATCTCTGCGTCTGTGAAGTCCTTGTACGCTCTGAAAAAATCCTTGAGATAGCTGATGTGCTGACTAAGTCGGGTGACCTTGCGGAACGCTTCGGGCGAATCGGAATCCGCTCTGTCGCCGTCACCCCATGCTTTCGGTTCAAGAGGATTGATCATATACTCACCCGACATCATGTCAATGTAGGTGCCGCCGAGATTTGAACAAAGGTCATGGTACTCGGCTTCCGGGTCTAAACAGAGGATAGATTTGCCTGCCTCACGCTGATTGCACAGCAAAAGCTTCATCAAGTACGACTTACCCTGACCGCTGTTGCCGAGAATGAGAATATTGCTGTTTGTCTTGTCCTCGGTACGTCTGTCGAAGTCCACAAGCACATTGCTGCCGTACTTATCTCTGCCGATATAGAATCCGTTTTTGTCGGTCTTTCCTGAGTAATTCAGAGGATAAAGATCAGCCACAGAACTTGCAGGAAGAACACGTTCAAACTGACTTGCAAACACGTTATTGCCCGCAGGATGAACAGACAAGAACCCCTCTTTCTGACGCAAAAGCAAACGGTCAACGGATATTTTGGAACGTGTCAGTTCCATTTGAATATCAGCCTGCAGTTCTTTCAGCTTGTCCTCAGAGCTTGCTTTTAGCTCAATAAAAACAGCTGTGTGCAGTAAAGGTTCTTTGTTTCTGCGTAGTTCGCTTATCAGCTCCACCACATCATTTATGTTATCCTGAGCCTTTATGCTCTCGTTCACATCATTTACAGTCGTCATCATATGATTTTTCCTCATTGCCTGCTGCACGATCTTTCGCTGTTCTGCGGCGGTAACAAGTCTGTCATATATCCTCAGCGTAACGCCGTTTCTGTCCGCAAGGTGAGCAAGAATAGCAGTTTCTTCTGTGCTCGGCGGATACTCAGTCACAGCCCAGACGCATCTGAAACTGTTTCCGCAGATGTAGTGATCTGTGTAAAAGCGTATAATGCCCGGTGAAATGCGGTCAAAAAAGTCCTTTGCTTCCACTATCTCAAGCTGTTCTTCTGACAGTTCTTTTTTCTTTTGCATTCTACTTCTCATTAACAGTCACCTCCTGTTTTTCCAGATCAAATTCATTCTCTCCCTCAATATCGGGGATATCATCTCCGGAAAGACTTGTTCCGAAGTACAAAGCCAGCATACGCTTGATATCAGATTTGCTCATCCGCCGAGCTGCAAATCCGTGTTCGGAAATCGCTTTATCCACTCGGTTGATGGTGTTAAAGATCTGCTCGTCCTTTTCACGTCTGAAACGCACAGCAAACAAAAACTGCCTTGCCGTGGACATCTCAATTTGTATCTCATCAAGAAAATCATAGTCCGCTTGCAGCAGTTTTCTGACCGCCTCGTTCTGCTCTTTTTCAAGCCTTTTCCTGAGATGATTTTTATTGCTGTCAAAACACTCGCAGGAGTCCAATGCCAGTATTTCTAGGTCTGGTATGGTACTCAATAACATCATAAGATGATGTATTTTTACGTCGATATTGGCTGCCGACAGAACAGAAATATTGGTAGGTTCTACGCTGAAAAACGCAAGCTCGGCTTTGTCGGTTTTTACGCCGAAACGAGTAAAGCGTTCAAGACCTATCAAGCCCTGAACGCCGTTTTTGTTCTTTGTCATTTAAATTTTCCTCCATAAATACAATTGCTGTGAAGTCAGAAAAAACCTCACAGCATTAAAAATATAGTCCATAATTGCAGTTTCGTCGACCCGAAGAGAGAGAAACGCAAAGCAGGCGGTCGCAGCAAAGGGCAGGACGTTCCAGAAGTTCACCAGAATCACAACCGACAGAATTATTCCGCCGCAGATTATGATAAAATCCCGAACGCTCCAGAACCACAGCTTTACGCTTGCTCTCAGGTTTTCGGGATAGATGTAGGTTTTCATTTTGCTCCTCCTTTCAGCATTCCAATAGCCTTAGCACCCATAGAAACAGTATGACTAACACTCATCATATTGACTCTAACGCTGGTATCAAGCCCGTACATCTGAGCTATCCTCGGCACTTCGTTTGCCGACAGGCATATCCCCACCGCAAGCAATGGGTGCTGAGTGTAAGTCAGAAGACCGATATACAATATCGTTGTCTGCAAAAAAGCCGTCAGACAAGTAGCGATGACCTGCTTGCACCAGCTGTAAAAGCCGTCGGTGTAGCCCCTCGGAACTCCGAACATATACAAGCTCCCAACAGCTATCTGGCAAAGCATTATGCCGCCTCGTTTGATGTTTGCAAACACAACTTTCACCGTGCAGTAACCGAATAAGATCATAAAAAAGAGACTGAACAGCGAAATATCTGAGGCAAGAGCAAATATGACCGCAAGTCCGGTGTCTGCCATCGTGTCGCTTGTTCCGGATATGAAGTTTCCAAGCAGCTCAGTTGCAAACGTACCCTGCATATTGACGCAGAACGAATAAAGCCTTTGGGGAACGACTGTCACAAGACTTGCCGCCATAAAGCCTTTCAGTACATTTATGCAGGTGTTCTTGATGTTCGCCTGCCCCGATTCATAAGCGACAGCCGTATCGAACACAGCTACAACAAGCCCGCAGACAAAAAGCATCCACGCAAAACTGCCAAACAGTCCAACGAACACCTGTACCCAGGACAAAGCGAAAATATCCGTTGCAGTCTCGTTAATAAATGTGAATAATTCCGCTATCAGACCATACACCTTATTGAATATCCATTCAAACATAATATCCCAAATAGCGTCGCTTATCGCATCGGCGGCAGCACCAACTGTGTTGTCCCAAAGCGATGAGATACCGTCGCTTATCCAGTCAATAGCGTCTGAGATCCAATCAAACATCCACACCACCTCCTGCCTTTGTTATCTCTCCCTTTATCTTGTACAGCGAGCTGCGGCGTCCGCCTTGGATATGATAGCGAGGTATCCGTTCTAACAATCCACGGTTTTCAAGTTCCGTAAATGCACGATACACCGTGCTTTTGTGTATACTCAGATCTTCTGCTATCCTGCGTACAGAGGGAAAACATTCTCCGTTTTTGTCCGCACGGTTTGCCAGATAGCAGTACACAGCCACAGCCTTGTGGCTTAGCCCTAAGTCGTAGATCCTTCTTGGAAATATCAATATGCATCAGCTCCTTTTACGTTTTAACAGTTGTCTTTTTCTTTGCCGTCAGCTCCTCATATTCTAACGTGCTCTCTTTTTCCTTCTGCGGATATTTCACTTCAACGTCACGGATAAGTTCATCACGCTCTTTGTATGAAACGGCACGAGCGGTCTTATCGGGAAGTTTGTATTCTTCTTCAAATTTTATCCCCCATTTGAAGAACAGCTTCAGCTTGCTAATCATCGGGTGTGTTCCTGTTTTCATAACGATAAACTGTCCTTTCGGCATAGATTTCAGCTCGTCCACAGTCATAAGCGGTCTGCCTATCATCTGCAATGACTGGCTTTTATCCCTGCCGTTTGATATAGAACCGCTCAATACAGTCTGTTCGCCCAAAGCTTTTGAAAGCACCTCTGCACTCTGGCTGTTTGGTGCAAATCCGCCGAACACAGTAAGCTGAGTGTTGTCGGTTATTATCTCCATACCCTGTTTGCCATAGTTCTGCTCAAGCTGTGCCAAGGACTGTATTATCGCCACAATGGATATTTTTCTTGAACGTCCTGCGGAGAACATAGATTCAGCGCCCTCTATCTTAGGAAAAGTTCCAAACTCGTCGCAGTAGAACATAACTCTGTTTTTAAGCTTGCCGCCGTTTTCGTCTGCAATGACTAATATCTCACGATATAACTGTTGGATAAGCAGGCTGACCATAAAGTACTTGCTTGTATCTTCTTCGGGAAGAACGATAAAGATAGCAGACTTTTCATTGCAGAATTTCTCTGCGTCCACAGCAGTTCCGAAACAGAGCATTTGCTCCATTTCTGTGTCAAGAAAGCTGTTGAGCCTTGAAAGGGCAGTGGACATTACCGACAGCATGGACTGGTCGGAAGAATTAAGAGCCGCTCCCGCAAGCCATTTCGCTTTATGCTCCGAGGGAAGCTTGTCCATAAGTTTTGAAAAATACATCTTCGGTTTTGCTTTGGGATTCGGCTGATACTTTGCAAGCAAGTCCTGTATCAGCTTAAACACAGATACGATATGACGTTCGTTTTTATCGCCGAACTCTGCTAAAAGCAGGATAACCGAGGCAAGCAGACCCTCAGCCGCATCGTAGAAAAAAGCGTTCTGCCCGTAGTTTGAACTGTCGCCTCCGCCGATATTGATTATTGTTTTTGCTGTGATTTTAGCGTATTTCTCAGCTTTTGCTTTCGCCGAAAGGTTGCTCTTATCTTCCAAATACAAATCCATGTATTTATTAACAAGATGCAGTATATTGTTCTCGTCTGAACGTGTGGGATTTCTAAGGTCGAGAACAGAAACATTGTAGCCGTAATACTTGCTTGCGATAGTACCATAATTTCGCGCCACATCTCCCTTTGTATCAGTACTGATAAACGACATTCCGCTTGCACAGGCAAGTTCGATGTTAGGGTACAAGAAGTATGCGGTCTTGCCCACACCCGCAGCGCCTATCATAAGCGTGTGAACATCACCGTCATCTACAATAGCCACAGTTTTTTTGCCGTGTGTCCGACAGCCTACCACCGTACCTTGAACAGTCGGCAGGTTCTGACCTTTTCTCCACATCTCTGGCTCGAATTGCAGAGGGATAAAAGTACGCTTTATCTCAGCTTTTGTCGCCCACCTCGCAGTTCCGTGCTGTCCATTGCCGACTTTCTTAGCTTTTATTCCGTTAAGAGATCTATTGTCAAGTAAATTTACGATCACCAAAAATGCAATGAAAGCTATGACAAGCAAACCTATTAAAATCATTTGTTTTTCACTCAAAATTTCACCTCCTATCCATAAAAATATGCTTTCTTCTGTATTTAAAAGAAAAGTTAGTTTGTTATCTTCAAGGTATTGCACCGTGAGGCAGAGGGTATCGCATCAACCAAATTCCATACAAGGTTCAGGTTCGCAAACGATGTCCTCAGATTCGATATGTTCTGCCACGGGTTCAGACAAAGTTTCTTCAATAGATAACCTGACAGCGCTATCCGCAAGCTGATACAGCAGTTTCGCCGTATTTATTGACTGCTCACGGGTACGAGCGTTCTGTCGCAAGTCCTTTAGCACTGTCTGAACACACTCCTGCAAATTCCTTTGTTTCTGTGCCTTTCTGCCCTTGTCTGTATAGGGCTTGTAGCTACCCTTGAGCTTGCTCTGGAGCCTTTCAAACGCTTTACATTCGCTGTTAATCCGCTCACTTTTGGGCATGAAAAACGCCGAGCCTGCAAGTGCATACTCAGCGAGATATTTGTATTGTTCGTTTTTGAAGGCGGCATAGATCTGAGACGTCAGCTTATCCGGACGGCATTTGAGATACTGCAGATTTTCCGCCTGACAATGATATTCTTCCTTATGCTTGTTTGGTACAGCAGGCAGAGCATAAACGCCATTCTTCGCCTTTAGTACCTCGTTCCAATCTTTGTACGGAGGCGCAAGGCGTTTTACGTTTGAATATCCGTTCTCATTTAGAATATCCCTTAAACGGTCAACCGCCTCGATGCCGCCCTCGTCATTATCAACGCAGAGAATGACTTCTGACAGGTTAATATGGTTCTTTAAAGCTGTCAAAACGGCATTTTCATAAACTCCGTTCATAGCGATGTAGCTGTGTTTCTGCCAATCTTTCGGATACAGCGTCAGAAAGATCAGCATATCAATAGGAGCTTCAAAGACATAAAGTCGTTCATTCTCTCCGAAATGTGCAAAGCTGTAACGTGTATCAGAACCGCCGCAAGTGATATGAAACGTACCTCCAACGCTGTTTGTTGACCGCTTATGTGCCTGTTTAGGCTCGCCGTCTTCTTTAAGCCCGACAAATACGGCATTGTGATGTTCTTTATCCTCGTAAAGTGTGTGTTGCTTTGCAAAATGAGTTATGACTTTGGGAGCGATAAACCTCTGTTTTATGAGGTAAGCATACACTCTGTGCATATTTGTGTTTGCTTGGGGCAGTCTGAACTCTTTCTTTTCTTCCTTTGCGATAGCTTTCGGCGGACTGTGGGACAGCGGAGTTACCCTCTGTCCCAACAGTTCCTGTACCGCAGTCTGAAAGTCCATACCATAAAACTCCTGCATAAACTTTATTGCTCCGCCGCCTGTCTGATTTTTATGGTCGAACCATTTTGACCCACGGATGGTTATACTGTCGTGCTTGCCTGAGCTGTCGTAATATATGAGCTTATGCTCTACGCCGGCACGTTCTAATTTTTCACCTCGCATTCGCAAAAACTCTTCAAGGTTCACGCTGTTGGCAAGGACTTTTTGCTCGTCTGTGAATGGTATATATGGCACTTTATCACCGCTTTCAATACTTCACATTCTCCGCAAACTTAGCCATCAGCTGTGAAAAACTCTGCCTTTCCATCATATCCGTACTGAGAAAAGCACCCGACACAACGGTCAGCTTGTTTTCACTCAGCACAGCATAGGTTTCTGTGTATCCGAACTGAGTCGCCATACCGTCGGATTTCTGAACAGAGCCGTACCGCTGATATTTACACTTAGAAACAACACTGCTTGTCATACGATAGTTGGACACAAAATCGTCCTCAGTGATGCCGCTCATCTGTGCGGAGGTCTGTCCGAAGTAATAATCTCCGAAGTTTTCAAGGATATATTCCATATCGTTATCAAGATCACTCTGACTTAGATCAATACACAGAACATCGATCATACCGCCGCCGTTTGAGCCTTTCAAAGTAATTTTATTCACACCGTTGGAGTTATCAATTTCGTTCTCAAAGGAACTGCCTTTCATTGCTTCTGTTACCAATGTGCTTGTATCTGCAAAGCATATATTTGAATCGAAAAACTCCGCAATAAAGGTATCATATTTTACCTGTTCTTCATCGACGGTACTTTCAGCCTCCGAAGAGGCAGCCGCACTTACTGTCGGTGCGGCTGTTGTGACCGTTGTCTGCTCGGCTTTGAACGGCGGCGAGATATTTCCGCAGCCTGTAAGGATCACCGCAGACAGTACGGCGAGTATAAGAATATTCTTCATTTGTCATACCTCCTTACACAATAGACCATATATACAGCGGAGCGGTAAGTGTGAATATGAGGCAGGCGAAGATTATCGCAACAGGAGTCCATTCTATCTGTCCGTGCTTGCGGTAGTCCATATACATCGCACCTATCTTCACAAACAGCAATACCGCAAGGATAACATCAAGGCACGGAAAAACAACATTGTTCACTACCGACACTATTTGCGATCTGGCTGTGTTCCAAGTGCTTGTGACCGCCCCCGCAACATCACCCGAAGCATAGGCAGTTAGCGACATCACAGCCGCAAAGCACACCGAACTTGCTGCTGCGATCAATTTCTTTTTAGATCTCATTTCACATCATCCTTTCTCTGTTCCTTACCGTTTCTCTTGCATATGACCATACCGAAAACCATAATAACCGCTGTGGCTACGAGATAAAGCTCAGCACTATTGTCTGCGGATACACCTGTATGAGGAATATCTATTATGACCGTAGGAGGGGTTTCAAGATCAGGCGTAAGCTCGTCATACATAACGACCTCGGTCACAGTTCCGTCAGCATTCACAGTAAACTTTATCTCATTTGCTATCTCATAGCCCTCAGGTGCTATGATCTCTTTAAGTGTGTATTTCTTTCCGGCAATAAGTTTCCCTTCGATCATATGTGGTTCATTTGTTGATACCCGTTCCTCAACAACATTTCCGTCCTCGTCAATGATCTGGAGCGTTGCGCCGGGCAGTTCCTCACCTGTGGTAATATCCTGCTTGGAAATCTGTACCTTAGTCGTATCATCCACCATAGTGATAAGCGGATCGCCGTTATCCGAAACGGCTGTTGAATCAACGTTTTCTACCGTAACATTGCCGTAAACATCAACGTTGAACTTAATGTCTGTCGCAATAACATATCCGTCAGGTGCGGCAATTTCTTTAAGCACATATTCACCTGCACCAAGCTTTGAAACGATGTGATTTGTGCCGTCTGAAGTCCACTTATCAACTGTCTCACCGTCAGCATTTTCAAGCACCATTTCAGCACCCACAAGTTCGTTTCCGTACACATCACGTTTGGAGATCTCAACAGTAATAGGTTTGTTTTCCGCAGTTATCTCAATAACTTCCCCGTCCTCTGCAATGCTGACAGCATATTCCTTGTCACTAAGAATATACCCCCTTGGACTTTCTATCTCACGAACGATATACTGTCCGAAAGGAACATCTGTAAACTCAAAACAGCCATTCTCATCTGAGGCGGCAGTCATTATTGCAGTATCTCTGCTGAACTTCACGCAGTCGGCAGTAAACAGCCCGAACACCGCATTTTCAAGGGGTTCGCTCTTGTCATCGGTCTTATGTCCCTCTATCCTGCCACGCTTGAGAAGATTTACAAACTGTCCGCAGTCAATATCCACATTCTGAATATCCTCACGCTCTGATACTCATTTTCAAAAGCTGTATTCACAGTATCTCTCACCTCAAATTCCTGCCCTGCATATGTCAGTTCAACATCTTTAGGCTCATTGTTCAGCACATAACCATAGGGAGCTTTTATCTCTCTGACCTCATACTTGCCGAGATAAAGCGGCTCGGTTTCGCCATAGCCGTTTTCGTCTGTCGTGATCTCTGAAACAACATCTCCTGCATAAGCTCTTGTTGTACCGTCGAGTGTAACGATATCCTCTACAGCGATCACCTGAAATACTGCGCCGCTGAGATCTCCGTCTGCAAACACGGGAGTGTAAGTCGTTGGATTGACAACTAGCTCGCCGTTTTCGTCTGTATAAGCAGAGCTTGCCATATTCACGCTTGTGAAAATATCGCCTGTTTTCCGAACGCTGATTTTTCCTTTTTGAGCGGTATTTTGCTTTTCAACTTTGACAATAGTAAACGAGTTTTCTTTCTCTGCATTTTCTGAGGAAACCGAAAATGCTACGGGAGTTTTATCAAGCGCATAGCCGTAAGGAGCCTGAACCTCAATAAGTGAATACTCACCGTAGGGAAGAACTTCGGGAGTGATCAGATATCCCTCGCTGTTTGTGTAGAAAGTGTCGATTGTTGTTGGGGTAGGGTATGCAAAAGTCATTGAGATCTTCTGACCATTTGAATCGTAGATCTCAAATCCTGCGCCCTCATAAGGAATGGTTTTTCCCGTTTCGGAATCCACCTTTACGATCTTGATATAGCTTTCAAACTTTGCATTGTTAATGAAATAGCGATAGGTCTGACCGTTCTCGCTGATGTTCACATCAAAATCAGCTATAAACTCCGTACCTTCCCAACCCTTGGTCTGATGCACAGTGTAAATTCCGTATGGAATATCCTTGGTTTGTGCAAATCCGTTTTCATCACACGTCAGGTAATCACGTTCTGTTTCAACAGCATTTGCATAAGAACCCGAAGATTTCAGATACACCTCAAATTCAGCTCCCACTTCTGGAGTTTCTATCTGAGTAGAGCCGTCATCGGAATGCTTGATCATTGCGATATTTCCCTTGATAACGTCCTCAGTCACTGTCATAGAAAGTGGGTTATGCTCAATGAAATAATTCTCAGCTTCTGCACCAACTGAGTAAACTGTTTCATCAAGCAGATAGCCTTCGCTTGGTGAAATTTCCTGAACAGTGTAGTTTCCGCAGACATACTCTTTTGTCTTGAAATATCCGCTTTCATCTGTTGTGTAGGTGTCAACAAGCGTTCCGTCACGGTAAATGCCATAAACTGCGCCTGAAAGAGTGCCGTCGCCCTGTGCAGAAGATGTTTCGGAATCCTGCTTTGTCACCTCTAGAGTAAATTTCTTGAGGATATTTTTGAATGTCTTGGTTGTTGTTGCGTCTGACGTAAGGGTTGCAGTCTGATCCGCAGGAACTACATATCTAATGGGAACATTTTTCTCGGAAATGGTGTACACGATCTTCTCATTATTGCTGTTGTAAACGGGAATATCGGAAAGTATTGCAATACCGTCCGAACCTGTTTTTATTGTGTAGGTCTTACCGTTGCCCGTAATAGTGAACTCTCTATCATCGTTCTGATTATCCTCAGAGTGCTTGTTTATCTTTATCGAGCCCGTTTTAAGTTGATTGTTGAACTTCACATTCACAGTCAGATCAACATCTCCGCTTGTCAGCGTAACATTCTGAGCCTTAGGAACTTCGTATCTTGTATCTACATTGATCTCGGATACGGTGTAGGTGATCGATTTGCCCGTAGATGTGTTGTATACCTTTAATCCGCTAAATTCGGCAACGCCGTTTGCATTGGTTTTCTTGGTGTAACTGCTGCCGTCGTTTCCTGTGACCTTGAACTCTCTGCCGCTTACGATCCCATCTTCGGCGGTCTTATTGACCTTAATTTTGCCTCTCGTAAAATCTTCGGTCACAAATACATTTTCGTCAGCCTTTAATGCGAACACTTCTTCAGAGATACTGTAACCTGTCGGTGCGGAGATCTCCTTAACGTAATACTGCTTTTCAGGTAACTGAATGGAGCCTGTTCCGTCCTTGCCGATAGTGATCTCGCCGACCTTGTTTTTACAAGCCTTATCGGTATATACTCCGTATTTTGCAACCGTGCCGTCTACCTTGCTTGTGCCTGAAATTTTAACAGTTTTGTCCGAAGCAAGAACCTTGGTTATTTCAAATTTCACATCATTTTTTGTGATCCTGAACGCCGACATATTCATAGCGGTAGCAGTCTTACCGTCAGTTTTGTTGTTGATAACAACGCCCTCCGAACCGCTGGATTCTATTCTCCAATGCTTTCCGCCTGCACCTGTGCCGTCGCCTACTGTCTTTGAGTTTATGAGTTTTTCCGAAACTCCAATAGACTTCAGATAGCTTATTACATCATTTCTTGAATCAAATTCGCCCATATATATCCAAGCGTGATCCTCACCAACCGGATTCTGAGCGACCACCACAGAACCTGCTGTAATAACCGAACCGTCAGCACACTCCCAATACGGGCGGTCCGTTGTCTTGATGTTCTTCTTTTCGACTTCGACCTTTGAAGTCTTTCCGTCGTAAGTTATGGTGCAGTTATCATTGACTGTAAGCCAATGATCTGTGTCAGCAGGCACAGGGTTGTTCCATGAAAATCCCGAAGTGCTGTAGCCAAGCTGAGTAAGAGTATAGTACACCAAGCCAGAGCAATCAATTCCAAGGTTTCGGATCGTATCCACGCTTAGAGCCTGATACTGACCCTGATCATACGCATACCAGTAGCCCTTGTTTCCATAGGTATACGGCGTACCCAGCAAAGTCGCCGCCTTTGCGATCACCGTATCTGCCGACGGGAACGCTGCGTTTTCAGTCGATGAGCTTGCCGCATTCGCTGTAATAACTCCGCTCATAGATGAGCCGAGCATAGAAAAAGCACAGAGTCCTGCCATGAACCCTGCGCTGAGTTTCTTTAATATTTTCGATTTATTGAACATAAAGTGCATTTCTCCTTTTCATTTTTACAAAGAAAAAAAGAGCCGTTTCCGACTCTTTTTTTACATTATTTATCACAATGCTCCTTTGCTTTCAAATAGATGTTCTGAAATTTCTCGGTATCTCTGATATCATCAAACACACTCCAGTTCAGATAGCCCAAAAGTTCTTTGCAACATAACGTGGGCGATGAAACGCTTATGTCATACATATCATATACAAGCTTGTTTACCGCAAGCGAGGTGTATGGCTTTCTCTCAGGCAGTTCATCAGCGGCGATGGCAAAATTCAATGCTTTTATCAGATTTTCAAATGCCTCATCGTAGTCCTTTGACCGTACTGCGACCGCAGCAATGTGAGTGTATACCAAAGATATAAGCCTGTAATGGAAATTATAATCTTCATTTTCAAATATTGCCTCAGATACATCAACGATCTTGTTCAGAATTTTTATCCTGTCTGTATCTTTAAGCTGAGGATCATTCTCACAGTTCAGATCAGCTCTGGTAAGCAGAGAATAACAAAGTTCCTGCAAATGAAGAATAATATTTTTCTGACAAAGTACCATTTTTTCATTACCTGCTAAAAGAAATTCTTTGACCGTATTTTTGGCAGCAGAAGGAAGCTCATCAGCATACTCCAACGCCTTTTCTTTGTTGCCGGCCCAATAGTAGTAATAGCATATATCCACTCTCATCCAATCAATTATTTTCCTGTCATTACAATTTGCCAGAATATATTCCGCAATTTCAGCAGCCTCCGCCGATCTCTCCTTGCCTGCTTCTTCACTCTTACTCTCAACACAAAACAAATTTGCCGCAAGCTTAGCTGACATCATATAGTTATTTGGAAATCTTTTTACCGCCTCACGCAGCAATGCTACATTTTCCGCCCGCAAACCCTTGCTCTCGTTCACATCTACCTGTGCTAATATTTTTTCGGCTTCTTCGTTGCTGCATATTTTCTCCATACCCACCAGCTCATCAAGCGAAACGCTAAATATCTGAGCTATTGAAGGCAGCATTACAATATCGGGATAACTCTCTCCGCACTCCCATTTAGACACCGCTTGAAAAGACACATTCAAACGTGTAGCCAGCTGTTCCTGCGTAAGACCCTTTTCTTTACGCAGTCGTTTCAAATTCTCACTAACATATAATTTCATAAAAAACCTCCAAGTATTCAAATAATATTCAACAGTACTGCTATGTTTTTATTATAAAGGAGAACTGCCGAAAAATCAATAACTCGGTGTTTGAATATTGCTCAACGTGGGGTTGATTTTTTCAATAATACATTTAATTTTGTTTCTCACCCTCACTTTCACAATACTCTTTCAGCGGACAATCGCCGCAGTCATCAAACATTGCACAGGTACGCTGTATCTCTTCTTCGGATATCCCACAGTCAAAGTGCTGCTTTTTCTGCTCGTTCTGCCATACGATAAGTGAAACGCCGCTGCTGTCACGTTCGACCTCTACCGTTACAGCATTTCCATGCCTATCATAAAGCCCTGAAAATTCTGTTTTGCCTTTTGCCGTTAAAACCTGTGCCCATATTATCTTCTTCATAAAAACCTCCTAATCAAAAAGCGAAAGCTGTTTGATAGCTTTCGCACGTTCGCTTGTGTCATAATTTGATATGAGCAGCTCTGCATACTGACAGCCGCCGTCATACCGCTGTGCCAAATTGTTCAGCCTGCTTATCTCTTCAATGTGAATGTTTGGTTTATGCCATATCTCACGGATCTCAGGACAATCATTATACGAAACCAAAAATCTGCCTTTGATATCAAGCAGAGCGTCACGCAGTCTGATATGATCTTTTGCAGTAAAACCTACGTCCTTGTAGTAATTCTCTGTAGCAAAATACGGCGGATCACAGTAGAAAAAGCTGACGGGTCTGTCATACTGCCTGACAAGCTTTTCAAAATCCTTGTTTTCGATAACGACCTTCTGCAAACGCCTAGCCGCAAGATCAATCATCGGAAAATCAGACCACATTGAATGTGGCTGACTGCCAAAACTTTCAAGACTGCTTGCATAGCTGTAACGTATAAGCTGATAAAACTTAGCCGCCCTGTCAACGTCATAAAGCCTTGGCAGTATACCACGCTTATGAAGTAGGGCTAAATACTCAAAATCTTCTCTTGAATCAAGCACATACCTAAGCTTGTATTTCAGCTTTGCAGGTTTGTCACGAACGCAGCGGTAAAGATTTGCAAGATTTGAATTGAAGTCATTGTACACCTCAAAATCCATACCCGGTGGTTTATGAAACAACACCCAGCCTGCACCGCCGAAAACCTCGATATACCTTTCATAGTAAGGCGGAAATCTTGCAAGCACTTCGTCACGAAGATTTTTCTTCCCACCTACCCAAGACATAAAACTGTTCATTAAGCTCCTTCCCTTGCCAAACAGCAGAAAAGAAGTATGCAAATGAAAAAGTCGCTTTGCAAGCACCAGATTTTTGATCTGCTGTTGGCAAAACGACCTGTCCTAGCGCGGACGGCGCATTTCACGCTCGAATTTAATATGAGCTATACTGCCTGCCCGCTGATTTTCATTTGTTGTATCTCAGCCCTTAATAATTGGGTCAACATAGCTGAATATTATGCGTTTCTGTTCAAGGTAGCTGTCGGCTTTGTTTACCTCATTACACAGCTCCTTGTATTGCTTTTCCGAAAGCACAGGCTTTGTTGCTCTCAGCATTGCAGGTATACACCCAAGCGTCAAACTGAAATCAGCTTTTGGTTTAATTCTTTTCTCCACGAACATATGCCTCCCTCAGCTCTTTATTCAGTCTTCCGACCTCCTGCTTTGCAGCATAGAGCATTGCACAGTCAGCACCGATGACAAGCCCTGCGATAGCTCCGATAAGCATTCCCATAAACAAATACGTCATTCACATCATCTCCATTTCCATATCCTCATCTTCTGTCTGTTCATCATCGATAGAAGTGATCTCAACATACTCGCCGATAACATTCAAGGCCTCATAGTAACTGCCCGAAGAAGTTATTCTGCTGCACATTTCCTTTGCCTCATCATACATTCCATTCCTTTTCAGCGTTTTTGAGGCTATGCCCATAAGATTGAATATATTTCCGTCCTGACCTATCAGCGGACATTTTGGCTTTTTGGACATCACGACATCTCCTTTCCGTAATATTTTCTCAGCAGACCTATGATAAAAAGCTGACCCTTTCCCGTAACAAATGTCTGCCGATAAGTCTTTTTCATACCCTCGACCTCGAACACCGACTCTTTTACAACAAAATATCTGCGGTCAATATATCTCTGATACGGCAGATTGTTTGACATAAGCACTCCCATTTCTTTCAGCCAGCGAAACAGTCTTGTTCTGCCGATATTGAAATTTTCATCAGCCGCAAGCTTTGCCATAGCATTCATATCTATGAGATCCTCGCTGTTGGCAACGTGCAAAGCGAAATCCACGAGTGGCTTATCATTTCTGATACGTTCATTCAATTTGCTGATAAACGTCATTTGCAGACGGAAAAGATTTTTGTACGGTTCGTTGAGGAAGGGCAGGTAGTTTTCAATAAACATTTCTTCGTTTGAAACATAGCCGCCTGTCCTGCGGATAGTTGGTAGGACATCATCAAATATCCAGCTTTCAAATTTCCCAGCAGAGGGAAGTCTGGAGTGGGATATAAGGCGGTACACATCACCTTCGGATATCATTTTCATTTCCTGTGCACCGCCATTTGTAAGGAGGCGGCGTTTTACAGCCCCCTTACAATGAGCTGTTATCGCATCTTTTGGTCTTCTGTACCCTAATGCCTTTGCAACATCAGAACCGCAGAAAAGTATTTTTCCGTTTTCCTCGATAGTTCTCACCGAGCCAAACTCCTCATTCACAAATGTTTTTACCATATTATCCATTTGTATTCTCCTTTTCGATATCTAAAATATACTTTGCCAGAGCCTCGATAACATTAGTTGTCACCGCATTTCCTGCCTGTTTGTAAAGCTGTGCATCGGACATTCCTGTGGCTTTGACCTTGTTGAACTGCTCATCGGTAAAGCCCTGCAGTCTCCAGCACTCCAACGGCATAAGCTTTCTGATATACCCGCAGTACACAACTCCGTGTCTGTCGGTAACGGTCAAAGTAAACATCGGCTCGTTGGGAAGTTTAAATCTTCGTCCCTCCTGTCTTACTTCTGCCTTTGCAGGGGTAAGCACAGCTATTGGCTCGGTAACGAGTATCACTGCGGACTTCTCACCCTTATGATGACCTATACCACTGTCCTGCCTTGCGGTGATACATCTTGCCAGCTCTGTGACCTTCGGCTCGGGATTCATATCTATCCCCAACGCATAATATCCCTGATTACAGCTTGTTGTAAGGGTATGAGCTATCTCCTTTCCTACTCTCCCACGCCTTGAATTCATATTTGGGTATGCAAGGTCAATACTGTCACCGGGCAGAGCTATCTGATAGCCTGACTTAGTTTTTGATTTTATCGGCAGGCCGATTATCTCATAAAGACCTGTTTTTCCTCCAAAACCGCCAGCCTGACTTGTAAGGGTTATGCTCAGTCCGTCGGCTGAATATACTCTGTTTCCCTCTCTGCCTGAAATTCTTTTGACAAGAGTTTTTGGATTTGCGTCTGTGAAAGACAATACTTTTCCGGAACACTTTTCTCTATGAAATCCGACAATATACACTCTTTTTCGGGATTGGGGAACACCAAAATCTGCGCTGTTAAGCACTTCCCATACGACATCGTACCCCAATTCATCCAACGTACTAAGGATGGTCGCAAACGTCCTGCCTTGGTTATGTGATAGGAGTCCGGGAACATTCTCAAGCAGCAGATACTTAGGTTTTTTAATGGCGGCAATCCTGGCGATCTCAAAGAAGAGAGTTCCTCTTGCATCGTCAAAGCCGCCCCTTTTTCCAGCGATTGAAAAGCTTTGACAAGGGAATCCTCCGCAAATAAGGTCGAGATCGGGCAGTTCGTTTGGGTCAATTTTTCTTGCGTCATCGTAATACACCTCGTTTTCCGTATCATACAACGTTTCGTATGCTTTTTTAGCATACTTATCTATTTCGCAGTATCCGACGCACTGAAAGCCGCCTGCTTTTTCAAGTCCTGAGCGAAATCCGCCGATACCTGCGAAAATATCAAAATATTTTATCAGTACGAATCATCTCCTTTCCGATTTTTTCAATAAAAAAACGGCTAAGTCTTTTTCAAAACTTAACCGTTACATTGACATATTCATTTCTTCATCTTCTGTTTGCTCACTATCTTCACTTACGATATGGAAATCGTCCACACCAGGGATAACTCCGAGCGTTCTTCCGTTATCAAAAACGCAATGCACAGTGCCGATGTCATCAACGTGATCGACCTTTCCAAGAGTACCGGACTCAACAGGGAACGGGTCATCGTTCATTCTGTCAAGGCAGATGCGAGTCCCTTCGGGATACCGTTCTTTCAGCCATTCTACTTTCTTGTGATCGTAATACATTATATATTCCTCCTTTTTCTACAAATGAAAAAAAGGCTGTTCTATCATCGTCACTTAAATTCGTGACAATAGACAAAACAGCCTTTAAAACTTTGTGAATTTTTTTCATAACAAAACGGCAGGCTCAGAGCAAAATCTGCTCAAAGTCTGCCGCTTTGTTTGACGATGTTTAATTGTTGAGGGTTCAGATCCTTTTTTTTACGAAAAAGCATCCACGGTTTTACACCTGAAATTTTTACCCTCAAAACGCAAAAAAAGCTCGTAAATACGAGCTTTTCGAGGTGTGCATCTATTTTATTGCACAAGTAT
>JABLTN010008191.1_pt1 | contig 19667 bp, 10 predicted proteins | sample 7160141 | NCBI WGS metagenome assembly JABLTN01 (sample SAMN14651226, study PRJNA627086) | human gut metagenome | isolation source: feces | host: Homo sapiens | reverse complement strand
GTTTTTTCAATTTTTTGATTTCCAGCTTGCCTTTCTCGCCCTCTTGGTTGACTGTTTTCTCAATTTTTTGATTTCCAGCTTGCTTTTCTCGCCCTCTTGGTTGACTGTTTTCTCAATTTTTTGATTTCCGGCTTGTCTTTCTCGCCTAACTGGTTGACTGTTTTCTTCATTTTTCAATTTATGGCTTGCATATTTGACTTTTCACATATAATGATCTCTACAAATAAAAAGCACCCTCCAGAAAGACTAAATCCAAAGATTCATCTTCCAAAAAAGGTGCTTTTTAACTAACAAAGAACTGCTGTTCCGTTATTTTTTTATTCTTAAGATACTATTATTGTATTCCTTTGTCCGGTTGCAAAATGTGTAGTATTCTTTGACATAAAAAACAATCTATGAAGCGCATAGTAGTCTGCGTTATTAAATAACTGCACCGCGTTTCCATTTGCCGCTCTTTAATCGCCATGCATTGCAGACGCATCTTGCAAACCAGTCGATCGTCATGGCGATCCAAACGCCCCAGACACCAAGTCCCATCGGCTGCATCAAGCCACCGATCACATAGGCCAAACCAATTCTAAATACCCACATAATGATAATGGAGCTGACCATGACAAACTTGACATCACCTGCCGCACGCAAAATTGATGGTAATGTCCACGCTGCCGGCCACATCACCATACAGCAGGCACTATGATACCAGATCAAAATACGAGCCAAGTGATCTGCCTCTGCAGACAGATTGTACCAGCTTGCAATCGTTGGTGTCATAAAGATGATGACGATATTCAATCCCCATAACATCACATATGCCCATTTCATTAACTGCCAAGAATACTCTTTCACCGATTGATAGTCGCCTGCGCCAACACACTGGCCTACAACAGTTGTAAGCGCTAATCCCATTGCCGCAGCCGGAATTGTGGCTAACAGCTCGATCGTACTTCCGGTCGCATTGGCTGCGATCGCCGCCGTCCCGTAACTGGTGATCAAGCTCTGTGTAAACAGTTTGCCGATCTGGAACATACCATTATCAATACCACTCGGAATACCAATCCTTAGTATTTTGCCTATAATCTGACCGTCCCAGCCAAACCGAAAATACTTGTCGATATGAAGATCGTATTTTTCATTGCGCAGAATAAATACAACAACAATACCTGCTACCACGCGCGAGATCAGAGTACCGTATCCAACACCTGCGATCCCCATATTATAACCAAATACGAAGATTGCATTAAATAAAATATTCAAACCATTCATAATCGCAGATACAAACAAGGATATTGATGCCTTTCCCATTGATCGAAGCAAAGAAGATGCACCGTCATATACCGCAATAAAAGGAAAAGAGAAACCCGTAATAAAGAAATAAGTAACGGCCTGATCCATAACGGCCTGCTCAACCTTTCCATAAATTAATGTTAAGATCGCACGGTCAAATACGATACACACTGCCGATATGACAACGGATACGATCAGGCAGATCAGTACAAGCTGATTAGCAACAATCTGACCAGTCTTTTTCTTCTTGGCACCTAACGCCTGTGCCGCTACTACTGCGCCACCGGTTGCTAGTGCATTAAATATGTAGATCAACAAATTGCTGATCGTATTGACAAGGGATACACCGGATACTGCGGTATCCCCGGCACCCGACACCATGATCATGTCAGCCATGCCTACAGTAACTGCTAAAACTTGTTCAATAACTAATGGCAAAACTAATGCAATCAGATATTTTTTGTCAAACTGAACTCGTGCTGTCGTCTCTTGCATATTCATTCCTCCATTCTTAAGAAATGTACTCTCGGAGTCTTCTCAAAACGAGTTATTTCGGCTGCATTTTTATGAAACGATTCCGAAACTACATATATCTTGTGTTCTGATAATTGCTAATTGTAAGTAGGCACTCATAAAAAGTCAAACGTTTTGGAAAAAATGCCAAAAAAATGTAAATATTGAAAAAAAAATGGATTTTTTTTGTAATTTTTACATTGCTTTTCTATCTTAATCGTATTAGAATGCAGGGCATAGCAGTCATAAGCAAATCAAAGCATGACCTCACACAGAACACGTTGACCCAGAATTTATGACTAAAAAGGAGTGTTGATTATGCAGAAATATGTAGAATTACTTAGAGAGCCAATGCAGGTAAAACCAGAAAGTTTACGAGCAGCCCGCCAGAAGAGCAGCTCTACACCACCTCATGTGTACCGTCTCAATTATAACGAAAGTCCTTATGGTTTGGGACCGGCATCACAGGCCGCATTAGAGGAAGCAATAAAAACTCCTTATGTGTATCCGGATTGGTTCTCTGTAGAACTTAAAACGAATCTTGCCGAATTGTATGGCCTTAAATTTGAAAATATCGCCGTTGGTCCCGGATCCAGTGCAATGATCAATATGCTTGGAGAACTTTTCATTAATCCAGGTGATGAATTCGTATTTGGTGATCCAAGTTATGAGGCATTTCGTGATGTTGCCAATGATTATGGTGCCGTTCCGGTCGCTGTTCCTTTGGATGATGATATGAACTATGACTTAGACGCTATGTTGGCAGCTATTACTGACAAAACGAAGATCTTAGTTGTCGTAAATCCTAACAATCCAACCGGAACTTTCATCGACTCTGCTAAGCTGGAAGCATTCATCCGTAAGGTTCCAAAGCATGTCATTACTGTAATTGATGAAGCATATATGGAATTTGTCGATGACCCAAATAGTTACAGTATGATGAAGCTGATCAAAGAAGAAATCGACCAGCCACTCATTATCATGAGAACATTTTCTAAGATCTACGGTATGGCAGGACTTCGCGTCGGCTATGTGATCACAAGTCCGGATATGACGGATCATTTCGGTAAATCCAGCAATGCCTGGAATGTAAGCTTCATCGGTCAGAAAACTGCTGCTGCAGCTACGAAGGACCAGGAGCATATTTCTATGGTACACGACATCAATGCGAAGGAGCGTGAGAAAGTCACTAAGGCTCTCTGTGATCTTGGCTGCCGCGTTTATGATTCACAGGCTAATTTCATACTGTTTAAGGCTCCGATCGATACAATGGAAGTTTATACCAAATTGGAAGAGCAGGATGTGTTGATCGGTGTTCACGTAGGCATGAACCGTGTCAGCCTTGGCAAACCGGAAATGAACGAAAAATTCTTAAAAATCATGAAAGAAATTCTCAAATAAAACTTAAAAACAATTGACATTATAAAAGCAGCTTGCAAGATATGATTTTATACCTTGCAAGCTGCTTTTAATTCTTTCGTAAAAGAAGCTTTGCCGTTCAGCTTATCTTTGATGGTTATATAATCACACCGTTCGGCTAAGTCAATCGTTCAACGTCATTACATTATGCAGTAAATAACAGCGAATGATCAATGCCATCTCTTCTGCCGTAGCAAAATCCGGCAGTCCCAGTAACTGTTCTGCTTTGCGAATGCGATAGCGCACTGTATTACTATGCTGAAACAACTCCTCCGACGTCTTTGCAAAATCACCATTATTTTTGACATAAGAAATAACGGTTTCCAATAAATTGACATCATGAGATGCATCATACTTTTGCAAAATGGATACGCTTTCCTCTACCTCATGGTATAGCATCGGATTATTTACAAGCGACATAACATATTTGTAAATTCCGATCTGGGAATACGCTGTATCCGTCTGCTCGAAAAACTGTCCGACGATATTTGCATTTTTTGATTTAATGATAGCCTCATTCAAGCGATCTAATGGCAAAATTTCATCACAAATACCAATATGATACGACTCAGGTAAAAAACCCGCCTCTACCAATATATCATTAATATGATGCAGCATATTCTGATAATCCTCCGGTATATTATCTTCCTGATAAGAACAGATCAGCATAATGCCATGCCCCATCTTTACAAAAGAATAATCGTGTACTTTTGTGTCACGATACTGACGGTACATTAACTTGTCAAAATATGTATGGATCTTCAAGTTGTTCGACATATCCCTCGATGTAATATTGGCCGTAATAATACTCGGATGAAAGTGCGGATTGATCTCCAATGCAATTTTTTCTACGGTAGACGGTTTATGTTTTTCGTTCACAATAGAATTTAATTTTTCCTCTGCAATAACATACTGCGCACGCGTCTTCATCGACTCATTGATACATATGATCAGATCTTCCATAAATTGCTCATAAAAAGAAAACAACGGTACATGATACAATTTCGCTAACTTGATAATATCTTCCGGCAGTTCCCGATCCGGCGGAATCTTAATTGCAATACCGGATACCTGCTTTTGGATCAAGGTACGGAGTGTCCCATTGACCAATTCCGGATCAGAATCAGCAAAGAAATAGGATAACAGTACAAAATATCCATAACCATATCCTTCATAATCGATCCGGCTGCTCTCATACTCCAAAATAACCGTCGCATTCACTAAATTATTAAGGTATTTTTCCCCACATATTATCTTAAAGTCCTTAAATAGGGACAGTTCCAAAATCTCGCTAATCTGAATCATAACTATCCTCCACGCCTATACAATCTTATACTTCCAATCATTAGGCATATCTGTGCATTGCGAATCATATTCGCATTTTGTCCGCCTTGGTGTCATTTTGAAAATATTATACCTTGGGTTAATATGCTTTGCAATGCCGAAATACTAACATAGAGATGATCGCCGTCAATCCTTCTGCAATCCAAAACGCATGCCATACTCCCGTCGCTCCTATTGCGTAACTCAACAACATCGCTGCCGGAATAATGATCACAATATAACGGCACAACGAGATTACTAACGATTGCATTCCTTTCCCTAATCCTTCTAATGCCCCGGAGGCTGTCACAGAGATCGCAGATGTTAGAAATCCTGCACTGATCAATCGAAGTGCTGTTTCTCCAACACGGATCGTCTCCGGAGTATGCGTAAACAGTCCCATTAAAGTTGCCGGGATCGTCATGCAGATCACCGTTCCACCTAACATGATCAAACCATTCATTACAAGAACAAGTTCAAAGATCTTTTTCACACGCTTGTGTTCTCCCGCACCGTAATTATAACCGATCAGCGGACGCATCCCTTGGATAATGCCATTCGCCGGCAGATATAAAAATGTCTGCAGCTTATAATAGATCCCAAGTACTAAAATATAGGCTTCGGAATACACTGCCAAAATTGCATTCAGTGCAGAGATCAACACGGAAGACAACGCCATATTTAAAGTCGCAGGAATGCCGATCGCGTACAACTTTCCGACCATATGTTTATCCGGCCGTAAATAACTTCTTCTCACATGTACCGACAATGGCCGTATTTTACAGATTACGAAATAAACGCACAGCGTTAATACCTGTCCGATCCCCGTAGCAAGCGCAGCACCTCTGATCCCCATTTTCGGAAAAAATCCCAGTCCAAAAATCAGGACAGGATCTAATGCAATATTGGTGCAGCAGCCGATCAGCAAACTGATCATTGTCACTTTCATACGCCCCACTGCCTGAAAGATCTTCTCAAATGCCATGCTGAGCGAGACGACCAAAGCAAAAGAAAATGCAATATCGGAATACTGTATTCCTAAAGCTGCAACCGCTTCTGATCTAGTAAATAAACGCAGAAAAAACGGCATAATCTCAATACTAACTATGGTCAAAAGCACACCGTGCACTGCCGACAAAAGCAGTCCCTGCGTCGTTGCCATATCTGCTTTTTCATAATCCTTTGCACCCAAATAAAAACTGATAACCGCATTCATTCCAACGCCAAAACCAATACCGGCAGCATTGATAAAATTCTGTACCGGAAATACGAGTGATAGTGCTGTCATCGCATCTTCACTGATCTTAGCGACAAAATAACTATCCACAATATTATATAAAGAATTGACAAGCATCGATATCACCATGGGAAATGCCATCGATACCAACAATGAAAATACCGGTTTTTCTTTCATAAATGTTTCATTCATAACAAAATGAGTCCTTTCTGTTATAAAGAGTAACGCTCACAGCGCCTGACTCATTATAACAGAAGGACTCCTAAAAATCATCTGTTTCTAAGGTATCTTCTCAAATTTTACCGTATCATGATACAAAATTCACAACATTATTTCGTCTTTGCTGAAATAACACCGGACCACTTGCCAATATTTTTTCCATTTTTACTGACAGCACAAATCTTAAGATAGTATTTCTTAGATTTTTTCAATTTCTTAATGGTCTTTTTGGCGCTTGTCACCTTGATAACCTTCGTTCCCTTTACGGCTTTGAGTTTTCCGTTCTTTATCTTGGACAGTTTCTTTTTGCTTGTACTGTACGCAATACGATAGGTCACTTTTTTCTGACTCTTCCAGCGAAGTGATAATGCCTTTTTCAGCTTCTTCACTTTGATCTTTGTAACCTTCTTCGGAGCTTTAGCAGTCTGTTTTGTGCCCGGATTTTTCCCGGCATTATTTATGCTGCCACCGTTATTACCGGTATTATTGTTTCCAGTATTTCCAGTGTTATTTCCGGTATTGTTTCCAGTATTACTGCCACTATTATTTCCACCGTTGTTATCATCTTCTTTCGGCGGATTCAAAATTGCTTCATCCTCATCGACCGGATCAGCTGCAGGCTCTCCGTCTGTCACCACCGGATCAACTTTTTCATAAGAAACCTGATCCATATCAAATGTCTGATCCCTGTACTCCTTACCAGCAGTCATGCTGTCATCCGTATTGCTGACCGGTACCAATGTGTAACGATAGTCATACACTTTGTTGTTTTTCACCAAGTATGGATCTAACGTATCAAATCCACAAGACGCATTACCTGTTCCGCTGACTGCAGCATCGACAGTGACAAATGTTTTGGTAAGTGGCTTTAACTCGTTGACATGTTTTGCTTTGTCGAGCTGCTCTGTCATGAAATGTAAAGCAGATGCATTGATATCCTCATTGCCACAGATCAACATTCCGGTTCCATTTGTTTCATTGTCAAGACGGATCCATTTCACACCTGTCAGATTCCCACAATCTTGAGGTTTTGCAAATGGATAGAACATCTTATTAACTGTAGAAGTATATGCTCCTACCCTCGTATAAGTCTGTCTGTCACAGTAACTTTCATCATCACCATTTCCATACCAAGAGACATTTTCTGTCCCTTTCGCAAGCGACAATCGTGTTCCAACTTTAATAAACTTCTTGACTTTTGTTTTCGTAAAGTCGAGTTTCATACGTACCGTTACCGCCCCAGTATCTTCGATCAAATAACTCATTTCTATCGTTCCCGGAGTCTTTGTTTTGCTGTCCAACAGATAGGAAGAATTCCATTTCGTGGTGAGCATATAATTACCATCTGCACTCTTTCCCACCGTAGGTTCGCCATCTAATGTCAGATAACTCATTATATCCTTGAAATGAGAAGAATCATTGTCAAGCTTTGCTCTGGAAATATTAGGCTTCGGACCTTCCTTCATGAGCAATTGGTCTTTGTAATAATAGGACTCCAGTAATCCCGTATCCAAATTCAATTTGAACCGGAAGTCTTTGCCGGATACTATAAAATAATGGCTCTGCTTCTTGATCTGCACATTCTTTCCATTCAAAGTATGTGCCACTTTTGTACTTTTAGCATCAATGGTGAATTGCGCATATGCAACTTCGTAACCTGCCTTCGCCCAGTCTGAATCTTCTTTTGTCTTTACATGAATATTAAGATAATAATCTGCACCAGACTTAAGCTGTTCCGGCATCACATAAGGAACCGTGATCTTTTTCTCCTCTTTCGGAAGAACTTCATCATTCAGTGTTCCCTGTGAAATGATCCGGTCATTTTCCTGCAATTCCCATGTCACATCATACTCGGACAATTTTGCAGAAATACTTTCGTTGCTTACCGTTAATTCATTATTTGTCAACTTATCCTGATCGGATTTAAACCAAAAGCTCTGGTATTGATATTTCACTTCCTTCAACTCTGGCTGTGGGTCGCGATCTGCAGACACAAGACCATTTTGGCAGAAGTTTTCGTCTCCACCGGTGTCGCCCCAGTCACCACCGTATCCCAGGAAGTATCCATCTAACTGATTCAAACCGCTCTGATGAGCATCTTTACTGCTATAATAATTCCAATCTTTTTCTCCGATCTTGACTTTTCTGGACTGATCTACCCAATCCCAAATAAAGCCTCCAAGCATACTATCATATTTGCGGATAACATCCCAATAATCGCTTAAATTGCCGACCGCATTACCCATTGCATGATCATACTCATTCAGCAAGAACGGCATTTGACTCTTACTTGTACCATAACCGATAATGCTGTCCGGTGTATAATACATATGACTTATCATATCAATTGCCGTAGAGCCTTTGTCTCCACCACTCATACCTTCATAGTGAAGCATTCTGCTATCGTCGCGATCCTTAAAATACTGCACCATATGTGCAAATGCGCCGTTAGCATAATTACCATCTCTTTGTGTCCATCCTTGAGAGCTTTCGTTACCAATAGACCAAAACAAGTTGCTTGTCGTATTCTTAAATCTTTCGTACGAAGCAGTCTGTCTTGTCATTGCAGCCTTTTCAAGTGTTGCTATTGCATCCTCATCTGTGATCAATGCATGCGATTCATTATTCGATTCGCACATTAGATACAGTCCATATTTATCGCATAGATAATACATATAATCATCATTTGGATAATGCGATGTACGGATTGCATTGATATTATTCTGTTTCATCAACATAATATCTTTTTCATACACCTTTTTGGAAATATATTTGCCGGTTTCCGGATCGGTGTCATGTCGATTCACGCCTTTGATAAGAAGTCGTTTCCCATTTAATTTAACGGTATCATAATGGTCGGTTGCATTGTTATACTTTCCATCATTTGTCACTTTTGTCGATGTAAAAGTCAACTTACGAAATCCTACATTTTGACTCACACTTTCGTAATGAAGTTTGGAGCTTTTATCATACAAAGATAATACCATTGTATACAGGTTTGGATGATCACTGTCCCAAAGTTTTGGATCTGTAATCTGCATCTGCAGTGACGTCTCCGTCTGTTTACCGGATGCGATTGCTGCAATATCTTCCTGCGTTGTAGCACATAAATTTCCCTGATCATCATACAAATTAAGCTGCGCGGCCATGTTCGATGATTCTGTTGCAGAATCATTGATCGTCTGCATTTTCACTTTAAGATCAGCTGTAGAATAATCGTCTGACAAATCTGTCGCTAATGTATAGTCCTGTACATGCACTGTAGGTGTACTTGTCAAATATACATCGCGGAAGATTCCGCCATCATAGATCATGTCTTGATCTTCCATCCATGTTCCATCGCAGAACTTATATACCTTTACGGCAAGTACATTCTCCTTACCCGGATCATTCAATGCATCTGTAATATCAAATGTGTGTGGATCATAACTATCCTCACTATAACCGATTTCCTTTCCATTAATATATAGATAATATGCCGACTCTACTCCACCTAAAGTAATATAAACCTTTCCATTCTTTTGCAGCATAGAATCTTTCACCGTGAAAGTTTTACGATAAAGACCCACGGGATTTTTCTTCGTTGGTGCCAATGGAAACTCTGTACTTTCTTCAAATGGCATCGCTGAATTCGTATAGATTGAGTGATCGAATCCATAGCTTGTCCAGCTGGCCGGAAGAGTGACCTTTTTCCAGCCATCTTTTGCATCCATCTTATAGTTCGTATTTTGAAATGCACCGACTGCTTCTGCTTTTTCCGGATTATCAAATACGGTCAGATCCCAGTCCTGTCCTTCTCCGGTAAGTAACTGGTAATACGACGACTTGTCTCTTGCATAATCTTTGGCACCGGCATATGCAGATGCAATATCTGCATACGGAACCAAATTAGAACTATCCGGCAATGTATTCACCGAAGTAATATCTAAATTATTATCCTCTCCTGTCCATTCCCTGCCGGTAAGGGATTTTCTCGTAATCTTAGCTGCCGTAGAATCCGGCAGTTTTCCGTAATCAAATGCCTCACTCTTAAACTCTGTATCCGCCGCCTTTGCCTTATGTGGTAATGCAATCGACAATTGTGTCGGTAAACTGCTAAGCATCAGCGATATTGCAAGTACACCAGTGCCTATTCGCTTTCCCCATATTTTTTTCATCCTAATCCTCCATTCTGACATACATCATCTTATATATCTGCAAACGCCCGACTAAATAGCCGGGCTTGTTTGCAATTTATTTCTATTTTCGTGTTACACTATACTACCTTGATCGTTACCTTCGCTTGTTTCTTTCCAATCTTAATTTTCAGAACACTTTTGCCTTTCTTAACACCCTTTACTTTAATCGTACAAGTCTTTTTCCCTAAGGTTTTCTTCAGTACTTTAACCTTGTTTTTTCCAGATAATTTTACACTCTTGATCTTATCTGTTGTTTTCGTATTTTTGAGTGCTGTTGTCAGCTTAAATGTTACTTTCTTGGTTTTTCCTTTTTTGATCACAACTGTTTTTTTCGTTGCTTTGATCTTCTTTACAACATTTGCTTTATTTGTTTTTTTAGAAATTGGAATAACCTTTTTGCTGTTGGTGTCAGGTGTTGCCGTTGGTGTTGCTGTATTCCCAGGTGTCGGTGCAGGTGTTTCTTGTGGTGTTGTCGGAACCGGAGTCGGTGTAACATCAACAATTGGTACTACCGGAGCTGCCTTCACCTCGTCGGATGCACTATATGCATAGCAAGCCTTAAAGTTTACATGAATCTTCTTTGTATTTGCGATGTCTTCCTGCTTTGCCTCTCCCAGTTGGAATACAAGCTGGATAGACGCCGCACTAATATCAGCACTTGAAATCGTCTTTCCAATTCCATCGGTCTCACTAGCAAAATCAAGTATTGCTTCATAAGTACCACTCTGGTCAATGGTTACCCCTGTTGGCTTACCAGATGCCCATCCTCCGATACCTGTTGCCCAAGTAAGCGGATATGCTTTATCCAGATCATAATTTGTAATGTCAAACACTACTTTTACTTTCGCAGTATCATCCGGTAACTGTGCATCGTCCAAAATATTTTTTTCTCCATCAAATTTTGAAAATAATTTGACCCAATGCTTGCCATTGTCTTTTTCATAGCTGCTTAACTCCTCTTCGTCAGATACCCTCGCCAGATCAAAACTGGTTTCGTGAACTGTTCCATCCTCACTCTGTGCAAACGGAATCTGTGTTTCTGACGCATGCACGGTCTTTACCACAGTAGCTGCCGGTATCGTCAGTGCTACAGCAAGCAGACCTGCCAAAATCATTTTGTGTGTTTTTTGTAATCTCATATTTTTTCCTCCTTTTAGCGGCTGAATTTTTTATAACCGCTTTTCTTTAATTTTTTCAGGTTCGCTCTTCGCACTGCTGCAGTTGAACCTTTTAATTTTATTTTGTGTTTACATCCTTTGTACGCATTTTTGGACACCTTTGTTAATTTTCCTTTTACAACAAATGTCTTGAGATTTTTCGCTTTTCGGAATGCATACTTTCCTATCTCTTTCACATTTTTTCCAAGAGTAACTTTGGAAGCCTTAATGCCCTGACACGCCTTCGTTCCAATTGCCGTAATACGATATTGATATGCTCCAATCTTGATCTTATCTGGTATAACCAAAGCAGCCGCTTTTTTGTACTTTTTGTTCAAACCGGACAACTTAACAGTTCCGGCTTTTTTCATTGTTGCTGCCTTAGTCACTTGATAAACTCCAATATTCTTATTGACCTTTGTTCCCCTTTTCGGGCTGTTCGGACGATCCGCTTTCGGCGTTTGCTGCGGAGCAGCTGTAGGTTTTACGGTTGGCTGCACAGACGGTGTCTGTGTCGGTTTAACATTTGGACGTTTCGTCGGCTGAACATCCGGTTCTTTTTGTGTATGTTTAGCGCCTAAGATACCAACCATATCTACCGCCAGTGTTCCATCTAATACCTCTACAGTTACTACATGCTTTCCATAAGCAAGATCTGTTACTGCAACTGTCATATTCATATTAGCTGATTTTTGTGTTTCTTGTTTCGCCTGCTGCTTTCCATCGACAGTCATCTGCACAGTACAGGTCTTTTTCATCTCTCCTAAAATTTCTAATCCTGTTCCGGTAAAGGTATACGTAAGAGTTGCTCCATTGTCCGTATTTTTGGACACACTTCGCTGATATACATACATTCCCTGACCGTTCGTGTGCAGCCATTTGTCATTGTATTCAAGTTTTGTGTTTTTCTGTGCGGACAGATCATATTGTTCCATATTATCTAACAATTCCGTACAATACGGTACATAACCGTCCAGCTTTTTGACCTCCAGATTGTCAAACTGTGTATATACATTGGAACTTCCTAACGCTATTCGTCCTGCAGTGATAGGCTGTTCATCTGTATAACTGCCAACCAGCGTATAATTGACATATGCGTTAATCGTATTGCCTTTTCCTTCCAGCGTGATCGTATTCCACTGATTTGCTCCTGCATCAAACTGTGTTTTGGCATCACAGGTACCGGTCACAACTTTTTTGGCTTTACGATACAATTCCCATTTACCATCCGGATATAATTTGAATGTGTAACCGCTTGCAGATGTAATATTATGAGAACCACCCATTTCTCGTATTGCTACAGCCGCATAATTTTTAACATCTTCCCGTTCAAATAAGACATCCACAGAGGCTTTGTAATTTGTCCAGCGAAAATCTCCAATCAAGGTTACCGGAGCACCGGAATTCCAGCTGCCACCCACACCGGTCTCTGTAATATCTGTCTGCTGACGCAGTACATGTTCACCAGACTTCGTCTTATATACTTCAAAGGCACCATTCATGGTATGCGTATAACGTGCCATTGCACCGGTATCACCACCACGAGACTGGATATAATCCTCCGTCTCACCGGTAAAACCACCTTTGCCATCAAGCACCGGAACCGTCTTCCCAGCATACTCAAAATCATCTGCATAAAGATAATCGCTCTCGACGTCCTGTTTACTTCCGGTACGATCCGTATCCAATACCACTCTTTCACCTTCGACAGGAAGAGCCTTCGTATGCTCTTCATCGTCTGCAACTTGCAGCGTAGTTACTGTCACAGCAGAATATGGTTTAACCTTTACCGTATAGACTCCATTATCATCTGCTTTCGCTGTACCGATGCATTTCATATAATTTTCATTAAAAGCACCATCATCTGCCGCACGTGTTTCCCATATTTCCAAATTCTGATCTTCAGCAAGCTTCATATTCTTGGTTTGAATCTTATATTCCATTGGATATTCACTATCATTAACGATCATTGTCGAGAAATTGTCCTTGGCAGGAGATGCCAGTGTCATATAATTTTCTCCGCCGTTACGTCCATTTACCGGATTCGTTCCATCCGCAGTACATTTACTTGCCTGCGGTACAGCACGCCAGATTCCCGCTGTATTATCCTCATTTTCCCATCCGGTTACCGCGAATTTGCTTATATGTGCAAGCATGAGTAATCCGGCATCATAATGGATCCAGCCTGACCACGGATCACGCGCGCCCACTAATTCCTTGAAAGAAAACTGTGCGCCCTCATAAAATGATCCAATTGCCGGCTGATAGATCACATGCGATCTTCTGGACTGTACAAAACCTTTGATAAATGTATTCGCCATTTCCAGTGCACTGCCGGTTCCTCCAAGACCTGTTCCCTCTGTCGTTGGATCTTTCACATTATTAGAAGGACGAAATGCTGAATTGGAAAATGTAGCCTGTGCCTCACTATTCCATACCTCTTTATCTTTGGTCTGTGCAAGCCATTTCATTCCACCATTGGAATCATCCCATGGACTGTAATGGTATCCAACAACATTTACCGAATTATAAAAATCACTGTCCGATTTCATGGACTCCACAACGCTATCAGACGCTGTTCCGGCTTCATCCGAAACAACTAATTTGATCTTATGATACAACGCAAGTGCTTTCTCATCCGGAATCGTTTCTTTGGTTTCTGCCGCGATCCATTTTGCAAACTTTTTGGTAAACGCTACATCGCTGTCCACATCCCATTTTTCATTGATATTTGGATTAATATAATCGACCATATAGCCGTACTTTTCATACGCGTCTAAAATTGTCTCTTTGTACCATTGATAAATCTTTTCATCTGTTCCTGCCCACACCGGAGCTTCCCAGCGCAATATACTCACTTTGATTTTAGGATTGATCTTCTTAGCATCAGCAGCTAACTGCCATCCTGGATTACGCAACACATTTGCCTTCTCTTTTTCTGTTCTCTTTGTGCAAGATTCCGGTCCTGTTGATGTATTACGATCATTTCCCATTTCCAATTTTACATGATTCATGATTGGATAATTACCGCCAAACAAATACTGCATAAGCTCCGCATATGCCTTTGGCTGCTCTGCCTTATAATCCATTAGCAGATCACTGGTAGAATTACCGCTAAGCATGCCAAAACCTTTATAGGTAAGACCATTCACATTATTTACGGCGATATCATTTCCATTCAAAACAACATTACCCATTTTCGTTTCAGGCTGTGAAACATCCTGCTTCTCCGTTTCAGACTTCGCAGCTGCATAAGCCTTCCGCGTCGATGTACTGATCGACTGCACCGGTAAGCCACTCATCGTAAGTGCACATGCCAAAACAATGGCACCTATTCGGTTTCCCCATTTTTTTCTCATACCTTGCTCCTTCCGTATAAATTGTTATACTTACTACTCACAAGGTATTATAATCGTCATCCTTAATTCTTTACAATCTGAAATATTTTGCAAACCCTTAAAATATTAGTACATAGGTGGTGCTTACTACATACTTTTTATCCTATGTGATTATGACTATTTCTGTATTCTCTCGGAGAGATCCCTTCGTATTTTTTGAATACAATTCCAAAATAATTAGCATCCTTATACCCTACCCGTCTTCCGATCTGCGCAATCGGCGCATTGGTATCCAGTAATGCGACTTTTGCACTGCCGATACGTTTCCTTGCCAAATACTCCATTGGCCTCATGCCAATTTTATCATGGAATACTCGACAAAAATGCTGGGTAGATATCCCACAAACAGATGCCAACGTCTGCAAACTAATATCATCTCTATAATTCTTTTCCATAAACACTATGGCATTATCAACCACTGTTCCTGTGCGATTTTCCTGTTGTACGATTAATAATTTATGCATAAGCAAAATGTATTGATAAACTAACATTGAGCAGTGTCCTGCACCATCTCCCGGTTCTCTTGCAGCAGCCGCAATCTGATCATAAAGCTTTTTGACTTCTGTAATATCATTGATCGTTTTTACAACATAACGTCCAAACCCTAAGCGTGCCATCATAGCATCCAAAGAATCTCCACGAAAGACCACCCAATATGTTGTCCAGTCACCATCGATCGGATAATATGTATGCGACTCACCGGAAGCTATATAAAAAATACTGCCTTTACCGGCTGTGTATTCCTTATCACCAACAATTATTTTTCCTTTGCCCGACATTGTAAATAATATTTGATGAGATATTAATCCTTCCTCGCGATGCGTGTGAAATTCCGGATCTGATATCCCTATCCCGGTCAAATAAACCGGATAACATTCCTGTATTCCAATAACCGGGTAATTCGCATGAAACATAATAACCTTCTCCTCTCCTATTCATCTGCTTTCATCGTCATTTATTTTTCTCTGAGAGTTATCATTATTATACATGAATTAGTATATATTTGCACCGACAAAAAAATCCTATCTTCCCTTTTATCAGGCAATTATATGCCACCATTCTAATACGAATGGAAAAGGAAAAATAGGATTTTTGATTTTAATTTATGATACACTACATTTTGTAATACGCTGTTTCAGCAAAACTCATGGATCATATAATACACATAAAAGCTTGTTTAAATTATGCTTCCTCACCATGATCGCTGTCAGCCAGCGCAGCTGTGATGATTGCCATCGAATATACCTCTGATGCATTGCAACCACGTGACAGATCATTAACCGGTGCATTCAGTCCAAGCAAAATCGGACCATACGCATCAAAATTACCCATACGCTGTGCAATCTTATAACCGATATTTCCGGCACTGATATCTGGGAAAATAAAGGTATTCGCATGACCGGCTACTGTAGACTCCGGACACTTCGTGCGTGCCACACGAGGAGATACTGCTGCATCAAACTGAAGCTCTCCATCGATTGGGAGATCCGGATACTTCTCCTTGGTCTTCTGTGCTGCATTTCGCATCTTATCTACTGCCTCGCCCTTACCGGATCCGTGTGTGGAATAGCTAAGGAATGCTATCTTAGGATCTACATCAAAGATACGGGCACATTTCGCTGTTTCTCCTGCGATCTCGACCAGATCGTCTTCCGTAGGATTAATATTGATCGCACAATCGCCCATAGCAAGTACTTCATTATCACCGGTAGCACTTGGACGAACAAGAATAAAACAGGAAGAAACCAGATTATTTCCAGGTTTTGTCTTGATCAACTGCAAAGCAGGACGAACAGTATCTGCTGTTGAATATGTTGCACCACCAAGCAGTGCATCTGCAAATCCCATCTTTACCAACATTGTTCCAAAATAGTTAGCCTGCTTCAGTATTTCTCTTGCCTGATCCGGTGTGACACCTTTCTTCTTACGAAGCTCACAATATAACTCCACCATTTCATCTATCTTGTCAAACTTCTCCGGATCAATGATCTCTGCACCGCGAATGTTAAATCCACTTTCCTCTGCAGCGTCCGCAATACGTTTCTCATCACCAATCAAAATAGGGTGCAGGAAATAGCTTGCAAGTAATCGGGAAGATGCCTCCAAAATACGTGGATCTTCACCCTCTGTAAATACGATCTTCTTAGGATTCTTCTTTAAGATTCCTATTAACTGTCCAAAACCGAACACATCATCATCTCCATTCTTTCGTTTCACTTAATAATATTATAATGGGAGAATTTCTCATAACTCCTTAAATTCACCAAGCCCATTGTCTAACATTATGAGGGCGATGTCAAGGGATTTTCTCAAACAATTTTGATCTTTATTTGAGACTTTTTATTATTATACGTGTATACATAAATACGCACTGTCCCTCGTCTTTTTGCCTTGATTTTTCCGGTACTGTTTACCGTTGCTATCCTCTTATTGGATGACACAAAACGCAGTTTATAACTCGCACTCCCCTTGCTTAATATTGTCCTTGTCTGTAACGTTTTTCCTTTTTTTATTTTTGCCTTTTGAGCGGTAATCTTTATTTTCTTAGGCGCCTTTTTTACTGTGACACGTATGGTCTTTTTCTTGCCGTCTACCGTCTGAATAACGATTTTGGCCGTCCCTCTTTTGCACCCTTTAACCACGCCATTATTCGTTACCTTGGCAACCTTCGTATTTGAGCTGGTCCACTTAACTGCTGCCTGCACCGAACCGCCGGTAACAGTCACCGGAAGAGTGATCTTCTCACCTTTTCCGATCGTATATTTGGCTTTCGCCTTAATCTTGGTCTGATAACGGCCACCGGCATTTGGTGAAACCGTCCGTTTCGGTTGTTCTGTCGCATCCGAAGGTGCTGCTGTCGATGTCGGCGCACCTGACGTCGATGGTTTTGTTGTCGATATCGGTGTGCCTGACGTCGATGGTTTTGTTGTCGGCAGCACCGCAGGTGCTACCGTAGGTGTTGCTGTAGGCGTTAGTGTTGCCACCGGTTCGTCAGCAGGGTTGCCAAATACTTTGATGCAGGCATTATTCAGATCATATTGCACACCATCTACAGATATCGCCGTATTGTCATACCACTTAGCATCTTCCGCGAAATAAGTATAACTCTGTCCCGCTGAGGCACTATAACAGTGTCCATTCTGCGGATCATTTTGTCCCTCTAGCGGAACGCAGGCAGAATCATCCACGGTCGCATATGTAATAACCACCGAAAACTTCTCGCCATCTGCAACGCGAACCTCTTTCGGAATCTGTACCGTATGATAGCCTGTTTTGGCAAAGTTGCCACTCACACTCGCTTCTTTGATCTGCGTTCCGTTGGTTGGATCTTTCCCTGATACAGAACGATAAATATCTACTGTATATGGCTGATCCTCCTGTACTGTATAAAAAGCAACTGCCTGTAACTGCTGTGATCCATCTGCTGTATACACATTGGCGGTCTTCACTTCTTCCGGCGAACGGAGCGAATTGTTCCAACCATTGCCATCATATTGAAAGATGGTCTGGTAGGTATCTGCCGAAACACCTTCAAATGTGTAATATTCACAAAGTGATGGATCATAATAAGATACCCAGAAATACCCATTTTCATCTTTGGAGTAATTGGTACCATAGCTATTTGCGATCAGCCACGCCCCGGATTCCGGAGCATCCTTGCTGAAATTATTAAAATCATCATCCCAGCCGACAATTGTGACACAATGATTTGCCTGATCAATCCCCATCATGTCGTAAGCATAACTGGCGTACACACCATTCGTCTCCTTGTAATAACGACTGGACAGATTCGGATTATAATACAACGCCACATCCATTGCCCCATGCGTCAATATTGCTTCCTTGATCTCATTTCTTGATGTGATATCGCTTGCCAGATATGGATCATAACATTCGGAGTCTGTCAACTGGATTAACGACTGTGTACGTAGCGAGGATGCCGCATTTTTCATGACAGATGCCATATTAGAAGCCGTATCAAAGGGAGCCTCACTCTCTGCCACAGCCCCCCATTTGTTTGCTAAGACAGCCTGTGCAACATCTGCATTTCCACCTTTATTATAACTTGCTCTATCAGAAACATAGTCACGCGACATATGATCACCATACAATGGACTGGTCGTATCATCCAGGGCATGATAGGCGTACCATGCCAAGTGATTTTCGGACAGATCCGCAGTATCTTTGGTTAAGATCCCCTTCATCAGACAATCAGATTCCAACGCTTTTAATGCTCCAAACGCCCAACAGGCACCTGTATCCTGCTGATTGCGAATTGGCGTTTCCTGCTCTGTTCCACGCGGATCATAGCTCGCTGGAAGTGCCATGGAGCGTTTATTGTTAGCCGCAGCAGACGATGTATACCTAGATAACGTATTGCCTGTATCATCCTGCAGCGAATAGGAAATATGGCCCGCCGTATTTTCCTTGTATACTTTATGATATAGCTCTGCTTGATTGGCTGATTCGGTTATATCTGCTACAGAGCTCTGTGCGGTGTCAGCAGTCATCGCATCTGCCGCCTGGCGATCCCAATTCCCCACCCCCGGCACAGCAAGCGCAATTGCTACTAACACCGCAATTCTTTGTTTCTTTTTCATATGCCACCTTCCTTCCATTCTGCTCACATTCGTAATTTCATAATAATTGCGCATGATTTCTGCGCATACCGGAGTTTCGAAGAAACTCCTAAGATGAGCACTGCGTGCTCATTATATCATGCAAACACGTAAACTATCCCTCAATACTTCTATTATAACATGAAAATCTGTTTAAATTATGTTTCTTCTCATTTTGGGACCCGTTTTGCATTCTTGTAACCATATTTATTTTACGTTTCTTGATGGCAGGACTCAATATATAGCGGCTGCAAAATATAATTCCATATGATGCGTGGCATGCCTATATTTTGGAACTGCTTCGGGAAAATCAGATAGAG
>JABLTN010003605.1_pt1 | contig 19691 bp, 18 predicted proteins | sample 7160141 | NCBI WGS metagenome assembly JABLTN01 (sample SAMN14651226, study PRJNA627086) | human gut metagenome | isolation source: feces | host: Homo sapiens | reverse complement strand
CCCGTCCGCCTGCTCGTCGGGGTCGCCCGCGTCTTGTTCCCGTGCGCCTTCCTGCCCCTGGGTGCCGCCGTCGGTCAGTGCGCGACTCTTCGACTCCGTGAACGCGATGGCGTTGCTCATCGCTTCGTGCACGAAAGCCACGCTTTGCTGGTAGTTGATGACGCAGATGGCGGAGAAAATCACGGCAAGCACCACGGCCACGGTGGCCATGTTGAGCGCGATGAACTTGATGCGGAGCTTTTTCAGCATGGGAATCTCTTCGGGGGAATGCGGCGCAGTTTTACGCGCTCGCACGATTGTCGGTTGCGGCGCCTTCCGCGGCGAAGCGATACCCTGCGCCGCGCAGTGTCTCGATGCGCGATGCCGAGCCGAGAAACTTCAGCTTTTTGCGCAGGAACGATACGTAGGCTTCTACGTTATTCTCGTCGGCGGCTGCCTCCAGGCCCCACACTTTCTCGATCAGCGTGGCCTTCGACACCGCAGCGCCCGCGTTCGCCATAAGGACGCGGGCGAGTGAGAACTCCTTGTAGCTGAGGTGAATTGACTGGTCGCCGCAGGTCAAGTCGTGGCTTTCCAGATTCAGCGAAACATCCCCCGACGTGATTGCCTCGAAGAGCACCTCGCCTTGGCGGCGCGTGAGTGCGCGCAGGTGCGCCATGAGCTCAGCTGGTGAAAACGGCTTGGTCATGTAATCGTCGGCGCCCGAGTCGAGCCCGCAGATCTTGTCGGGCACGGCGTCGCGTGCGGTCAGGAGCAGCACGGGCGTGTTCACGCTGGCGCGCCGCAGGTTCGACACGACGGTGAAGCCGTCCATTTTCGGCAGCATCACGTCGAGGATGACGACATCGTAGATGCCACTTTCCGCATAATCGAGCCCCGACTGCCCGTCGTGCACGGCGTCGGTTTTGTAGCCGCTTTCCTCGAGGATGCGGCAAAGTGCCTGGGCAAGGCGTACATCATCTTCGACTACGAGAATCTGCACAGCGCTCCTCTTTCACGTTCGGTGCTTTCTTGATTGGAATACTAGCACGGTTTTGCTAAGGAAACGCCTCGACGCGGGTCCTTGCGGGCGCCTCGCCGAGACGCGAACGGCCGCCATCGCCTCCGCGCTGGGGATCGTGGATGGGGCGGTTGCGGCCGTGAGGTTATTGTCGGGGACGACCCTGAAAACAACCTGAAAGAAACTGCCCGATTTTTAGGTTTGAGCGTTTCTTTCAGGGTTCTTTCAGGGGTGCTCCGTAGCATTCGGGGTGTCGGCAGGCGGGGCCATCCTCTTCCCCCTCCTCCCTTTCCTGTATCGATGATTAGCCTCGCGCCGCCGACGACACGACCGCCAAAAGGACGGCTTTCCGTCCCTCTTCAAAAGGAGGTATTTTCTATGACGAGCTATCAAGAGGTTTTCGAGCGCAAGGAAGTCAAGTACCGCCTCGATGCAGCTCAGCGCCATGCGATGCTTACGGCACTCGAAGGGCGCATGGCCGTCGACGACTACGGGACGACGAGCACAGTCAGCCGCTATTTCGACACGCCCGACCGGGCGCTTATCGAGCGATCGCTGGACAAGCCCCTCTATAAGGAGAAGCTCCGTGTGCGCAGCTACGGCATTCCCGGCGAGGACGACCAGGTGTTCGTCGAGCTCAAGAAGAAGTACCAGGGCATCGTGTACAAGCGTCGTGTCGGCTGCTCGTATGCGGCGGCGCGGGCGTATATGGGCGGCATGCCCTATGAGCAGGCGTGTCGCGAGTTCCCGCTGCCCGACCCGATTCTCGCCGAGACATCGCGTTCGCCGCGGAGCTTGCAGATTGCGCGTGAAATAGACGCCTTCAAGGAGCGCTATACTCCGCTGCGTGCGTCGATGGTGACGATCTGCGACCGCACGGCATATGCGCCTCTCGCGATTGGCAGGGAAGGCGAGGCGACGGATGTTCCCTCGACGCTGCGCATCACCTTCGACGAGAACGTGGCATATCGCGACCTGTTCGAGGAGACTCTCATCGCGCGAGCCTCGCATAGGCGCCCGCCTGTCGGGTTCGGCATGCCGCGCCCGCTTCTGCCTGCTGACGAGGCGATTATGGAAGTAAAGTGCGCCGGTCCCTTCCCGCTGTGGCTCGTCGATGCGCTCGACGGTTGCGAGGCGTACCCCTCGTCGTTTTCCAAATACGGTGCGGCCTATCAGGCGAGCATGCGCAAGGCGTCGTAGGGAGCGAGGCTTCGTACTTCGTAGGGAAAGGTGACGGTTGAGGAAGGCGGCGTGGCCATTTTCCGACCTTCGCCCTGCTCGGCCTCGATAGTTCCTCCTGAAGAAAGGATTTTCCATGTCGGATCTTATGCTCTCGTCGGTGTTCGGAACCGCCGACTCGCTTGTCTCGTCGGTTTCGGCCTCGAGCTTTCTTTTGTGTTCCGTCGTGTCTATCGTCCTCGGCCTTGCGATTGCCGGGGTCTACATGTTCCGTCATCGGTACTCGAAGAACTTCGTGGTTACGCTGGCGCTCCTGCCGCTCATCGTGCAGATGGTGATTACCCTGGTCAACGGCAACCTTGGCGCGGGTATCGCCGTCATGGGCGTGTTCAACCTGGTGCGTTTCCGCTCCATTCCCGGCAGCGCGAAGGACATCGGCAGCGTGTTTCTGGCGATGGCGGTGGGCCTTGCTACGGGCATGGGCTTTCTCGGCCTGGCGGTGCTGTTCACCGCAATCATCGCGGTCGTGAACGTGGTGTATGTGCTCTCGCCCCTCGGTCGTCCGCGCGAAGCGGAGAAGACGCTCAAGATCATCGTCCCCGAGGACCTGGAATTCGACGGCATCTTTGACGACGTGCTCGATCGTTTCGCCGCCGAGCACGAGCTCACCGAAGTGACCACGTCGAACATGGGGAGCCTCTACACGCTGGAGTACACGCTGCGTCTTCGTGAGCCCGGCATGGAGAAACGCCTGATTGACGAGGTGCGCTGCCTTAATGGGAACTTGAAGGTGACGCTTGGGAAATGCGAGTTCAAGCCGCAGGGGGTGTTGTAGAGATGGGAAAGCGTACGGTTGAGAAGGCGAGCTGCGAGAAGGGGCTCTTCGGCAACGCCCAGTCGCTCAAACAGTCCTCGCTTCGCTGCGGAACTCGCTTTGTGGGCGCCGCCGAAGGGGCTCGGTCGGGTCGCATGAGGCGTCTTGCCGCACTTTGTATCGCCGCTGTGCTCGTTTTCTCGCTTTCGGGGTTGGGCGGCTGCGCGGGCGAGCAGTCTTCTTCCGCGGCGTCAAGCGATGCTGCTGCAGCGGTAGACTCGGAGTCTTCCGCCTTTGAAGACGTTGCCGCAGCTTTCGACGTTTCGGCTCTTGATCTGGACTATTCGAAGCGCGACTTGGATGCAAGCTACGATGAGGCGTCCGCCACGCGCATCGCGCTTTCGGGGTCGTCCGCAAGTGTTGACGGCTCGGGCGCCGCAGTCGATGGCTCGACGGTAATCATCTCATCGGAAGGAACCTACATTATTTCAGGTGAGTTTTCATCAGGGCAGATCGTGATCGACGCGTCCGATGACGCGAAGGTTCAGCTGGTACTTGCGGGGGCGACTATCCACAACGAGAACGGTCCCGCAGTCTATGCGAAGAACGTCGATAAATGCTTCGTGACCTTGGCCGATGGCACGCAAAACTCGCTTTCCGATGGCACCGACTACGTGCTTGAAGATGATTCTGACGAGCCGTACGCGACGCTCTTTTGCCGCTGCGACCTCACCATCAACGGCACGGGGGCTCTCAACGTGACGGCGAATTATCGCCACGGCACCTGCTCGAAGGACGACTTGGTCGTCACGGGCGGAACCTTGAACGTGACGGCGGCGGAGGACTGCCTGCGCGGCCGCGATTGCGTGAAGATTGCTGACGGCTCGTTCAGCCTGGTGGCGGGAGGTGACGGCATCAAGTCGAACAAGGACACCGAGGCGACGCAGGGCTTCGTGAGCATTACGGGCGGCACCTTCTCGATCAATGCGGGCGACGACGCGGTGCAGGCGAAAACCTATATCGGCATCACGGGAGGAACGTTCAGCGTGACCTCGGCCGACGATGCGTTCCATTCCGACTTGCAGATGGCGATTGCGGGCGGTGACTTCACGGTGAGCGCGGGCGATGATGCCTTCCATGCGGAAACCGAGCTTGCGGTCGACGGCGGCACCATCGACGTGACCAGCTGCTGCGAAGGCCTCGAGGCGGAAAAAGTATACGTGAACGGCGGCGATACTTCCATCGTGGCGTCCGATGACGCGGTGAACTCAAGCGCTGCCGATTTGTCGGATAGCTCGGATGATGATGAGGATGCTAATGATAGTGGCGCTCCTGGCGAGGGCGGTATTACTGTCAATGGAGAAGCACCAGGAAAAGGCGGGCCCGCAGTGGGTGGAGGTCCTGCGGATGGCGGTAGCTTCCCTGGTGGTAGCAAGGGTGGTGGCAATCGGGGTGGATCCCCCGGTGCAGGTTCTTCCGACTGTCTCATTCAGGTCAACGGCGGAACGCTCGTGCTCGACTCGGTGGGCGATGCCATCGACAGCAACGGCAGCGTGGAAATCACGGGCGGCACGGTACTCGTCAATGGCCCGTCGAGTGATGGCGATGGCGCGTTTGACTACGATAGCGAGGCGACCGTTTCGGGCGGTACGGTGCTCATGATCGGTTCGTCGCGCATGGCGCAGAGTTTCTCGAGCGGCACTCAGCCGTTTCTCAATACCGCGAACGTGAGCGGCAGTGCGGGCGATACGGTCGCGATCGTGGACGCAAACGGCAGCGTGATTGCGTCGATAACAGCCACTAAGCAATTCGGCATGGTGCTGGCAAGCAGTCCGAAGTTTACCGAAGGTGGGGAATATACCCTGGTGATAGGCGGAGTGCTGACGAACGCGGATGCGCATGGCTATACCGATTCCGGGACCGTTACGGGCGGTAGCTCGATTTCTGCAACCGCGAGCACTACGCCTTCATCGAGCGTAGGAGGCATGGGATTGGGGCCTGGCGCAGTCGGCGTCGCGAGGTAACCATTCCATAGCACCTCCCTTCCCGAATTTCTGGCGGGTTGAGACGCTCGTGGGGTCGCCCGACCTCTGCTTCGCGGCGCGTCACCGATGCTTTCCGCGATATGCTGGACCCGGCATCCCGCCGCGAAGATACGCGGCGGGACGGTTAAGCCCTTTAGTTGTCCTTGTCGCTAGATAGAAGCAACTTGAGGGCTTCTTTTATGTCGTCGTACAGCGCCGCCGTGAGAGTCTCATTCAAGGACGATGCATGCCAAACGGACGGTTTTCGCACCTGTACTATGGTGGGGACATACGGCCGCTTCGGGCTGAGTATAGTGAACCCAGCAAAGGGCGCGGCGAAGAGGTGGCGAGTCATTTAAGTGCTCCCCGCGCGGCAATCTCAGCGCGCGGGTCCCGGGGCCAACGCCTTCCGCAGGTGTCTCCCCGAGCGTGCGGGACGGCCCCGACTTCGCCGTTTTTCTAGGGAGGGTTTGCGATGCTGGAACCGAAGAAGCGCGCCGTGAAGCGCACTGATGCGCAGCGCGCGGCGGAAAACAAGTACAAGAAGGCGAAGCAGAAGAAAATCCAGTGCAATTTCTTTCCGCCCGATTACGATTTGTACGAATTCGCGAGGAATCGGGAGGAAAGTATGTCGTCATACCTGAAGCGCCTCATTCGCGAGGACAAGGAAAGAAGTGAGAACGGCTCGCAATGAAGCCGGTGCTCGATTACTTGATTTTCGTCTCGGGGCTCGTGATGCTCGTGTGCGCCATCGCGCTCGTCGTGGTTGCGGTCAGGTTTGTCTTCTCTCGCCAAAGAGGCCGTCCCGGCGCGCTTTCCTAAGGTGGCGAAATTCGTGGAGAAGAATTATCGGTACTGGTTGATCGCGATATTCGTCGTCATCAACCAATCGAGCTTGGAGGAAAAACCAATCAAAAAGGACGAGAGGGTCGTGGAATAGTCCATCCTGGTTGATTGAGGCCGAAAGACGTCTCATCAGGTTGATTTTCATTGCGGCAACTATGAGGAGGGGTTTTCCCAAGACTCCGCATTTACCATCTTCTTGTGTTCTTGCGCTTGTCGCAACGTATCGGCGCAGGGGCGATAAGGGTTTGATCGTGAGTGAAAGGAGAGAGAGATGATTGAAGGTCGCTGGGAGGAGAATCGAGACAGGGTTATGAACGTTGACGTTCGTGCGCCTCGCGAGTTCAGCCATGTTTGCACTCAAATTGAGCGAGAGCAAGGCCGGATCGATTGGCGCGTTCGCTGCTCCGAAAACATGAAACGCATGAAGAAGCACGAGTTCACTCCAGTCAGCGAAATCCACTAGTACCGACATGTGCCGCCGCTTGAAGAAGAACGCTCTAAATATAAAGTAAGGTTTTGATACTGGGCAGGACCTGGCAAAGCGGGGATTAGGGGTTGCCCCGCCTCGTCCTTTTGCCCTCTCGACTATCAGAACACATTGATGCCTCTGCGGGAACCCACCTGGGTTCTCGCAGAGGTTAAAGGGAGAAAATCAAGCACTTGGCTAATGGAGGAATAGAGGAGCTATGGATGACAAACCTATGGGGGTTCCATCTACCCCGAAATACGCTTGGACAATTCTCGCGATTGTATTTTTCCTAAGTATCGTATTGCCCATGCAGTGGTTCAGCTGCCCGCCTTTGAGCGCGAACATTTTTGAAACGTACGGACTCGAGGGCGCCGCTCGCGCCGATTTCGGCTTGCTGATGAGCTACGTGGCGATTACCGCGCTGATCGCAGCGGTCGTTGCCGGTCCTTTGGCGAACAGGCTAGGGCATAAGATCGTTCTCATTGTTGCAGGCATCTGCCTTATCGCCGGCTGCGCCATCGCTGCGCTTTCGGGCGCCAATTTTGGCATCTTGCTGGCTAGCCGCATTATTACCGGTGTCGGTGTAGGCTTGTGCGCGGTGTCCGCATCTTCGGTCATCGCTATGTGGTTTCCCGGCAAGACGCGCGCTACCGCTATGGCGATTTGGTCTACCTGGGTGCCGGTGGGCATGCTTATCGTGTTCAACGGCGCGCCGATAGTGGTCAACGCGTTCGGCATCCATGTTTTATGGTGGATTATCTGCGCTCTTGCTATTATCGCCACCCTGCTCGTCGCCGTGTTTTTCCGCGCACCCCGCGAGGATGAGGCCGAGATTTCCGTGCAGACCAGCTCTCTGAAGAGCGCGCTGCCGTTCCTGAAGAGCCGCCAGCTCATTGCTTTGGGCATCGCATGGCTTGGCTTCAACTATGTCAACTACTGCTTCGTCACCTTTAACGTTGACTTTTTCCAGACGGGTATGGGGATGAACCAGTCTATCGCCGCTCTCATCGGGTCGATTTGCTCCGCTGCCGGCATCATTGCGCCGCTGTTCGGCGCCGTTTCCGACCGCATCAACAAGAATCGGAAATACCTGATGATCGTCTTCGGCTGCGTGGGCCTGCTCATTGCTGCCGCCGTCGGCTTCCAGAATGCGACGCTTTCGTTCTGGCTGTTCATCATTTTCCAGATTCTGGGGAACTCCATTCTCGTTGCGACGTGCCGCCCCATGGCGCCGATGATCGTCGGGCGCGGCGGCGCAACGGCTGTGACGTACGCGCTGGCTGCCGTGACCATTCTTCAGTACATCGGGCAAATGCTCGTGTTCATCCCCGGGCAAGTCATCGACGCTTTTGGTTATACGGCTCAAACCGCCTGGATGGCCGTTGCCCCGGTCGCCTTCGTCGCTCTCGTCGCCTCCTTCTTTATCAAACCGAAGAAAGAGGAGGAATAACGGCGCAGGGTGGTATGGCCACTATGCGGGTTGGAATCTGATGGCCGCCTTCGCAACGAGCTAACCGTTTGGAACTATCGTCGCAGCTCCTTTCACGCGCTTTGGAGCATTGCTATCTGGAAGGGCCGGAGCCGAGAAGCTTTATTCTCGACTGTGGCCCTTCTGCCTTTTTCTGCTTACCGTTTCGACTTTTGAACGGGTAACATTAACGTTTATCAAGGCTTTTGGCTCTGGAGGGGGACGTATGGCAAAAAAGTCAGAGGCTAAGGATAGCGTGTTGGGGATAGAGGTTTTATCCGCCATTGGCTTTTCCTTCCTATTTGCGTGGTTTTTGATCGCGGGCTTTTGGGTGCCCTCGGTTCCCGTTGAGGTCGATACTGCGAATCCGGCAAGTGCCGTGCATGGCTTCGTCATCGTCGGGCTGCCAGTCGCCTATGCGATCCAACATTTTTTGGGGAAACGTGAAAGCTACAGCCCCTCGAACAAGGGGGTTATGGCCGTCGTGCTCCTCGCTTCTTTGGTTTCGTGCTCGCTGTTCTTCGCAGTTCAGATGGGCTGCAACGTGCCGCCGTTCTTTCTCGCGGTTGCTTGCTTTCTTTCTGGCGTGGCAACGGCTTTCGGTCTGATTTCCTGGTTGCATGTAAGCAGCTACCTGCCTATAAGCCACTATACGTTCTATGTTGGGGCCGCCCTTGCCGTGGGGTGCGTCACTTTTGCGTTCTCGACGGCGTTGGACAGAGCGCTTCAGCCGGTTTTCGCTTTGGCGTGCATGGGGGCGAGCGTTATTCTTTTGCATATCTTTTCCCTCTGTGTCGATTTTTCGTCGAAGCCGAAGTGCGATAAGGGGAAAGAAGTGCCGGAGCTGGAAGGCACCTGGAGTTTCACGAAGGAAATCGAGCCCACCTTCGCCGTGTTCGGCGTCGCCTTCGGTCTTGCGCTGCACTGCGTTGTCGGCAAGGCCGACGTCGCTCAGCTTTCCTGCTTTCTGGCGATGCTCCCCGGCGCGGTTATCATCGCGCTCGTCTCGTTTCGGGGCGGGGATATCAACATAACGTTTGTCCAGAGGGCTCTTCTCTGCATATGCGTACTGTTCCTCATGTCGTTCCAGTTTTACCCAAGCGCGATCGCTCAGGTGATGTCGGCTTTCGCCTTGTTTGGTTGGGCAGTTTTCCTTTCGGCGAACTATGCGTTCATGCTGAAGAAGAGCCGCTTTGGCGGCGGCCCCGCCTATAGGCAGATCCCTGTCCATCTCATAGCGAGCAATGCCGGCGTGCTCGCTGGTTGGCTTCTGTTCGCGGTGACCGAGAACCTGAGCTCGAACGTGCCGAGCATTCGCTTGGTCCTCGGCATTGTGCTGGTATTCCTTGCGGTGTGCGTTGTGATGCTGTTTTACCCCAATAGGCGGCACCATCGCAGCGACGGAACGAGCCACGATCGATCGAATATGCGTCTGGCGGGGCAGCAGAGCATTCCTGTTCCCGCGGTTGCGCCGGATGCCGATGCGGGGGGTGGTGCCGACCCGCTGCTGCTGGCGAAATGCCAAACCCTCGGAGCGATGTACGATCTGTCTCCGCGGGAGATTCAGGTACTGGGATACTTGGCGCGAGGCAGGAACGCCCGCTATATCGAGGAGAAGCTCCTCATCTCGCAGAGCACGGTGAAAAGCCATATGCACAAGATATACGATAAATTCGACATCCACTCGCAGCAGCGCCTGATGGATTTCATAGACTCCTATCCTCTCGATGCGAACGTTGCCGGCGCCTGTGACTGACGTCTGTTCCCGTTTGCCGCCGTAAAACAAGATTGAATCAATCGCCTAGGGTGAAAACCATCCTGGGCGATTGATTTTTGCGAGTCCTCCGATAAAGGTTGAGGAATAGAACGAATAGTTTGATTTGACTAAAGAGCATCGTTTTGGCTGATTGGCGGCTCCTTTCCTTTGCTTAAATGCAGCTACCCGAAGAGTCGAGACTTTGGGCAGCGGCGGGAAACCTCAAACGAGATGAGAGGAGACGTAATGGTAGAGAACACAATCAAAGACAAAGATCGCGACGAGATCGGTGTCTCCAAAGAAGAAAACCAGTTCAATTTCGGTGCTGGCAAAAATTTTGAGATACAGGACTGGAAGGCTTCCAAGCCATGGCAGTGGGAGGAAGACGGCATGGTCGTCACTCGCACGCAGGTTTGGTCTGCGCCTGGTTGCCACGAGGGATGCGGCGTTCTCGTCTATTCCGATAAGGAGACTGGCAAGTTTATCAAGCTGGAAGGCGACGAGGAGGATCCTTACAACCAGGGACACCTGTGCCCGCGCTGCCTGGCGTTCAACCAGGTGCAGTTCCACCCCGACCGCATTCTCCATCCTATGAAGCGCGTGGGGGAGCGCGGCGAGAACAAGTGGGAGCAGATTTCCTGGGAAGAAGCGCTCGATACCTGCTATCGCGAATTCAAGCGCATCTCCATGACCTACGGCGGAGACGCTATCCACTGTCATCGCGGAACCGCGCGTGACAATATGTGGCAGGTTGGCCGTTTGGGCAACACGTTCAACTGCCCGAACGAGTGCGGCGTGCTTTCGGGCCTGGCGTGCTACCTTCCCCGTGTTTCCCTCATGATCATGTCGTACGGCGGCATGCAGATTGCCGACATGTCGCAGTTCTTCGCGCGTCGTTACGAGGATCCCAATTGGGTGTGCCCTGAGTGCACCATCGTGTGGGGCTGCAACCCTACCATTTCCAACCCCGACTTCTATATGGGCCATTGGGTGACCGACGTTATGAAGATGGGCTGCAAGCTCATCTCCGTCGAGCCTCGCGTCACCTGGCTCGCCGCTCATGCCGATATTCACGTGCGCCTGCGTCCCGGCACCGATACGTATGTCGCGATGGGCATGTTGAAGGTGATGATCGAAGAGGACCTCTACGACCATGACTTTGTCGACAGGTGGACGTACGGCTTCGATGAGCTTTCCGAGCGCGCACGCTCCTTCAGCCTGGAGGATATCGAGAAGATCACCTGGGTTCCGAAGGCCACCATTGAAGAGGCTGCCCGCATGTTCGCCACCTCCAAACCCGCCAATATCGTGTGGGGCTTGGCAATCGACATGCAGAGCCAGGGTACCCCGACCGCCCAGGCCGTTGCGGCACTATGGGCTATCACCGGTAACTTGGATGTTCCTGGCGGCATGTGCTACACCGCAGCTCCCATGGGCGTTGACCAGCCTTCTGCTGGCGGTTGGGGATACTACGACCTGCTTTCCGAGGACATGATGAAAAAGCGCGTCGGCTGGATGGAATTCCCCATGTACCGCTACGGTTTGACCCAGTCGAACCCCGACATCGAGCTGCTGGAGCATCAGCAGGGCAAGTTCAAGGGCGCTTGGGTCCAGTGCTCCAACGCTATCGCGTGCATGTCCCTCGAGGTCGAAGGTTGGTACGAGGCTATGAAGGGCCTCGAGTTCGTGGCGGCCGTCGATATCTTCATGACGCCTACCATTCAGGCGTGCGCAGACATCGTCATGCCTGCTCAGACGTGGGCTGAGAAGCATTCCGTCCGCGCGCACTACTACTTCTTGTCCGCAATCACCGGTTCTTGCGCCGTCGAAGGCGAGGCTTTGTCCGACTGCGAGATCAATCGCCGCCTTGGCCGCAAGTTCGATGCCGATGAGGAGTTCAAGAACGCGATCGGCCGCCCGCTCGACGTGAACGGCTGGCCTTGGGAGACCGAGGACGAGGTCTACGACGAGATCCTGAAGCCGTCTGGCTTCACGTTCGACGAGCTGCGCGAGAACGGCCCGGTCTATCAGAAGTACGAGTATCGCAAGTACGAGACCGGTGGCTTGCGTCCCGACGGTCAGCCCGGCTTCAACACGCCGACCGGCCGCATCGAGCTGTGGTCAACGCTGCTCGACAAGTTCGGTTACGACCCCCTGCCCTATGCTGAGGAACCTGGCATCGGGCCTGTCACCACGCCTGACTTGTTCGAAGACTACCCGCTGATCATGATCACCGGCGCGCGCACCACGTCTTTCTTCCACTCCGAGCATCGCCAGATTCCCTACCTGCGCCAGCTCACGCCCGATCCTTGGGTGCAGATCAACCCGGAAGATGCCGCTGCCGCCAATATCAGCGAAGGCGATTGGGTTTGGATCGAGAATCACCGCGGCCGCTGCCGTCAGCGCGCTCGCGTCACCTATGAGGCTCCGAAGGGCGTTATCGCAGCTCAGCATGGCTGGTGGTTCCCTGAGCAAGACGGAGCCGAGCCGACCTTGTACGGCTTCCGCCAGTCCAACATCAACAAGCTGCTTGCCAACAAGCCGGGCAAGACGGGCTTCGGTTGCGACGCCAAGTGCACGCTTTGCAAGGTCTATCGTTGCAGTGAGGAGGATCTGTAATGTCTCAGTACGGTATTCTTGTTGACTACGAGTTCTGCACTGGCTGCTATGCCTGTGAGGTTGCCTGCCAGTCCGAGCATGACATGCCTTTGGGCCAGTGGGGCGTAAAGGTTCTTGATCTTGGCCCATGGCCGATTAAGGACGCCGAGGGGAACGACACGGTGCGCTACCAGTTCGACTACATTCCCGCTTTCACGAAGCTGTGCGACCTGTGTGCCGAGCGTACAGGCAAGGGCAAGAAGCCTTCCTGTGTCCACCATTGTCAGGGTGCCTGCATGAAGTTCGGCCCCGTCGAAGAGCTGACGCACGACTTGGACGCGAAGCCCTATCAGTATTTGTGGGTTCCGCCTGCGAAGAAGTAGGGTCGCGAGTGTTCTAATCGATCTTTTGCGCCCAGCTTTCTTGGAGGGCTGGGCGCTCTTGACCAGATGAAGCGGCAGCATTGACGCAGGAAGAGATAAGGGAGAATGCAATGGAGTTCCGGGAGCTTGAAGAGCAAATGGCACAAGCGCCTTTGGCGATGCGCAACCAGTTGAAGATGCTGCTCAATTACGTGTCCATTGCCGAAGGGGTGCTGCCTCAATATAAGGAGCATCTGAGCAGCTCGAAGACGTACCGTGAGTTTTTCGATGCGATTTACGCGGATGATTCGCAGAGGTTCACCCACGCATGGGCGCTTTGGGCCAAGATGGCGAGCAAATCGTGGCCAAACAGGTTCGAGCCATTTCTCAAAGTCGAGAACCTGAAGCTGAAAGCCGCGGGACTTCCCATTGTGCTCGAAAGCGGTGTTGTGCTGGCTCCCGCTGGGAGCTATGACAACATCGTGAACTTCCTCGTCTACAAGCGCGGTGCCTTCAACGTCGAGGCCGCGGACTTTGTGACGTCCGTTGGTGGAACGTTCACCTGCGCTGATTACGATTTCGTCGGTATTTACGGTATCTACCAGTACCGGGGGAACGTCATCTTCGAAGAGTGGCAAGAAGAGAAGGCTCCCGAGAAATCGAAGTCGCAGCTGTAGCTATTGGAGCGGACCCTTTCGCAACAGATGCGAGCTGGGATTCGAGTGCGACTTGGCAAAATGCGGGTGGGTCACCCTCTCGTCTCGCTGCATTTTTCCATCGAGCAATCAACGGGCCCTCGTCTCTCGTACTTGAGAGACGAGGGCCCGTTTCGTGTGTCGCGAAGGGCGGCGGCATGCCTCCCAGCCAGCTCAACTGCACTTCGTGCTTGACGGCGGAACCTTCCCCGAAAAGCGCTCTCCCGCTCTAGTCTGTTGGAGTAGAATAGCCCGTGGACGAACGGCTATTCAATCGGCGTTTCCATTGGAGAGAGACGGGGTTTGACTCAGCACATCTTCACATACGACTGCACATTGCGCGACGGCGAGCAGTGCGAGGGCATCTCGCTTTCACTCGACGACAAGCTGCGCATCGTGGAGCGGCTCGACGCATTCGGTATCGACTTCATCGAAGGCGGCTTCCCCGCGTCAAACCCGAAGGACATCGAGTTCTTCCGCCGCGTGAAGGAGATGCCGCTTGACCATGCGCGCATCGCCGCGTTCGGGTCCACCTGCAAGAAGGGCACGCCGGCCGACCAGGATCAGGGCCTTGCCGACCTCATCGAGTGCGGTGCTCCTGTGGCAACCATCGTGGGGAAAACATGGGATGCCCAGGTCACACGTGCATTGCAGACCACGCTCAAGGAAAACCTTCGCATGATCGCCGACTCGGTCGCGTATCTGAAGGCTCACGGGCTCACCGTCGTGTTCGACGCCGAGCACTTCTTCGATGGCTATAAGGCCAACCCTGACTACGCGCTCGCGTGCATTCGCGCGGCAAGCGAGGCCGGCGCCGACTCCATCGATCTTTGCGAGACGAACGGCGGCGCGCTTCCCTTCGAGGTGGAGGAGATAGTCGGCGTCGTTGCGCGTGCGCTTCCCGACCAGCAGCTGGGCATTCATTGTCACGACGATTCCGGCTGTGCGGTGGCCAATGCGCTTTCCGCTGTCCGTGCGGGTGCGCTGCAGGTGCAGGGCACCGTCGGCGGCATCGGTGAGCGCGTGGGCAACACCGACCTGCTTACCGCCATTGCCGACATGGAGCTCAAGATGGGGCTCCGCTGCGTCGGCCCCGACAACCTGCGCGACCTCACGCGGACCGCCCAGTTCGTAGCCGAAACGTGCAACCTGTCCGTTCCCGCGCACCATCCCTATACGGGTGCTTCGGCGTTCGCGCACAAGGGCGGCCTGCACGCGAGCGCCATTGCGCGTTTTCCGGAAGCCTACGAGCACACGAATCCTCGAAACGTTGGCAACGCAACGCGAATGCTCGTGAGCGAACTTGCGGGCAAGGCGTCGCTTGCTGCGAAGGCAAAGAGCCTGGGAATCGACCTTTCGGGTGATGCGCGGACGCTCCAGGCAATCTTGGACGATGTGAAGACGCGCGAAGCGCACGGCTACTCCTACGAGGTGGCTGACGGGTCGCTCGCGGTGCTGATCAGGCGGCACCTCGGCCTATATGAGCCCCATTTCAGGCTGGAGAGTTTCCGCGTCATCGTGGACGATCGGGAAGACACGGGCGCCCTCGCGAAGGACGCGGCGAGCGAGGCAACGGTCAAGATCCATGTGGGTGATCGCCGAATCGTCGCCACGGGTGAGGGCACGGGCCCCGTCGGCGCGCTCGACGCGGCGCTTCGCATGGCGATCACTGAGTACTTGCCCCAGGTGGCGAACATGGAACTCACCGACTACAAGGTGCGCATCTTGGACGAGGAAGGCGCCGGCACGAGCGCTACGACGCGCGTCATCATCACGACGAGCGATAAGCGCGGCAGCTGGGGCACGGTCGGTGTGAGCGAGAACATCATCGAGGCATCGTGGAACGCGCTTGTCGATTCCATCGAGTACGGCCTCATACGAGCAGAAGGGTAGTGAAATGAGCGAGCTGAGAACCCCCGAAGTCGAGAACCTGCTGTCCGTCTTCGCCAAGCTAAACGACAACGACACAGTATTTGCCCTGCTCGAGGACTTGTTCACGATTCGCGAGATTCGCGAAACCTCGCAGCGTTTGGCTGTGGCCCGTCTGCTCTCTTCGGGCAAGCCCTATTCTGCGATCGAAGAGGCTACGGGCGCCTCGGCGACGACCATCGCCCGCGTGTCGAAGTGCCTCTCCTACGGGTCGGGCGGTTACGCCGCCGCGCTCGAGGCGCTCGGTGATAAGAAAGAATAGCCCGCAAGCTGCCTGATGCACGGTGCGCCTGTCTAAAGGGGCATGCGGGCCGCTACCCGATGCTGCCATGCTCGCCGTGCGTCTTCGATGCGGGCGGGTTCGACCCTTGCAATCCGACTAGCGTTCGGCGCGCGCGGCGAAGATTTCCAGGATGAGCTGGGCACGTGTCCCGATGAGCGTCGTGTTTTCGTCGAGGAAACGGCGTACATCGCCGAGGGGCAGTTGGAAGGGCCTTATGAGCTCGCTTTCCTCGGGTTGCGCATCGCCCGCCTTTTCCACCTGGGCGAATACGATCTGAATCGCCTCGTCGGTCAGCCCTGTCGACGAGAATCCCGCCTGGGGCAAAAGTCGGACAGGCTCATCGACGTCGGTGCGCAGGCGGTATCCTGTCTCTTCGCGCAGCTCGCGGTCGACGCATTCCCGAATACTCTCGTTAGGTTCCTTCAATCCTGCGGGAAACGCGATGCACCAGGAGTTCAAGGGATAGCGGAACTCGCGGATCATGAGCAGCGTCCCCTCGCGCGTTTCGCCCACGATGCAAACGGCGTCAACGCGCGGCGCCTCGCCGCGGGCGTTCGCCAAAAGGCCCGTACGGTACGCTTCGAGCTTCTTGCGCGATGTGCTCTCGTACACGTAGTCGGTGCCGTCGGGTAGCTCGTAAGTGAGGATATACTTGTTGATCCATCCCTCGCTGACCTGCTCGATGTTCTTCAGTTGCGGAATGCCGCGGGTTGTTGCTGCGTCCATCTGCCCATCCTTTGCCTCGCTGTTGTTCGGCGCCATGATACACCAGGCACAAGGCGAGAAAAAGAAAGCCCGCAAGGGGAGGATCCTTACGGGCTTTCGCGCTGGGCTTATCGGACGCGCCCGGCGTCAATCAGAGAAAAGAGAGGGAAAGGAAAATCGAGGTAAAGGGGGAAGATTACGCGATGGCGATGGTCTTCTTCTCCTCAAGCTTCGGCTGCGGCTGCGGCTTGGGAACGTCGATTACGAGCGTGCCGTTCTCGAAGCGGGCCTTGATGTCCTCTTCCTTGACATCCTCGCCCACGTAGAACGTACGGCTGCACTTGCCCTCGAAGCGCTCCTTGCGTACCCAGGTGCCCTTCTTCTCGTCGCCTTCGGAGGTCTCGGTCTTGGTCTCGGCGTTTACGGTGAGGTAGCCGTCCTTAAGCTCAGCCTGAACATCTTCCTTCTTGAATCCGGGCAGGTCGATGGTCATTTCGAAACCGTCGTCATGCTCCTTGATGTCGGTGCGCATTAGCGTGGAGGAAGACTTCGGAGCCGGGGTGAACGGGGTGTTGAAGAAAGCATCGAACGGATCGGCCATCAGGTCATTGAAGAAATTCCTACGAGTCGGCATAAGCATGGTCATCATTGTCATCTCCTAATAACGGGGGGCGCTCTGTTTTGGGAATCGGCGGAAGCCTGCTGCCGCGGTTGTTCGCTCGCTTTTGAGGTGGGCGGCAACCTTGTCGTGCCCGCCTGCAGTGGGCTAAAGCCTTACGGCGCCTTGCTTTCGCTTCTTCTCGGCGTCCCTTCTTGGTTCGACTATCGTTATAAACTCCTCATTAGCACTCGTCAATGGAGAGTGCTAGTTCGTCACAAACCTGACATATTTGTTAGAAGGTAACTTGAGTGGACTACGCTTAGATAATTGGAAGGCGACACTGAAGAGAAGGGGGAGGGGCAGGGTATTCGCTCGCTCTCAGCACGCCGCTTGCGCCCCTTCCGCGCCTTGATGCGCGCTTCTTATCTTGGGTTTCCTCCGTCATTCCGCCCTGTACCGCGATAGCGGCGAGACCCGTTTCGCATTGCAATTGCGAACAGGTATTCTCGAGCGCTCATCAAACGAGTATGCTTTGGGGAGTAAAGGGCGAAAGGAAGCGTGGTGTGATATGGCCCGAATCGGCGTGATTTCCGATACGCATGGCGTTTTGCCTGTTGAAGCGTTTAATGCGCTCGCCGATTGCGAGCATATCATCCATGCGGGCGACATCTGCAGCCCCGAGATTATTTGCGATCTGCAGACGCTCGCACCTGTGACGGCAGTGCTCGGCAACAACGATTTCAACGAGTATGGCTCTTCGGTGCGCCGTTTCGCCCGGCCCGTCGTCGACGGCGTGCGCTTCCTTGTCGCACATTATCCGCGGGATGTGCGCATCACGTTTGCGGGGTCGGGCGCGCTCGCTCCGGGCGACCCGCTGCCGAACGTGTGCATTCACGGGCATACCCATATTCCCGAAATCGTGGTGGGGAAGGAAGCGCGCCCGGCTGACCTGCTGCTTTGCCCCGGTTCGCCCACCAACCCCCGCGGGGGATTTCCGCAATGCGTGGCGAAGATTGACGTGTGGGAAGGCCGTATTCTGCGCGCCTGGGTCGAGCGAACCACGCACGGCCCCCATTGCGGCGAGGTCGTGCTGCGACGCGACTTCGCGTAAGGTCGGCCGAATTCTCGTCCTCGGGGCTTTGCTGCGAAAGCACGTGGGCGCGGGTCCACCGGGGTCCACGAACGGGACGGGATCGGGCGATTCGCCCCACTCCTGCAGCACACCCTCGAGGGCATTTTATTGAACAATTGAGAACTATCCCGGGCGAATGAAGGCCGGCTTTCGCGGGGCTATGGTTGATGCAACAGTAGCTGCTGTGTGAGTGCTGGAGTCCTGGAGCTCGGCCGGTTGTCTGGGAGTGGTCGACTCGCTACCCAGGACGGGGGTCTCAGGCTGGGATGGGGTCGGGTGATTTGTCCCAGTCGTGGAACAGGGGGTTGGGCAATCTGTTCCACCTGCGTCGTGCGAAACCACGGCTGAAAACATTGGAAGATGCCGAATGAAGCCATCGTTGAAGGAGAAAGGGGCAGTTCGGAGTTATCATTCTGGTCCTAACATTCCGACGTTACCGCATTACTGCACGCAGAACTAGATTAACCTCCGCGCAGAGCGCGGGGAGGTTAATCCATGCTGAAGAGGGAACTTTCGCCGGACAGCTCAGCCTGCGAGGACTTCTTCGGGAGAATCGGGAAATCGCCAGGATGAATGAGCCCGATTGAATACCGACGAAGCCTTGGCTTGGCGGCTTAGAAAGTGCGGGAAAATGTCCATAGCCTTTTTTCGCAGGTTGGATCGCAATCAACTCAACGTGATAGCTACCATCTGTAACCGCAATCCTGGCATTGGTAGTTCTTCCCGATATTCTTGGAAGCCAATCCGACAGCTATAACCCCAGCTACCTTCTTGCCGGTTCCGATGTTCTTAATCCTATGCTTTCCGCACATTGGACAGGTGTATTGATAGTTATTGTATTCCTTTGATTTTTCCATCGAAACACGCTCCTGCGCATTCTCCGAGCTAGAAAAGTCAACCCCTCCGACAAGAGACGCCAATCCCAAAACAACGCATATGAATGCCGCAATGTTAAGAAGCGTTGTCAGAAGAGGGAAATAGCAGTATTCATCGAGCAACTTCCCCGCCATGAAGAAGACGAAAGCCGATACTATGAGGAGCAGCCCTTTCTTGCGATTGTCATGTTTAGCCTCGTCGTGCTTCTTCTCCTTTTCCATGAGCCCTCCTCTTCCTTCGCTGTCAATTACGATAGCAATCTTATCATTCAAGACAAACGTGAAGAGAAGAATGTGGCGGCGTGAAGCTGATGCTGGAAAGACCTATCCCTCAATGGTTACTGTGCCTCCATCAACGTCGGAAGCATAGCGAATTACGGCGGACATGCCAATCGGGAGAGGAACGACCTGAAGACGCTGAAGTAGTCTAGGTCGTGCCGAGCGAGTACTCGGAGAGCAGCCGGTTCCTGACGTCCTGCGCAATCCCGGAGTCGATCCCCCGCATGACGAGCATCTCGCCGAAAAGAAACCGCTCGACAGCCCTGAGCGCGTTCCGGTAGTTTGACTTCGACCTCGGGTTCATCAGCTCGCTTTCAAGGGGCGAGACGAATGCGTCGATCAGGCATCTGGAGATGGTCTTTGCGTGCTCGCTCGAAGTGCTAATTCGCATGATTCCTCCAAACCAAGGGGTGGACGTGCGGTCGTGTCAGGCTAAACGAGACAAAAGGAGTATAGAAATTAAGGGTTGATTTTCATTGCTGGCCGAACGCTCGCGCTGTAACCGGCGTTTTTGCAGCTAACGGGACGGGCGTGCAAACGCCCGTCCTGCGTTTTTTTCCAGGTCGGTCCGGCCCCGAGGGCCCGCGCCGCGGCTCGCATCATGTTCGCGGGCTCGGGCGCGCTCGCGCCGGGCGACCCGCTTCCGAACGTGTGCATTCGCGGGCATACCCATATT